>Ga0307513_10007479_pt1 | contig 14151 bp, 10 predicted proteins | sample 15_EM_MG_FD_202174 | JGI IMG/M metagenome (GOLD analysis project Ga0307513, IMG submission 202174) | Populus trichocarpa ectomycorrhiza microbial communities from riparian zone in the Pacific Northwest, United States - 15_EM | ecosystem: Host-associated > Plants > Roots > Unclassified | place... | reverse complement strand
TATCCGGGCTGATGTCCTCGAAATAGCCGCGCACGATCCACAGGATCAGCGGCAGGCAGATGAGCTGATACACCCAGACGAGGCCAACATAGGTGTCGGTGAGGCCGAGCTGCTTGAAATAGAGGCTCAGCGGCAGCAGCACCAGCAGCGGCGGCGCGAAGCGGAAGGACAACAGCGTGAAGGCGATGTTCTCGCCCAGCCGGAACTGGAAGCGCGCGAACGCATAGGCGGCGGGCACGCCCAGCACCAGCGACAACGCCACCGCCGACAGCGACAGGATGATGCTGTTGCCCAGATTGCGCATGAACGCGATGTCGAGATTGCCGGCGGTGGTCTCCAGCGTGCCGGTGAGCAGCGCCTTGTAGTTCGACAGCGTCGGCTCGAACAGGATCGAGGGCGGCATGCGCAGGATGGTCGCGTTGGTTTGCAGCGACATCAGCACGATCCAGAAGATCGGGAACAGGAAGAAGGTCAGCACCAGCCCGATGGCGATGCCGCGCAGCGTCTTTTCCAGTGTGGAGGTGTGGTCCATGGGTGCCTCCTAAACGCGTCGTTTGCGCATGATGATTGCCCCAAGGCTCGGCGGTGTGAGCGCAGGCGCGGCCGTTTCCCTCTCCCGAAGGCCACCGTTTCTCGTTCGCCACAAAGGCTCACGACGGGAGAGGGGCCTGTCCGTCGCTGTCCGAGCGTCGTTGCCGATCCGGGGCATATGAGTCCGCGTGTTCATCGGCATCAAGCCATGCCGTGGGTGCGCTGGCGCAGCTTCAGCCATTGCTTGATGAACACATTCGAGACGGCATAGGTGATCGCCCAGAGGATCATCAGCAACGCCGCCGAACGTCCGACATTGGTGTATTGGAAGAACTCCAGATAGGCCTGCACCTGGAACACCATCAGCGTGTCGCCAGGGCCGCCTTGCGTCATCGCGTAGACGATGTCGAATTGCTGGATGGCGTCGAGCAGCCGGAACAAGGCGGCGGTGATGATGTAGGGCATCAGCATCGGCAGGGTGATGCGGAAGAACACAAAGCTGCGCGGCACGCCGTCGAGCGCGGCGGCCTCGAACGGCGCCTTGGGCAGCGAGCGCAGGCCCGCCAGCAGCAGGATCATGATGAACGGCGTATACACCCACACATCCACCAGCGTGACGGTGAGCAGCGCGGTGCGCGGATCGGAGCCCCAGCGGAAATCGGAAATGCCCGCCAGCGAGACCAGGTAGCTGAGCACGCCGAAATTGGGGTTGGTCATCAGCTTCCACATGAGCGCGGCCAGCGCCGGGGCGGTCATCAGCGGCAGCAGCAGCATGATGGAGGCGAGATTGTTGAAGCGCGTCGGCTTTTGCAGCAGCAGCGCGATGGCCAGGCCAAAGCACAGCTCCACGCCCACGGTGACCCCGGCATAGAGCATCGAGATCCGCACCGTGTTCCAGAAGGCGGCGTCGGAGAGGAAGTTGATGTAGTTGTCGATGCCGATGAAGCCCTTCAGGCCGGGCAGGTTCAGCCGGAAACGCAGCGTGGAATAATACACCGCCGTGAAGAACGGGATGAGGATGCCGATGCACACCAGCAGCGCCGGCAGGCTGAGCAGATAGGGCAGCAGCCTTGCGCCGATGCGTCGCCGCGCGCGTGGCCGCGAGGCGATGTCCGGCGTGGCGGTGATAGATGCCATGGCATGGTCCGTCGAAGAGCTGGTCCGTCGAAGATGGATCGCAGTTGCGAGGAGGATGGCAAATCCCGCGGCGCGCAGGGGGCTGGGGTTGCGCCGCGGGGTCTGCGGTCTCCGCGCCTAAGCATCATTCGGAAGCTGGCGTTCCGTTTTTTCAAAGAATGATGCTTAAACAGAAACCTAAGCAGGAGCTTCGTTGGCTTGCCAACGCGGCGCCGGCTTAGCCGAGGCCAGCGTCCTTAAGCTGCTTGTCGATATTGGCCGCGAGCTTATCCAAGCCCTCGTCCACCGGCACTTCCTTGGCCACCATCTTTTGCAGCGTCTCGGCCCACTGGGTGGTCAGATCGAAGAACAGCGGCTGCGGCGTGAAGTAGATTTTCGCGCCCGGCGCCGAAGTGTCGTGCTGGTTCAGATAGCCTGGATAGGTGGTGTCGATCCGCTTGCGGAAGATCTCGTCCTTCCACACCGAGGCGCGCACCGGATTGACGAAATCCATCTTCTGCGCGCCGAACAGGCCGTGCTCGGCCGACGACGCCCATTGGATGTAGTACCAGGCGGCGTCCTTCTGCTTGGAGAAGTTCGACATCGCCAGCGACCAGATCCACACATTGGGCGTGGGCGCCGTGGCGGCCGGGTTCGCGGCAAAAGGCGCATAGCCGATGCTGCCCTTCTCCTTGTTGTCGCCGCCATTCATGAAATAGCCCAGGATATCGGCGTCGAAGATCATCGCCGAGGCGCCCGCGCCCAGATCCGTGCCCACCTGATACCAGGTGTAGGTGGACCAATTCTTCGGGCCGGACTCCTGGATCATCTGCACCCATTGCTTGTGGAAAGCCTTGGAGACCGGCGTATTCATCGCCGCCTTCAGCTTGCCGCCCGCAACGGTGAAGTCCTTTTGCCCGAACGAGGCATAGGCCGAGAGGAAGCCCGGATGGATCGTCGCCCAGGAGCGCGAGCCGCGCACACCCACGCCGTAGGGCCCGCCTAGATCCTTGGTCAGCTTGGCCGCTGTTGCAACCATCTCGTCCATGTTCTTGGGCGGCGTCACCTTCGCCTTGTCGAACATCTTGGTGTTGTAGGAGATGTTGTTCAGCTCATAGCCCCAGGGCACGCACCATTGCTTGGCGTCGGCGCTGCCCAATTCGCCGCCGGGCACGCCGTTCCAGGCCGTGGAGGCGCGCAGGCCCGGCAGCACGTCGTCCCAAGCATATTTCGGGTTCGTTTTGCCCGGGTCCTTGATGTATTCGTTGAGGTCGGTGATCCAGCCGGCCGGGCCATAGGTCCAGGTCATGTAGGCGCCGGTCATGAAGGCGTCGTATTCGCTGGATGAGGACGACAGTGCCGCCGTCACCTTGTCGAAATACACATCCTCGGGAAAGACATCATAGCTGACGTCCATGCCGGTGAGCGTCTTGAACGCATTCAGATCGGCGACCATGGCATCCACGTAAGGATGCTTGTTGAGCAGCAGCTTGAGCTTCTTGCCCTTGTGTTTCTGCCAGTCGAAATCGGCGGCCATGGCGGCGGTCTGCGCCATGTTCAGCATCGTGCCGGCGGCTGCAGCGGTCAGGCCCAGCTTGGCCGCTCCGGCCAGAAGTTCGCGCCGGCTCAGCCGGCCGGCGACGAAGGCGTCGAACAAATCCCTTTGCTTCTGCGACATGCGCAAGTCCTCCCTGGTTATTCCTGCCTGGTTATTGATGCGTCGTCCGGCCTACGCGGTGTGCCCGTTCTTTTTCGTTGCTTTCTTGGTCGCCGCTTCTTCTTCGAGAAGCTGGCGGGCAGTCGTTTCGTCGGTAATCAGGCCATGCAGCAGCTCCGCCGCCAGGATCGCGCGGATGGCATCCACCTTGGCAGCGCCTCCCGCGATGGCCACGATCCTTCGCCCTTTCAGGCGATCCAGGTCCGGCGCAATGGCGCGATCGGACAAATCATTCGTGATGTGCCTGCCATCCAGCGTGAAGAAATGGCCCAGCACTTCGCCCGTCGCGCCCGCCTTGCGTACCGCGTCGATCTCATCGGCTCCGACCATGCCGCTCATCTGCAGGAAGCTTTCCGCGCTCACCTCGCCGATGCCGACGATCAGCAGCGAGGCTGCGTCGGCCATGGCGATCACCTCAGAAATGCCGAGCTGCGACAGCAGCACCCGCTTGTCGGCGATGGAATTGGCGAAGAACGGAATGGGTAGCAGATAGGCTTCCGCGCCGGTTTTCTCGGCGACGCGCAGGATGACATCGAACGGATTGGCCGCGAACCGGCGTGTCAGTCCGCCCAGCAGCGAGACGAACTTCACGCCGGGGCAAGGCGTCGTCGGCATGTGGTCGACGGCGGCGGCCAGCGTCCGGCCATGGCCCAGCGCGATCACCGCGTCGCGGCCGCGATCCAGCGCCTGCCGGAAGAAGCGCGCGCCCGCCGTGCCCAGCGTGCGCAGCGGCAGCGGCCCGTCATCGATATTGGGCACCACCTCGCATTGCTTCAGGCTGAAGCGCAGCTTGAGCGCATCCTCCAGCGCGATGCAGCCGGCCATCGGCCCTTCGACGAACACGCGGATGAGGCCGTCGCGTGTCGCCTTGGCGATCAGCCGGTGCGCCTTGGTGCTGGGGATGTTCAGCGCCTGCGCCACCTCGCTCTGCGTTCGCCCGCCGGCGAAATACAGCCATGCCGCACGGGCCGCGAGCGCCGCCTCCTCGTCTATCGGGGGTCTGGTCGCGCCGTCCGGCATTCACGCGCCTCTTGCAAAAATTTTCAACTCATGCAATTTTTTTCAAATTGACATCTAAGTCAAACGAATTCGTTGCTGCAACGCGAAAGACACCGTCAATACTTCAAGGCGCCAAATACTTAGAGGCGCCCTTGTCAGATGATCTGGGAGGATCGCGATGGATGAAGCCGAACGCCACTTGCGGCAGTCGATGATCGACAAATGCTGCTGGATGAACGCCTCCGGCCTCAATCAGGGAACCTCGGGCAACATCTCGGCGCGCAGCGGCGACCGCATGCTGATCACTCCCAGCGCCACGCCCTATGAGGACATCACGCCGGAGATGATCGCCGCCATGCCGCTTGAAGGCGACTATGGCAGTTGGGAGGGGCCGCTGAAGCCTTCCACGGAATGGCGCTTCCATCTCGACATCATGAAGAGCCGGCCGGAGGTGGGCGCCATCGTTCACACCCATGCCACCTTCGCCACGGTGCTGGCCATCGCGCGGCGTGAAATTCCGGCCTGCCACTACATGATCGCGGCGTTCGGCGGCAACAATGTGCGCTGCGCGGACTATGCCACCTATGGCACCAAGGAGCTTTCTGAGAACGCGCTGAAAGCGCTGGCGGGCCGTAGCGCCTGCCTGCTCGCCAATCACGGGCTGATCGCCACCGGCCCGACGCTCGCGAAAGCGATGTGGGCCGCCGTCGAACTGGAGACCATCGCCAAGCAGTATTATTACGCGCTGCAGCTCGACGGGATGGCCATCCTCAGCGATGCCCAGATCGCCGACACGCAGAAGGGCTTTGCTACCTACGGCCTCCAGGAGGTTCGCCAGCCCATGGCGGCGGCGAACGCCCCGGCCGCCAAGCGCCGGAAGGCGGTCGCTGGCCCCCGCGTGAGGCACTGAGCGTGTATGCCCGCCGCGTGGCGGTAACCCTCGCAACAGCAAGCGCTGCGAGAAGCAGCGAGGCATTCACTTCAATCACGCGCCAGCACCCGCGATCTTTGCCTTTACAAGCCTCACCCGCGAAAAACGATCGTCCGGTTTTTGCTAAAAATGACGACAAACAAGGAGGCCAAGCGGGTCCTTCGTTGGCTTAGCCAACATGAGCCTGCTGAGAAGCGCCGCCATAGGGAGGAGCGGCTTTCCCGTAACATCGGGCAAGGCCGCGCAAACGCATGATCCGACGTGCCCCGGCAACGCGGAACGCTCAACTGCCTGGCTCGCGCCCATGCGGCGCGGCCTTGCCTGCCATGCGGGCTGCCTCGATCGCGCTTATGCGGGCCTTTCGGGCGTCCCCGCGGACGGCGTTTTCCCAGCATCGTCGGAGAAAATTGGCTTGCCGGTCTTCGCGCAAACACCATGCGGAGGTGGGCAAGCAGTAAGCAGCGCATACCCGAAAAGCGCAAATAAGCGCGAACGGTTGACCCAGGGAGGACTAGCATGAAGCAGCACCTCGACAGACGCAGCGTCCTGAAGCTTGCCGCCGCGGTTCCGGCCGCGCTCACTTTCGGCACCGCCGCCATGGCGCAGGCCAAGGCGCAGATCGCCACGGTGGTGAAGGTCGGCGGCATTCCGTGGTTCAACGCCATGGAGGCGGGCATCAAGAAGGCGGGAACCGAGCTTGGCGTCGAGGCTTGGCAGATCGGCCCGACCCAGGCGGACGCCGCCCAGCAGGTCCGCGCGGTGGAGGATCTCATCGCCCGCAAGGTGAGCGTGATCGCGGTCGTGCCCAATGACGCCACCGCTTTGGAGCCGGTGTTCAAGCGCGCCCAGGAAGCCGGCATCAAGGTGATCACCCATGAGAGCCCGGACCAGAAGTTCAACGACTGGAACATCGAGCTGACCACCGTCGCGGGCTTCGGCGAGACGCATATGGAATCGCTGGCCAAGGCGATGGGCGGCGAGGGCAAATACATCGTCTATGTCGGCTCGCTGACCGTGCCGCTGCATAACAAATGGGCCGATGCCGCCGTCGCGCTGGCCAAGGCGAAGTTCCCCAAGATGCAGCTCGCCGCCGACCGGTTCGGCGTCGCGGAGAGCCTGGACGACAGCTACAAGACCGCGCTCGACCAGATGCGCGCCAATCCCGACCTGAAGGGCATTCTCGCTTTCGGCTCGCAAGGGCCGATCGGCGCAGCGCGCGCGGTGGACGAGAAGGGCAAAGCCCAGGCGGTCGCCGTGGTCGGGCCGTTCTCGCCGGGACAGGGCGCCAAGTTCATCAAGGCCGGCGCGATCCGCGAGGGCTTCATCTGGAACCCGATGCTGGCGGGCGAAACCATCGTCCGCGTCGGCGCGATGCTCGCGGCGGGCAAGGAACCGGCCGACGGCATGGAACTGCCGGGCCTGGGCAAGGTGAAGGTGGACAAGGCCGCGCGCCAGATCCAGGCGCAAAAGCTGGAGGCGATCAACAAGGACACCATCGACGGCCTGGTGGCGATGGGCCTCTGATGCTGGCGCGCCTAAGCAGGGTTTCCCAAAAGTGGACACCGGTTTTGGGATGAAAACCCCGCTCAAACAAGGGACTCTAAGCGGGCATTCGTTGGGAAGCCAGGAATGTCTGCTTAGCCCTCCTCACCCGGTGAGGGCGGCGTGCTGCTCCCAATCGAAGGGAAGGACAGTCGAATGCAGCCATTCTTGCGCTTCGACACCGTGAGCAAGCGCTTCGGCGGCGTGACCGCGCTCGACCGCGTCGATTGGGATGTGCGCTCGGGCGAGGTGCATTGCCTGGTGGGTGAGAATGGCTGCGGCAAATCCACCATGATCAAGCTGGCGGCGGGCGTGCATGACGCCGAGCCCGGCAGCGTCATCGCCATCGACGGCGCGGCGCGCGACGGGCTTACCCCAGCGGCGGCCAAATCGCTGGGCGTGCAGGTGATTTTCCAGGACCTGTCGTTGTTTCCCAACCTGTCGGTGGCGGAGAACATCGCTATCGGCGAGGTGCTGGGGCCGCTGGCCCGGCCGGTGCCCTGGGGCCGCATGCGCCGCATCGCCGGGGAAGCGCTGGCCCGGCTCGGCCTCGCACTGCCGCTCGATGCAAGCGTGGCGTCGCTGCCGATTGCGTCGCGGCAAATCGTGGCCATCGCGCGCGGCATCGCGGCCAAAGCACGGCTGCTGTTCATGGATGAGCCGACCGCCTCGCTCACCCGGTCCGAGGTGAAACGGCTGATGGGCATCGTCGCGCGGCTTAAAGCTGAGGGGCTGGCGGTGGTGTTCGTCTCGCACCGACTGGAGGAGATAATGGAGGTGGCCGACCGCGTCACCGTCATGCGCGACGGCCGCAAGGTGGGCACCTGGCCCATCGGCGAGTTGGATATCCGCCGCATCGGCGAGCTGATGACCGGCCTGGTCATCGACACGGGCGTAACGGCGAATGACCGCTCGGCCGCCCCGCCGGTGTTGGAGGTTCGCGGCCTGACCCGGCGCGGCGAATATGAGGATGTGTCGTTCCAGATCCGCAAGGGCGAGATCGTCGGCCTGACCGGCCTCTTGGGCGCGGGGCGCACCGAATTGGCGCTGTCGCTGTTCGGCATGACCGCGCCCGATAGCGGCAGCATCGCGCTGGATGGGCGGCGGCTGGCGCTCGGCTCCAATGGCCAGGCGATGCGCGCCGGCATCGGCTATGTGCCGGAGGATCGTCTGCGGCTCGGCCTCGACATGCGCCAGAGCGTGCGCGCCAACCTCACCGCCACCGTGCTGCGGCGGCTGGCGGGGCGTTTCGGCATTCTCAATCCGGAGGCCGTCCGGCAAACCGCGCGTCATTGGATCGGCCGGCTGCGCATCAAGGTGCCCGGTGTGGACGCGCCCATCGACCAGCTTTCCGGCGGCAACCAGCAGCGCGTGGTGATCGCCAAATGGCTGGCCACCCAGCCGCGCCTGCTCATCCTCGACAGCCCCACGGTCGGCGTCGATATCGGCAACAAGCAGTCGATTTATGAGATTGTGCGCGGCCTAGCCGAGGCGGGCGTCGCCATTCTGATGATCTCCGACGAGATCGCCGAGGTGTATTTCAACGCCGACCGGGTGCTGCATATGCGCGAGGGCCGCATCGTCGGCGCATACAACCCGCGCCAGGATGCCGAGCACACCATCGCGGAGGCTGTCCATGCGTGACCTCCTGCCCCGGCGCCTCGGCACCGAGCATTGGCTAGCCCTCGTCATCCTGGCGCTGGCCGCGTTCTGGAGCCTGATGACGCCCTGGTTCCTGACCCTGCCCAACGCGGTGGACATCCTCGAAACCTGGTCGGTGACGACGATCCTGGCGCTCGGCGTGTTCGTGGTGCTGGTGGCTGGAGGCATCGACATCTCCTTCGCCGCGACCGCCTCGGTGGCCCAATATGCCGCCGCGAGCGCCGCCGCCAATGCGGGCTGGCCGGCGATGGCCGCTATTTCCCTGGGGCTGGGCGTCGGCGTGCTGCTGGGCCTCCTCAACGCGGCGCTGATCTACCACCTGCGCATCGCCTCGATCATCGTCACCATCGCCACCCAGAGCGTCTATTTCGCGCTGCTGATGTGGTGGACGGGCGGCAAGCTGATCCCGGTGCTGCCCGATTGGTGGTCCGACCGGATCGTATTCGCGCAAGGCCAAGCCGCCGACGGCTCACTGATCCGCATCACGCTGCCCATCGTGGCGGCCGCCGCTTGTGCGCTGGCGACATGGCTGCTGATGAACTGGACGGCGGCCGGGCGCCAGCTTTATTGCATGGGCGGCAATCCGGAAGCCGCGCGCCGCGTCGGCATCGGCATCGCCCGGATGCATTATCTGGCATACGGCTTTCTCGGCTTCATGGCGGGCCTCGCCGGGCTCGTGCAGGCGCATCGCGTCGGCCAGGCCGTGCCGAACGCCATGGTGGGCCAGGAACTGGGCGTGCTGGCCGCCGCCGTGCTCGGCGGGGCGAGCCTGAATGGCGGCGTCGGCTCGGTGGGCGGTGTGCTGCTCGGCCTGCTCATGCTGGCCATCCTGCAAAACGGGCTGAACCTGCTCGGCTGGTCGTCCTATTTCTTCCCCGTGGTCATTGGCCTCGTCATCCTCATCTCCACCTCGATCACTGGCCTTGCCAGCCGGCCCGGACGCCGCCGCGCGCGCATCACGGGAGCCGCCCATGGCTGAGGCGACACCACCCCCGGACCGTTTTCCGCCGGTTTTTAGCAAAATCGATGCGGACCAAAGAGCGCGTGCGATGGCGCCTGAACGGCGTGAAAGCGCCAGTGCGCGAGGGCTCGCCGAGCTGATCGGCATCGCGCGGCTCGGCAGCCCCGGCGGCAATGCCGGGCTCGCGGGCCTGCTGGTGCTGCTGGTCGGCGTCAATGCGGTGCTGCTGCCGGGGCAGTTCGCCACCTTCGGCACGCTGCAATCGATGATGTTCCAACTGCCCGAACTGGGCATGCTGGCGCTCGCCATGGTCATCGCGCTGATCTCGGGCGGGCTGAACCTGGCCATCATCGCCACGGCCAATCAATGCGCGCTGGTCATGGCCTATATCCTCAAGGCGCTGGCTCCGTCGGCTGCATCCGGTTCGGTGGTGGTGCTGGCGATTGTCGCCGCGCTCGCCGCCGGGCTGCTGCTGGCGCTCGCCATCGGGCTGATCACCGGCTTCCTGGTGGCGAATATGGGCGTGCATCCGATCCTGGTCACGCTTGGCACCATGTCGGTGGTCAACGGCATCTCGATTTATCTGACGCGCGGCACGGTCATCGCCGGGGTGCCCGAGCCGTTCCTGGTGATCGGCAACGGTGTGCTACTCGGCATCCCCATCCCGTTCCTCATCCTGGCGGCAACGGCGATGCTGGTCGCCTTCGTGCTGAACCGCACGCCGTTCGGCATCGCCGTGTTCATGATCGGCTCCAATTTGGAGGCCGCGCGCTATGCCGCCATCGACACCAAGCGGGTGCTGGTCGGTGTCTATACGATGTCGAGCGTGCTGTGCTTCCTGGCCGCCTGCCTGATGCTCGCCCGCTTCAACTCGGCGAGCGCGGGCTATGCCGAAAGCTACCTCCTCGTCACCATCCTGGCGGCCGTGCTTGGCGGCGTCGATCCGTTCGGCGGCTTCGGGCGCATTTCCGGGCTGATGCTGGCGCTCGCGGTGCTGCAGGTGATCTCGTCCAGCTTCAACCTTTACGGCCTCAGCCAGCATCTGACGCTGGCCATCTGGGGGCTGACCCTCATCGGCGTGATGGGTTTCAAGGCGGCAGCCGCCCCCATCGCCCGGTTGTTGTTCTTCGCCAAATCCGCGCCACCACGAAAGGACGCGCCATGATCCGTTTCGGCATGCATTCCAGCCTTTGGACCGCCTCCTGGACACGCGAGGCGGCCGAAGTGCTGATCCCGGAAGCCGCCCGCTATGGGCTGGAGGTGATCGAGATCGCCCTCCTCGCGCCCGAGACGGTCGATGTTGAGCATTCCGTCGCGCTGTTCAAGAAGCACGGCGTTGCGCCGACGGCCTCGCTCTGCCTGCCGATGGAGGACAATGCCGCGCTCTATCCCGACCGCGCCGAGCGCTTCCTGATGCCGGCGCTGGAGGTGGCCCATGCGCTGGGCTGCTCGATCCTGGGCGGTGTCACCTATTCGACGCTCGGCTGGCGCTCCGGCCGCCCGCCCGAGGAGGCGGAGCTGGCCAACATCGCGACCGCGCTCCGGCCCGTCGCCAGGCGCGCGGCGGAATACGGCATGCTGCTGGGCATCGAGCCGTGCAACCGCTACGAGACGCATCTGCTGAACACGGCCGCGCAGTCGCTCGCCATGCTGGACCGGATCGGCGAGCCGAACGTCACCATTCATCTCGACACCTATCACATGAATATCGAGGAAAAGGGCATCGGCGCTGGGATCGCGCAGGCGGGCGCGCATTGCCGCTATATCCATCTCTCGGAATCGGATCGCGGCGTGCCCGGCACCGGCACCATCGACTGGGACGAGACCTTCCGGGCGCTCAAGGCCAGCGGTTTCGATGGCGACCTCGTCATGGAAAGCTTCGTCACCCTGCCGCCCGCGATCGCGGCCGCGCTCTCGGTGTGGCGCGCCGTCGCCCGTGACCGCTATGAGGTGCTGGACAAGGGCGTGTCATACCTGAAGAGCCTGGCCGCCCTGCACGGGCTGATCGACGCGGAGTGATCGCGGTGGGCGGCCTGGCAATCGCGGCCGAAGGGATGGCGCGGAACGAGAGGCCGATTCCGGCGCCATTGGCGTGGGCCCCTCATGGCGCTAGAGCGGCGGACTTTTAATCGAACTCGGAGATGCCGCTCTATATTTTTGTTTGTGCATCGGATTCATCCGAAAACCGCTTCGCACTTTTCGGTCCGATGCATTAAAGCGAAGCGAGCCGAGGCAGCAGCCTGACGGCGTTGTCGCGGTCGATCGCGCGCAGGTCGGCCTCGCTGAAGCCAAGCCCCGCGAGGCTCTTCACCGTATTGAGGCTGGGGCCGGCCGGCGGGAAATCCGTGCCGAACAGCACCTGCGCCGCGCTCACCATTTGCAGGAGCGAGGTCAGCGCGCCCGCGTTGGCCGCGCCGGCCACGTCGTAATGGAAGCGCTTCAGCTCGTGCATGGCGCCCTCCGGCAGGCGCGTCTCGCGATCCTTGAGGTTGCGCACATTCTGCTCGATGCGCCCGGCGAGGAACGGCGCGGTGCCCCCCGCATGCGACCAGATGAACCGTATGTCGGGAAACCGCACGGCGGTGCCGCTGAACATCACGCTCAGGATGGCGCGGGTGGTGTCGGTGCCATATTCCATAATGTTGGGCGGCACGTCGGCCACCAGGTTGCGGCAGCAATTGGCCGCCGTGGGGTGGACATGCACCACGGCCTTGCGCCGGTTCAGCTCCGCCATCACGGGCTCATGGGCCGGATTGCCGAGCCAGGTGTCGCCATAGCTGGTGAACAGATGCGCGCCGTCCGCCTTGAGGGTGTCGAAGGCGTATTCGATTTCCTTCAGCGTCGCGTCCACATCGGGCATCGGCATGGCCGCGAACAGCCCGAAGCGGCCGGGATGGTCGGCCATCAGCCGCGCGCCATAGTCGTTGCATTCCCGCGCCATGCGGCGCGTTGCCTCCTTGTCGCCAAACCACAGGCCCGGATTGGTGACGGAAACCACGGCTGCGGCAACGCCAGCCGCGTCCATGTCCTCGATGGAGCGCGCCGGCGTCCATTCGGTGTTGGCGCGCTGGAGCATCTCGCGGCCCTTGACCTCGGCGATCCATTGCGGCGGCGAAAAATGGTGATGCATGTCGATGCGATGCGGTTTTGCCGGTGTCGTCGCTCCCTGCGCGCATGCGGGGCACGTAAAGCCGCCTGGCCCGGCAGTCATGCCGAGCGCCGCCGCGGCGAGGCCCCCCAGGAAGTCGCGTCTGCCGATCGGATGCGTTGGGCCATGCGACATGGGTGGTATCCTCAAAGGTGATGAAGACGCCGCGCCTTTCACGGCGACCGTTAGAGGCTAAGCGAAGCGCCGCCGTTCCCCAAGGCGTTTTTGGGCGCTTTCGCCTCATGGCCGCCGTGACCCATGGCGTCAGAGCAGGACAGAAAGTGCAACTATAATGCTGCAGGCGTGATGTCGTCGTCGCCAGTCTTGAGGAGGGAACCGGCAGGATTGCCATCACCGGTTGCTCGCCCGCTTGCGTATTCACGGCGGGGGGCTTGCGTTACCGCATTAGCTCTTTGTTTACGCATCGATTTTATCAAACCTTGGGCAAGGGGCCTCCGTTGGATTGCTCCACGAGGCGATCCGTTGGCGTGAGGGTGGAGGCGGGGCATGTGTTCGCGGAATGACGTCAGCGCCGGACCGAACCCCGCCACGGAAGCGCGGAGCCTGACACGGCCGCATGAATCTGCCCCGGACATCAAGGCGGCGCGCTCATCGCGCGCAATCGTCGCACTGTTGCCGAATTCCCTGCCTACAAATAAATTCATGGATATATGCAGGGTTAAAACACGCCGCCTTGCGGGCATCAGGACCGCTGGCGGCCGGATCCTGGGGTTGTTGCCGTTGTGGTTTGCGTTGCTGCCGCTACCGGCCAATTCCGGCGAGAAATCGGGCGAGGCTTGGCCAACTGCCGTTCAAGCCCGCTATAGCTTGCGATATAATGGCATCGGAGTCGGCCGTCTCGATGTCAAGACAACGACCACGGGGAACAGCTATTCCATCTCCGGCACCAGCAAGGTCTCGGCGCTATTCGGCGCGATATCCTGGACAGGTTCGTCGACGGTTTCCGGCACCATCGAGGGCGGTGCTCCCACGCCCGCGACCTATGCTTTCGATTGGCACTTGAACAAGAAGAGCGGCATCGTCCAGATGGGGTTCAAGAACCACGTCGCGGCCGAGGTCGCCGTCAATCCGCCGGCGAAAATCCGTCCCGACACCGTGCCGCTGACACCGGCGCACAAGGCCGGGGCGTTCGATCCCATGTCGGCGATCCTGGTGCTGACCAGAGCGGATAATAGCCGCCCGCCCTGCGACCGCCGCGCCGGCATTTTCGACGGCAAGCAGCGCTACGATATCGTCTTCGCGCCGAAGCGCCAGATTCGCCTGCCGCATCCATCCGGCGGTGCTGCCTCAGAGATTGGCTATGTCTGCCAGGTCACCTACGAACCCATCGCCGGGCACCGCGCCAACGAAGACACCAAGAGCTATGTGGCGAACAAAGACGTCGAGATCGTGTTGCGCCGCATTCCGAACTCCGACATGCTGATCCCCTATTCGGTCACGATTCCAACGTCTTGGGGCACCGGAACCATGGTGACGGAGCGCATAGACATCGTCAGCGCGACGGCCGGAAAGGTTGCCCTCAC
>Ga0307513_10007478_pt1 | contig 14151 bp, 12 predicted proteins | sample 15_EM_MG_FD_202174 | JGI IMG/M metagenome (GOLD analysis project Ga0307513, IMG submission 202174) | Populus trichocarpa ectomycorrhiza microbial communities from riparian zone in the Pacific Northwest, United States - 15_EM | ecosystem: Host-associated > Plants > Roots > Unclassified | place... | reverse complement strand
CCGATTCTCTCTATCTATTGGAAGCGGCCGAGCTGGAGTTCGATCTGGATACGCCGGCCGATTTGGAAAAAGCCGTTGCCGATGGGTTGATAGATTGATCTTTGGCTTGGCTTTGAGGCGACTAAAAGTGGCTAGCGGCTAGCGTAAGCAACCCTGGAAAACTAAGGACCGTCATCCCGGCTTTCGCCGCGATGACGATTTTTTTCATTTATCCGTACATGGATTGGGCTAGTCGATCCTAGCTTATGCCGCGCGCAACGCTTCTGTCACCGGTAGCCGTGCCGCACGCAGCGCCGGAAACAATCCGCCGATCAGGCCGATGCCCAGCGCCCACTTCAAGCCGCTCCACAGAAGTTCCGGCGAGACCTTGAACTGGAATACCACCTGGCTGAAGTTCGCGCCCAACGTGGCCACGCTGTAGCCGTTGAAGACGGCCCAGGCGATGAAGCCGCCCAATAGGCCTCCCAACAGCGCCAACAGCATGGTTTCCAGCATGACCGCCATCACCACCGGCGTGCCGCGGAAGCCGATCGCGCGCATGGTAGCTATCTCGCGCGCGCGGCCGGCCACTGCCGCATACATGGTGTTGAGCGCGCCGAATATTGCGCCGATCGCCATGATGCCGCCGATCACCGTGCCCAGGATCTTGATCAGCTTGGTCAGGCCGGTGGATTGCTTGGTGTAGTAGTCGCGCGTGGTCGAAACATCCAATTTCAGTCGCGGATCGCTCGCCATCGCATTCTTCAGCTCGGTGAAGCCCGCCTTGCCGTTCACGCCCGCGGTGACGGATTGATAGGCGCGTCGGTCGTATGCGGACGCAAGCGTTTCGATGTCCGTCCACAATTCAGAATCGTGCGCGTCTCCGGACGCGAACACGCCCACCACCGTCCACGACTGGTTGCCGAGCTTGACCTGCTTGCCGATCTCCAGCCCGCGGTACTGGCCTTTCGCGCCCTGTCCGACCACCAGCTCGCGCACGCCGACATTGAACTTGCGGCCTTCGATGATCTTGATCTGCGGACGGATCGCCCAGGCCGCCTCGCTGACGCCGCGGAACTGCGCATTCGCATCCTCGCCAGAACTCGCGGTAGGCAGGTTGACCACCTGCGACAGCTCAGGCGAGAGGATCGGCTTGCCCGCTGCGTCCTTGCGGATGCCGGGCAGAGTGCCAATCAGCGGTACTTGGTTGCGCATGATCACCGAATTGGTTTCGGCCTGCGAGCCGCCGCGTAGGATGATGGCGGTGTCGTCGCTGCCGGTCTGTTGGAGCGTGGCCGAGAAGCCTTCACCCATCGCGAGCATCGCCACCAGAACGCCAACCACGCCGGCGATACCGACGATGATCACGCTGGATGCGCCCCAGCGCTGGGGCAAGCTGGCGATGCCGATACGGGCGGCGGCCAACGCCAGGCGGCCGGTGCGGGTGAGCATCAGCCACAATCCGAGCGCCACCGCTACCGCGGCCACGCCGTACCACGGCAGGATGATCCAGACCACCAGGCCGATCACCAGGAACAGGATCGAAAGCGCATTCCAGAGCCATTTTTTCTTCATGGTGTTCTCCTTTTAGCGTCCAGCCAGCGCGTCGACGATCTTCAGCCGCATCGCGCGCAAAGCCGGCAACGCGCCGACAACGATGCCGATGGCCAGCATCAGCGACAGGCCCAGGGTCCAGGTTTCGACCGGAATGTTGGGCAGGTTGAGCAGTCCGCCGCTGGCCGCGCTCAGCACCGGAATGATCACCGCCGCCAGCCCCATGCCGATCACTCCGCCCAGCACGATCAGCAATACCGATTCCACCAGCACCAAAGTGAGTACCGTGCCGTTGGTGAAGCCCAGCGTCTTGAGCACGGCCAGTTCCGGGATGCGGTCGCGCACCGCTTGCGACATGGTGTTGCCGGTCAAGAGCAGCAGGGTGAAGAACACCGCCGCCATGATCGCGGTAACGATCAGGCCGATATCGGCGAACTGCTTGGCGAAGGACTGCTGGAACGCCTGTTCGGTCTGGCTCTTGGTCTCATGGTCCGAGTTCTGCGAGATCGCGTCGATGGCTTTAGCCACGCGCGTGGCGTGGTCCACGTTGTCCAGCTTGACGATGTACCAGCCGACCATGCCGTTGGTGTACTGGTTGGCTTCGTCGAAGTACTTCCAGTGGAACACCAGCTGGTTTTCTTCGCCCTTGCGCTTGCTGTCGTTGAGTTTGAAGGTGCCGCTCATCTTCAGTGGCCAGGCGTTGCTTCCGTCCTTCTGCGGAAAGATGGTGGCCTGCAGCGGAATGGTATCGCCGATTTTCCAGCCGTTGCGCTTGGCTAGAGACTCGCCGACCATGGCTCCGGTGCGTTCGGTTTGCCAGGCCTTGAGTTCTTCGGGTTTGATGACGAACTCCGGATACAGCTCGAAGTAGTTCTCGCTGACCGAGAAGTTGGGGAAGAAATTCTTCGGGTCGCGATAGATGCCGCCGAACCAGGCCGCGTACGCCGACTTCTTCACGCCCGGGGTGGCCGCGATCTGCGGGGTCAGGCTGTAAGGCAGCATCTGCGTGATCGACAGGCGCGAAGCCACCACCAGACGGTCGGCGCCGGCCACGCTTCCGCCGCTATTGAAGGCGACGCGCACCGAGTCCAGCAGGCCGAACAGCAGGAACGCGGCGATTACCGACAGCAAAGTCAGGAAGGTGCGCGTCTTGCTGCGGAACAGCGCCGACCAGATGAGGGAGAAATATTTCATGACGCTCTCCTCAGTGAGCGGCCGGCGTGTCGGCCAGTTCGCCCTTGTCCAGGTGGATGGTGTGGGTCGCGTACTCGGCGGCCTTCGGGTCGTGGGTGACCATGATGATGGTCTTGCCGTGTTCCTTGTTCAGCAGCTGCAACAGGCCCAGCACTTCCTCGGCCGAATGACGGTCCAGGTCTCCGGTTGGTTCGTCGCAGATCAGGAAGGTCGGATCCGAGACGATGGCACGGGCGATGGCCACGCGCTGCTGCTGGCCGCCGGAGAGTTCGTTGGGGCGATGCGAGCCGCGGTCGGCCAATCCCACCAGCTGCAGCGCGATCTCCGCGTTGCGCTTGCGTTGCGCGCCGCCGAGCTTGGTGAGCAGTAGCGGCAGCTCGACGTTTTTCTGCGCCGTCAGCGTAGGCATCAGGTTGTAGAACTGAAACACGAAGCCGACGTGCTGGCTGCGCCAGTGCGCGAGCTGTCCATCGCTGAAGCTGTCGATGCGCTCGCCTTCGATCTCGATCTCGCCGCCGGTGGGCGTATCCAAGCCGCCGATGAGGTTCAGCAGCGTGGTCTTGCCGGAGCCGGAGGGACCCATCAGGGCGACGAAGTCGCCGCGCGGGATTTCCAGGTCCAGGCCATGCAGGACGTGGACCTGCTCGGGGCCGCGCTGGTAGTTCTTGGTGAGGTTGCGGATGGAGACCAGTGAGGACATGTGCGTTTTCCTTCTTGTGAAGTTGCTTTCGTCTGAGGTTCCAACGCCGGGCGCTGATGGCGCATGTCCCCGTCGCCGTCATCCCAGCGCAAGCTGGGATCCATCTTTATCTTGCGGTTGCTCGTGCCTGCTTCCGCGCTTGCTTGTGCTTCTGCTTGCGCTTCCGCTTCTGCCTCCTCCCTTGCGCGCAGCGCAGGGGAGGATTGAGGAGGGGTGCCTTTGATCCTGCTTTTAATCTCTTGCTCTGCTGTTTTCTCGTCATTCCCGCGAAGGCGGGAACCCAGCGACTTCGCCCTTCGGCTTTCATCTTCTAGCAACAGCGTTTCGCGCTACGCGCGAGTCACTTTTCTTTGAACGGCAAAGAAAAGTAACCAAAAGAAAGCCGCCCTAACGGCGCGCCCAACGATGAAGCCGTTGGGTCCGCAAGCGAGCCGGGAATTTCCGTAAGGCGCATCCTGCGCCTCCGGAAACGGCGCACATCCTTGTGCGCCGCCCCTGCGGGGTTTATCCCGGCCCGCTTGCCGCGTCTCACGGGTTTCGTGAAGCGACGATGGAGCAACAGCAAAATCGACAGCAGTTCCCACTTATTCGTTCTGGGACGATAAAAATCACCAGGCGGCCATATTTTATTCGGCCGCTTCCCGTCTCTATACCAACGGCTTACTTCGCGACGAACGCTTCGGTTTGCGGTAGATCTTCCATGCCACCAAAGCAAATGTAGAGCCTATGAAAATAGAAATACTAGATGCGTAAATACTGAAACCTGGACTATTGGAAGCAGCCAGCAGGTGAGGAAGCAGAAAATCGGAGAAAGCGATAGCTGCTCCCAGCGTCAACAGCGCCAGCGAGGCCGCAACCAAAACGACAAGAACGGAGGAACTGCTTTTCATGTTGCTCGCACTCCAGGTTGACAACCTTCAAACCGTCACCAGGCGAATTACTCGGCCGCTTCTTCCGCCATCTTCACCTTCGTACCTTCCTTCAGTTCCGCCGGTGGGTCCAGGACCACGGATTCGCCGGCCGACAGGCCTTGCAGCACTTGGCGGTCGTCGCCCATTTCGCGGCCCAGACGGAGTTCGCGCTGTTCCACGGTGTCTTCTTCGGTCACCACGAAGGCATAGTCCTTGCCGTCGCGGTTGCTGATGGCTGCGCTGGGCGCGCGTACGCCTTCGTTCTTCGGCTGCGCGCCGGCGGGCTTGGCCGCTTCCAGGAAGCTGACCTTCACGCCCATGTCCGGAACGATGCGCGGATCCTTCACGTTCAAGGCCACCCGCACCTTCACCGTGGCCTTGCTGCGGTCGGCGGTCGGGATGATGGCGATGACTTCGCCCGGGATCTTCCATTCCTGGTAGGCATTGAGGGTGGCTTCGATGGGCATCTTCGGCTGTACGCGACCGATGAACTGCTCGCCTACTTCCACTTCCACTTCCAGCGAATCCATGTCGACGATGGTACCGATGCCGGTACGGGTGAAGCCGCCGCCGGCCGACAGCGGCGACACGATTTCGCCCGGCTGTGCGGCTTTGGCGGTAATCACGCCGGCGAACGGCGCGCGCACCACAGTGTTGTCCACACCGTTGTCGGCGATGGTCAGGCGGTCGGCGGACACCTTGGCGTTGCGCTGGGCGGTGACCAGCTGCGCGCGCAGCGAATCGCGCTGGGCGACGGCCTGGTCGTACTGCGACTTGGAGACCAGCTGCTGTTTGACCAGGGTCGACAATCGCCTGGCGTTGGCTTCGGCTTCCACCAGTTGCGCCTGGGTGCCGGTGACCTGGCTTTGCGCGGCGCCCAACTGGGCTGCGTATAGGGAACGTTCGGCGTTGGCGTCGATGGGATCCAGGGTGGCGAGCACTTGGCCGGCCTCCACACGTTGGCCTTCCTCGATCATCACTTCCTTCACCTTGCCGGTGATTTTGGCCGATACCGTCGCCATGCGCCGCGCCACCACGTAGCCGCTGGCGTCCAGCACAGAGGCCGATGCGGTACCCGCGCCGATCGCGGCGGTCGGCGCGGTGCGCACTTCGGTCGCTTTTTCGCGGCCGAACACGACCCATCCCGCGATCGCCAACAGCAGCAAGACCAGGGCGATGCCCAGCCAGAGCCACAGCCCACGCCGTGATTTCGGCGGCGGTGGCGGCGCTTTGCGGTCGATACGGAGTTCTTTGAGCAGGTCTGCGGAAGTATTCATCAAGTAGCCAGACGGGGCAGGGCGGAGAGTGTGACCGGCAAGGTTAACCGAGCCCAGTTGCCGAAAGTCACTTTCTGCGGTTTCCGTTGAAACGGGGGCGGGAGCAGTAGGAGCAGGGAGCACTGGCGATGCGACGGCGGCCAGCTTGCCTGCGGCCATCGCATGGAACCAGTGACAGCTGTCACCCGATTGAGTTGATGGCTTGCACTGCAACACCGGCGGTATGCGGCGGAGGATGGTGTTACTTTCATTTGAGACGTCGCCATGTCTGCTTCCATAGTTTCCGCTCCTGTAGTCCTGGCCCGGCTGCGTTCTGCGCGCAAATCTTATGGCAAGGTCGTCGCACTGGACGAGATGAGCCTGCAGTTGCGCAGTGGCCAAGTGCTCGCACTGCTGGGCGCCAATGGCGCGGGCAAGAGCACGGCGGTGTCGGTGATGCTGGGCTTATGCGAGGCGGACCAGGGCGACGCCAGCCTGCTCGACCAGCGTCCGCAGGCGATGGATTCGCGCCGCCGCACCGGCGTGATGCTGCAGTCCACCCAGTTGCCCGACACCCTGAAGGTCGGCGAGTTGCTGGCGATGACGCGCGGCTACTATCCGCAACCGCTCAGCGTGGCTGACTGCGTGGCGATGGCCGGGCTGGATGGCCTGCTGGAACGACGCTACGGCAAGTTGTCGGGCGGACAGCAGCGTCGCGTGCAGTTCGCGATGGCGATCTGCGGGCGTCCGCAGGTGCTATTCCTGGACGAACCCACCACCGGCCTGGACATCGAAGCTCGCCAGCAGATGTGGGCGGCCATCCGCGAACGCGCCGCCGCCGGCTGCGCGGTGCTGTTGACCACGCATTACCTGGAGGAAGCCGAAGCGCTAGCCGACCACGTGGTGGTGATGCAAGCCGGCCGCACCCTGGCCGAGGGCAGCGTCGAGCAGATCCGCGAACGCGTGCTGCAACGGCGCATCCGCTGCCATTCGCGGATGGACGAACAAGGCATCGCCGCCTGGCCGGGCGTGCGCCGCGTACAGCGCGACGGCGGCCTGCTGGAAATCCAGGCCGAACCGGTGGAACCGGTGGTCGCGCGCTTGCTGGCCGAGGATCCGCAACTGTCCGCACTCGAAGTGCACCGCGCCGGCTTGGCCGACGCCTTCCTTGAAATCACCCGCGCCACGGAGGCCGCATGAACATACCCGCTATGAACATACCCGCTATGAGCACACTCGCTCCAGTCCCTCTCTCCTCTCGTGCGATGGCCGCGCTATACCTGCGCGAAGCCCGCTTCGAATTCCTGCGCGTACTTCGTGCGCCCGCCTTCAGCGTGCCCACACTGGTGTTCGCACCGATGTTCTATCTGCTGTTCGGCGTGCTGCTCAATCGCGGCAACGCAGGCGCCGCCAGCTATCTGATGGTGACTTACAGCGTGTTCGGTGTGATGGGCCCAGGCCTGTTCGGTTTCGGCGTGGGCCTGGCGATGGATCGCGAGCGCGGCCTGTTGACCCTCAAGCGGGTGCAGCCGGTGCCGGCCTCGGCATTGCTGCTGGCCAAGGTGGGCATGGCGATGATCTTCGCTGCGTGCATCGGCGCGATGCTGTTGACCCTGGGTATCGTTCTGGGCGGCGTGGACCTAGACGTATCGCAGGTCGCACGGCTGCTGTGCGTGGACGTGCTGGGCGTGATGCCGTTCTGCGCAATCGGCTTGTTGATCGGTACGCTGGTCAACGGCAGCGCGGCACCGGCCGTAGTGAATCTGATCTACATGCCGATGGCGTTGCTGTCCGGCCTGTGGCTGCCGCTGCGCATGCTGCCGGAGATGGTGGAAAGGATCGCACCGCTGTGGCCGGCCTGGCACCTGAGCCAGTTGGGGCTGAAGATCGTCGGCCAGGACAGCGGCCGCCCAGTGTGGATGCACGTGACGGTGATGCTGGGCTTCACGGCGATATGCTTGTTCCTGGCGCAACGACGCCTGCAACGCTCCTGAGGCTGCCGTGACCATCGCTTTGTTCGGCTCATTGTTCCGTACCGCTCCGGATTCGCTGGCCCGCCAGCAGCAGGCCAGCGCCGATGTCGGCATGCGCTGGTTTCCCTGGATCAATCTGGTCTGGTCGGTCTGGCTGTTCATCACTCCGTTCTATGCCGCCGACCTCTACCGCGGCTGGCTGTGGCCCACGCTGGCCAGCTATGCGGTATTCCTTTTCCTGTTCCAGCGCTTCCACTACGACCACCCGCGCCACCGGCTGGCGATCGCGCTGGCGATCGGCGCGCTGGGCTTCGCGCTGCTGCCTTACAACCCCGGTTCGCAGAGCTACATCATCTACGCCTGCGCCTTCTTTCCGTTCTGCATGAGCGCGCGCAAGGCGTTGCTGACCATCGCCGCCTTGCTCGCCGCCTACGCAGCGGCGTGGAGCGCCGTGGACATCCCCATGATCTACATGAGCAGCGCGGTGATCGCTGGCGTGGTGGTCGGCGTGTTCAATATCGGCATGCTGCAGAAGCTGCGCGGCGAGGCGCAGCTGCGCCTGAGCCACGAGGAAGTCAGGCGCCTGGCCGCGCTGGCCGAGCGCGAACGCATCGGCCGCGACCTGCACGACCTGCTTGGCCACACGCTGTCGCTGGTAGCGCTGAAATCCAATCTCGCCTCGCGCCTGATCGGCCATGATCCGGCAGCCGCGCGCAAGGAAATGGACGACGTCAGCGGCGTGGCCCGCGATGCGCTGGCGCAGGTGCGGCGCGCGGTCAGCGGCATCCGCGCCGCCGGGTTGGCGGCGGAATTGGCCTCGGCGCGATTGCTGCTGGAATCGGATGGGGTGCGTTTCAGTTACGAAATGAGCGAAGTGGCGCTGACGGCCGAACAGGAAACCGTGCTCGCCCTGGCGGTGCGCGAAGCGGTGACCAATATCCAACGCCACGCGCGCGCCGAAGGCGCCAGCGTGTCCCTGCGCAGCGCGGATCGACAGGTCAGCCTGCGCATCCAGGACGATGGGCGCGGCGGTGCCATCGTGCCTGGCAACGGCTTGTGCGGCATGCGCGAACGCATCGAATCGCTGGGCGGCCGGCTGCGCGTGGATGCCATTCCGGGCCAGGGCACGCGCGTGGAGGTGACACTGCCGCTGCCGGCAGCCGTCGCGGTCCAGGCCGTGGACGTTCCCGGCGAATAAACAAGCGGCAGTGAATGCGAAACGCCGGTCGGGCGTCCGGATTTGCTATTTTCGCCGCATGCGCACTTCAATCTCCCTTAAGTGATCGGCATCCTATTGGCGGAAGACCAGGCCATGGTGCGCGGCGCGCTGTCGGCGTTGCTGAGCATGGAAAGCGATTTCGAAGTGCTGGGCGCTTCGCCCGATGGCGAAGCGGCGTGGCGCGATCTGCAGCGGCTCAAGCCCGATGTGCTGGTGACCGATATCGAAATGCCCGGACTCAGCGGACTGGAACTGGCGCAGCGTATCCAGCGCCATCAGTTGCCAGTGAAGGTCATCATCGTCACCACCTTCGCGCGGCCCGGATTCCTGCGCCGCGCGCTGGACGCGGGCGTGCTGGGCTATCTGCTGAAGGAATCGCCGGCCGACCATCTGGCGCAGGCAGTGCGCAAGGTACATGCGGGCGGGCGCGCGATCGATCCGGACCTGGCGATGGAAGCATGGTCCGAAGCCGATCCCTTGAACGACCGCGAACGGCAGGTGTTGCGCCTGGCCGGTGAAGGCATATCTGCGGGCGACATCGCCCTACAACTCAATCTGTCGCACGGCACGGTGCGTAATTATCTTTCCGAGGCCATCGGCAAGTTGGGCGTGGGCAATCGCATCGAGGCTTATCGCCTGGCGAGGCAGAAGGGCTGGTTGTAGCAGCAACCCAAAGAGGTACGCACGCTCCCACGGCGGCAGTTTGGGTATTGCGTGTCTCAAGGCGCGCGAATGCGGCGGGGTAGGCTGGCGGCCGGGCAATCAGGGCCAACCCATGCGCGCTATCGACGCCGAACACTACCTGCTGGACGTGAAACTGAAACGCAGCAAGGTTCCCGACTTCAACCAGTACCCTTTCTCGCTGCCGGTCGTGCATCACCTGCATACCCTGGAACTGCATCCGAAGGTCACCTTCATTGTGGGCGAGAACGGCAGCGGCAAATCCACGCTGCTGGAGGCCATCGCCATCGCCTGGGGTTTCAATCCCGAAGGCGGCACCAAGAACTTCACCTTCCAGACTCGTGCCTCGCATTCGACGTTGCACGAGTACCTGACGCTGGCCAAGAGCGTGCGCAGAGCCAGGGACGGATTTTTCCTTCGCGCTGAGAGTTTCTTCAACCTCGCCACCGAGATCGAGCGGTTGGACCAGGGCCCCGGTGGGCCGCCGATCATCGATTCGTACGGCGGGACCTCGTTGCATCAGCAATCCCACGGCGAGTCGTTCTTCGCGCTGATGGTGAACCGTTTCGGCGGCAATGGCTTCTACGTACTGGACGAACCCGAAGCCGCGCTTTCCCCACAGCGCCAGTTGGCGATGATCGCGCGGATGCATCAACTGGTGCGGTCGCGCTCGCAATTCGTGATCGCCACGCATTCGCCGATCCTGATGGCGTATCCGGATGCCTGCCTCTATCAGATCAGGGAAGACGGCCTGCATCAGGTGGAGTACGAGCAAACCGAGCACTATCAGGTGACCAAGGCCTTCCTCGATAACCCGGCGCGACAACTCGATCGATTGATGAGCTGACGATCACTTTGCATCCACTGACGCTTGCAAGGCAACCGCAAGCGCCGCGTCCCCGGAAACCAAATCGTTCCATTTCAGCTCGATCCCTTTTCGTTTTCCCTTCTCGGTGAGCTTCAACCCGGAAGCATCCACTAGCAGGGTGTAAGAGCGATCGCCGATTTCCAGCGCTCTGCGCAGGGGTTTGTCTAACGGGGTCATGGCGGACTCCTTTAAGCGAGGTCCGCATGCTACCGCTGCCCGCTCGAAGCTCCGGTGAAAGCCGGGCATGCCGCGTAAGCGGCCGAAACAGGGCGATGAATACGAATGCATCGCCCTCAACGGTCACGTTGTGCAGTTGCACCACGGCCCACAATGCGTGGGCGCGCTGGCGAACCGTCGCGCGTTATCGGCTACCTGGGAGGGTGCTGCGATGCGTAACGCAATGCGTCTGTTCGGCGGTGTGGGTGCGTGTCTGTTGTTTTCGTTCGTGCTGTCGCTGGCACCGGCTCCGGCCGCGCAGGCGGCGATCAATGCACAGAACCTCGGTGCGAAATACGACGGCACCCAGAGCAACATCACCTTTCGCGTCTATTCCTCACGCGCCACGCGGATAGAAGTCTTTCTCTACAAGACCCCGTCCGGTGCGCAGGAAGTGGTGCGCTACGTGCTGACCAAGGACGCCGCCACCAACGTCTGGTCGAAGACCGCCTCGGTGGCGACGCTCCAGAACACCTACGGCATCACCGGCACGGTCTATTACGGCTATCGCGCCTGGGGTCCGAACTGGCCGTACAACGCCAGCTGGACCAAGGGCAGCAGCACCGGCTTCGTCACCGACATCGACGCCAATGGCAACCGCTTCAACCCGAACAAGCTGTTGATAGATCCGTACGCGGTCGAGATCAGCCAGGACCCGAACACCCCCACCTGCACCGACGGCACGATCTACGCCAGCGGCGCCACCCATCGCAACAAGGACAGCGGCGCGTGCGCCAGCAAGGGCATCGTGCTGGCGCCCATCACCACCTCCAACGGCACCAAACCCACGCGCGCGCTGAAGGACGAGGTGGTCTACGAAGTGCATGTGCGCGGATTGACCAAGGATGACACTGCGATGTCGGCCTCGTTGCGCGGCACCTATGCCGGCGCCGCGCTCAAGGCTTCGACGCTGGCCAGTCTCGGCGTCACCGCGGTCGAGTTCCTGCCGGTGCAGGAAACCCAGAACGACACCAACGACGTCGATCCCACCTCCACGACTGGAGACAATTACTGGGGCTACATGACGCTCAACTACTTCGCGCCGGACCGCCGCTATTCGTCGGACAAGACGGCCGGCGGCCCCACCCGCGAATGGAAGGCGATGGTGAAGGCCTTCCACGACGCCGGCATCAAGGTCTACATCGACGTGGTCTACAACCACACCGGCGAAGGCGGGGCCTGGGGCGGCAGCGATGGCCTGACCGTGTACAACCTGCAGTCCTGGCGCGGCCTGGACAATCCGACCTACTACTCGCTGACCAACGACCTGCAGTATTCGTGGGACAACACCGGCGTCGGCGGCAACTACAACACGCGCAATACCATCGCGCAGAATCTGATCGTCGATTCGCTCGCCTACTGGCGCGACACGCTCGGCGTCGACGGCTTCCGCTTCGATCTGGCGTCGGTGCTGGGCAACACCTGTCAGCACGGCTGCTTCAACTTCGACAAGATGGATGCGGGCAATGCGCTCAACCGCATAGTGACCGAATTGCCGCCGCGGCCGGCTGCGGGCGGCACCGGTCTGGACCTGATCGCCGAACCGTGGGCGATCGGCGGTAATTCCTATCAGGTCGGCGGTTTCCCGACCGGCTGGGCCGAATGGAACGGCATCTACCGCGACTCGCTACGCAAGAAGCAGAACCAGATGGGCGTGGAGGCGGTGACGCCGGCGGAACTGGCCAACCGTTTCGCCGGTTCGTCGGATCTGTATGGCGACGACGGCCGCAAGCCCTGGCATTCGGTCAACTTCATGGTCGCGCACGACGGTTTCACTTTGAACGATCTGTACGCCTACAACACTAAGCAGAACAATCAGCCCTGGCCGTACGGTCCGTCCGATGGCGGCGACGACAACAACCACAGTTGGGACCAGGGTGGCGTCGTGATCGATCAGCGCAAGGCCGCGCGCACTGGTCTGGCGTTCCTGATGCTGAGCGCCGGCGTGCCGATGATCACCGGCGGCGACGAGGCACTGCGCACGCAGTTCGGCAACAACAACGTCTACAACCTGGATTCGTCGGCCAACTGGCTGTTCTGGACCCGCAATACTGTCGAGGCCAACCACGAAACCTACAGCAAGCGCCTGATCGCCTTCCGCAAGGCGCACCCGGCGCTGCGCCCGGCCAATTTCTATTCGGGCGTGGACAACAACGGCAACGTGATGGAGCAGCTGCGCTGGTTCAAGCCCGACGGCGCGCAGGCCGACACGGCCTATTTCACCAATGCGAACAACCACGCCATCGCCTGGCGCATCGACGGCAGCGAGTTCGGCGATTCGGCCAGCGCGATCTACGTGGCCTACAACGGCTGGTCAGGCAACGTGAACTTCACGCTGCCGTGGCCTGGCACGGGCAAGCAGTGGTACCGCGTCACCGACACCGCGACCTGGAACGAAGGCCCCGATACGGTGGTCGTGCCGGGTTCCGAGGCGTTGATTGGTGGGGAGTACACGGTCTATGGGCTGCAGGGGCGGTCGGTGTTGTTGCTGATTGCGAAGTAGAAGAGTTGGGGAACGAGAAGATCATAGGGTGGGCCTTGGCCCACCCCCACAGACGGATCTTCCCCAGCACTGCGTCACTGATGCATGGGTTATGAACGTATTGGGTGAATCCAAATCCGTAGCGCGAGTTTCACCCCGCCTTGCGGCGGCATAAGGTATTACTTTCTGGGCACGGAAGGCGGGTTAAAACCCGCCCTACGAGGTCTGACGTAGCTATATGTGCTCAATCCACCGAGCAATCCAATCGGGTCACTCTCCGCATAACGTCCGCTGCCGGCGTCATAGTCTCGGAAGTAGTTGTAACTTAGCCCACTCGTTGTATCGTACCGCTGCCCCGGAAACCGCATATCAAACATCAGAAACGATGTCAGAGTCACTTCCTGCAAGCCAGCATGGAGAAGTGAACCTGACCTCGTTTTTGCCAGCACTGTCGCAACTGTGGACAATGGCGTCCAACTGGCTCAAGCGATGGTTGGTGGACAGATGCGTACAAGCCGGTGTGCCCACCGAGTTGGTGAAGCTCTGGAAGCCCGCACGAACTGAGGCCTTTATGTCACAGCCTAATCAAAAGCTAAGCAGAGCAGACGTGTTTGCTTTGATTTGGCTTATTTTCGTTTCACTCAGCACTGGCGCACTGTGTGTTGCTTCTATCCTAAAAGCAATTCAGATTTCGGACTGGTTGAGCGTACTCTTTGGTGTCATATCGATAGCTTCCGCTTTGGCCGCAATCTTCGCGCCAAGGCATATCCGCAGAGCATTGGCGGGAATTATTTCCCTGCCATGACCTAATGGGGGTTCGTCTCCGATATAGTCCCAATGACTGTCCCATCCATTAGCACTGCTACCCAGTTCCCAGGGCTATATTTCCGGTCGCCGCCTACTACGGGAATAAATTCAAAAACGTAGTACCACCGATTAGAGCTACCCATACATCCTAACGAAGTAAGTGATATTTCCCTTATTTCGACGCTATCAATCTGGCGGTAATGGCTCTTCGCCCATAAAAGCGAAAGCTCAGTCGCACGCGATATAGAAATTGGCGGCTCACCCTTCTGAGGCAGCCAAGAAGGCGTTCGCCCGACTACTGCTGAGTCAAC
>Ga0307513_10007477_pt1 | contig 14151 bp, 8 predicted proteins | sample 15_EM_MG_FD_202174 | JGI IMG/M metagenome (GOLD analysis project Ga0307513, IMG submission 202174) | Populus trichocarpa ectomycorrhiza microbial communities from riparian zone in the Pacific Northwest, United States - 15_EM | ecosystem: Host-associated > Plants > Roots > Unclassified | place... | reverse complement strand
TATTTTTTAGGAGAATTATAAATTTTTAATTACATAAATTAGTTCATTGCTAAATTTCAAAGTGGTGTTTTATGATTTTTTAAGTTTTTAATCACACAAAATATGGATTTTCTAGTTTGATATTTTTAAAAAACTTACTTTAAGAATCATGATTTTTTTTAAAATAAAAACAATGCTTTTAGTTAAAATATTATGTTAGTTAAGATAAACAAGAGATGCATTGATAGAAAAAATTCTTTTTATGAAAAACAAATTCAAAAAAACTATATTTTTAGATTTAATGACAATGCCAAAGAATCTTCCGAGAACTATAATATTTTTTTTACATTTAAAAATATTAGATCTCCCATAACATAGTATGAACATATAAACTAGTATCTACTAAACATCATGGACATCCAATGTAAATATTTTTTGCTTGTTTGTATTAAAACAACCAAAGAAATAAACCAGTGTACTCCTGATTGTATAGTGTGGTTTCTTGTATCAATTTCACTAGATTTTTGCATGCGTTCTGCCATAGGTCAGATTATTTTCTTTTAAAATTGTAAGAAAAAAATGTAAACGCATTGCTAATGTGTTTCTTAACATAAGAAAAATCAATAATAAATTAAGAATCTAATACATATCAGGCGATACTCTTTTTAAATATTGAGATGGTGACATATGAGACAACACTATTTTAAAAAAAAATTGAGACAACTACATATCAAATCGACCGGACAAACCCTAGCTAACTTGCAAAACCTGTAATTCGGGTCATGAGAGCTTGATAATCTCATAAAAAGCAAAGCAAAATAAATTAGTAAACTCATTCTCAATAAGCAAGAATGTTAAAAGATGAAAAAAATCAATTTAAAAAACACAAAAAATTTACAAAACCAAACTCGTGACACAAGTTATAAAAGCAGGAGTAACACGGGCAAACCTGTAAAACCTGCGAACCGAGTCATGAGAATGAGATTGCCTCATAAAAAGCAAATTGAAAAAATTTACAAATCTCACTTTAAACCAATCCATTCTTAATGGACAAAATGGAAAATAAAAAATTAAAGAAAAATGATCCGAGTCAGTTTGGTTTAACCCGACAAACTTGTGACTGAGGTCATGAGATCAGGCTAACTTAATAAAAAGCAAATCAGAAGAATCACGAAGCTCAATTCTCAACCAACTAAACTTGCGACCCGAGTTATGTGAGCAAGATTACCAATTATTGAAGGAAAAAATAAAAAAAAAACAATTAAAAAAACCTAAGTCAATTTGGATTAACCTAACAAATATGTGACTCGGGTCATGAGACTAGGATAACTTAATAGAAAAAAAATTGAAAAACAAAATCACGAAACCCAATTCTCAACTAGTTGAATGTTGAAAGTCAAAATTAAAAATAAAATGAATTTAAAAAAGAGAGAGATATAAGGGAGAAGAAAAAAAAAGTAATGTCATAAAACCGTGATAACTCTATAGAAAGAAAATCAAAATAAATTATGAAAGTTAATTCTTAATCAACCAAATGTTTGAAAATAAAATTGAAAAAATATATTAAATTAAAAAAGATTAAAAAATATCTCAAGTCAACTCAGGCTAACATGTCAAACCTGTGACTCGAGTAATGAAATCGAAAAAAAAAATGAATCCCTGCTTTCAATAGATCTAATGTTAAAGGTTAAAATCGAGGAAAAAAAACTAAATCAATGAGACCTATATATAACCTAACAAAAAAATAAAAATAAAATTACAAAGCATAATTCTTAAAACAACTTAATATTGAAAGGTACAATTGAATAAATAGATTAATAAATTTATGTTATTAAAAGGTGAAATTAAAAAACTAAAACTAAAAAAACACAAAATACTATTTTAATGAATAGTATTTTGTGAGTATGGTTATAGTAAATTAGCCATACCTTTTAGTTTTTTTTTAATATTAATTGTTAATAGGGTGATTCCCAACCATGTTTTTTTAAAAAAAAAACTATGCCTACATTGCATGATTGAGACCTCTCCCGCATTGATCAATTGCACGAGTGTCCTTCCACCCCTCGATGTACGTCTTGGCCATGCTTTTACCATGTAAGAAAATTGTGCCTTTGTACTTTATTAACTCCTCAAATATAGAAATAGAGAATAAAAGCTCGCCATTGTTGAAAATACTGTCCGCGACAAATATTATTAATTTTTTTTTGTTTTCCATCCACCTTCGCATTTTAATTACAGAAATTCCTTTGAGCCCTAATGTTCTGAACTTGATTTGCGTCCTTCAAATCAATTAATTTCTTAACCTTATCACACTTTATAACTCTTAAAAAAAAGTTCAAAACTTATTTGAAGTGATAATATAGCTTGGCAAGTCATATGTTGCATTTGCAACTCGTAGGTAATATGCAGCATTTACGACTCACGAATTAAATATATCATATGTAACTTTAGTTGATTAAAACATCACCCCCTTTTCTTTTTCTTCCCTTATTTCTCCTTTCATCCCTTTCCCTTCCACCATTATTGCCCCCACCACTAGATCCAGCTCTCTCTCTCTCTCTTCCTCAACCATGGAAGACCTATCTCACCATTATGACACCACCACTCCTCTCTCTCTCTCTCTCTCTTCCTCAACCATGGAAGACCTATCTCACCATTATGACACCACCACTCCTCTCTCTCTCTCTCTCTCTCTCTCTATCTCATTTCACTACAAGATGACAATTTCTCTCTCCTTTCACCTGTGGATCGTTGTCAATTTCGGCAACCATCATCACCACTCATTTTTAACAATTTAAGGTATGTTACACTCTTTTCATTTATTGATTTCATAGTATTTGTTCTAATTTCTTATTTTATTGTTATAGAGTTTATGGTTTTTTAGGTTAATTTAGGATTTTCGTGAAAAGGTTTAAATTATGTTAATTAGTTATAAAATACATCAATTAAGTTGATAATTTTTGCTATTTATGGAGTAAATTGATGAATTTGGGTTGTTGTCGATTATGTTATGGTCTTTTAAGTTAATTTAGGATTTTGTTGAATTGGGTTTAAGTAGGATTTTGTTGAATTGGGTTTAAGTTATGTTATTTTAGCCAGAAATACATCATTGAGTTGATGAATTATATTATTTATATAGAAAAATGAAAAATTTAGGTTGTTATCGATTATGTTATAATTAACATAATTTTTCATAAGGTATTTATCATTGTATAAGTTTTGATAGTAAAAATACTTTGGATGATGAAATTCGGCAATATATGTATTTTTGAAAGAAAATCATTTTATGATGTCAAATTAAATTCCCTAAAGACATGATTATATTAAAAATGATTTTAGGCATCTTTAAGCCTATATTGCATCCAAGGAGTTCATATAGCTTCAAATTGATGTGTAGAAATTCCTACAAAATTAAAATATTTGACAAATATATTAAATCCACTAATTTTTATTATTATCAAAACAAATAAACCAAAGGTGATTAAAGACCTTTATATAGTTCATGATATATCCAATATGTGCCTATTTATTATATTTGATTAGGATAACATGTACTCAAGATCAAAACATAATATTTTTTATACAAGATAGCTTTGTGATCTCAAATCTAAGAATCACTTACATAACTATCACGTGAGCTTTTTCATAGACATTGGTAATCTTTTCATATGGAACTTTCATGCAAGTCAATTTATTATACATGTCATCTGACAAATACCTATATATTAGTTTAAGATATCTCTTGCATCTCGATTTTGTTGGCTCAAAGGTCTTTAATCAACTTTGGATTATTTGTTTCAATGATAATAAAAATTAGTGGATTTAATATGTTTGTCAAATATTTTAATGTTGTAGGAATCTCTACACGTCAATTTGAAGCTATATGGACTCCTTGGATGCAATATGGACTTAAAGATACCTAAGATTATTGTTAATATAATAATGTCTTGAGGGAATTTAATTTGGCATCATAAAAATGATTTTCATACAAAAATACCTATGTATGCATGCATGCATGCATGTATATTATAACATACACAATATCCATATATCATAACACCACAATCTTATCCCTTTTCGGCACGTAAAAAAGAAAGGCAAATAAGGATTCACAATATATCCGTAATAGCTAAATAACAATTCACATATACATAGTTGAGTATAAAAAGCATAAGTTCAAATATAAGCAAACTAGTCCATACACTAATGAAAGCACAAGAAACAAATGCATGTAATGATTGCAAAAAATGAAAACAAGTTTATGTCAAAGGATTAATGGGATCGCTCTAAGTTGGCTCGGTTGGATTTACCTCATTGTCATTTTCTTCATTTGCCATATTCAGACCTACTCCCAGTGGAAAATCTCAAACAGCCAATCTTAGGTAAGCATGAAACATTTGTGCTTATAATTCCTAAATTTTTTTGTATTGCCCTCTAACCATATATGTAAGATCATCAATTCGTTGATTATTAAAGGTTATAATTAGCTAAGGGATAGGAGCGTGGTTATGTTGTAGATAAACTTATTTATGCCATCATCCCATTTAAACAAATGTTTGAGAAAAAAGTTATGGTTGTTATATAGGAGGGCTTCAACTAAAGGTCCTTGAAGATTGACTTGGTTGACTATAAAAAGCATCGTAAGGAAATGACCATAAATAAGAGGTGAATTTAGAGATTTTGGAATGGTTAGGATATTTAAGAGCATAAAAGCTAGAAGATTGATTTTCCATTAAGTCTTCAAGCTAGTCATAATCTAGGTTGTAAGCCCATCAAGTTCATTGTTTGGGTTACCATAAAGCAAAATGACTATTCGAAACACTTATTCGATTGGTTGATCAAGAGCTTTTAAACATTGTTTCATTGTTATGACCGAATAATATCTCATACTACTTATTTGAAGAAAAGATCATATTCATATTCATATAACCTTCTTTATTAAACACATCTTCCCCACATAAAGGAAGCATTAGGTGGGAAACAGTAGTAAAAATACTTTGGATGATTAAATTTAACAATATAGGTATTTTTGAATGAAAATCAGTTTATGATGTCAAATTAAATTTCGTAAACACTTGATTTCATTAAAAATGAGCTTAGGCATCTTCAAGTCCATATTGCATCCCAAAAGTCTATACAACTTCAAATTGATGTGTAGAAATTCCTATAATATTAAAGTCTTTGACAAATATATTAAATCCACTAATTTTTATCATCAAAACAAATAAATCAAAGGTGATTAAAGACTTTTGAGCTAACAAAACCGAGGTATGAGGGATATCCTAAACTAATATATAGGTGTTTGTCAGATGACATGTACATTGAATTGACTCGCATGAAAATCTCATATAGAGAGTTTATCTATATATATGAAAAGACTTACGTGATAGTTATACAAGTGATCCTTATATTTAAGATCACTAAGTTATCTTATATAAAAAATATTATGCTTTGATCTTCATTACATGTTATCCCAACCAAGGGTAATAAATAAGCAGATATTGGGTATAACATGAACTATATAAAGGTATTTGAGTGATCAATAAAGGATTTATTAACTTAGTTGAATTAGAAAAAATATTTCATATGTTCTCAAATAGTATTGATTGTGACATCCTTGTGTACAATGGAATGATATTTGAAAGAGTTTCAAATTTTATTCAAAGAATCAATGAATATGGTGTCGAGAACAAACATGATTTGTAGAACGGACACATTACATGCTATAATGTCTAAATCAGAATATTCTTGATGAAGGGATAATAATTACACTAAAAATCTGATCATTGAAAGACTAGATCATGTATGTTTCCTGATATTTAAAAGATCATAACATATTGCTAGACATTATACTTGATCTTCAAATATAAATAAATCAATTTATTGAATTGATAATAAGTTAAATTATTTAATTTTATTTAATGTTATTTTATTTAAGATTGTGATTTATATTTGTGCCAAAATATTAGAGAGCCTAATGGGTTACATACATTAAGAACCATCAGTCAAGAATCAAACTGAGATGATTGATCAAATGTAATTTAATTGTAAATAAGTTTTAGAAATTGAGGACTAGTTATGTGATTAATACATGAAATTACAATCATATACCTAAAACAATCAATTAAGGACTTGATTGAATGTATTTCTAAGTTTATCCTACAATAATATATGTGATGTTTTTTAAGAGAAAAATTAATATTTTACATTCTATAGGGTTATTAGATTTTTCCTATAAGTAGAATGTTATTACTCATATTTTTTGAAGTTATGTTATAGAACATATAATAAAGAAACACCACACTATGTTACAGAACATATGATAAAGAAACACATGAAAACATAAAGAGAAATAGCGAGCACTCAAAAGGCATAATAATTCTTATCTTAAAAGGATTTTAAGAGATTTTTTATTGGTTGTTTATGTGGATTATTGTTAGAGGTCGGATACTTGAACGACCTATGGTTTGTGACAATCCAGTCTTCAAGAAGTTGATCAAACCTAGAAAAAAGATCTAATCATTAAGTAATCTTTGCTCAAACTTTAAACAATCATAGATTGTTTAATATAATTCGTAGGACTCCTGAAAAAACTTTTAAATTACTGTTTTTATTGTATTTATATGTTTCAAGAAACCCAACAACTTATACACCAAAAGATTGCCTAAACTAATATGTGTGTGTTTATTATTGAAGGAAAAAACTATTAAGACCTAAAAAAACTTGGGACCTCGGCCCAACAACAGGGCCTAATCTTCATTTTTTGGAATATGAGAATTGAACCTAAGAGGATGATAATGGTTAATTAGGCTTTAACCCATTCCATTTGATCATATCTAAAATAGGTCTAAAGGCTACCACTCACTCTCAATCGGCCTATGTGGGATAATGTCATTTTAGACCAAATTCACTTGTTATATCGGAAAAGCGTATCCTAAAGCAAGAACACAAAAATAAATTTACGCACACAAATCATGGATGAATATACATAGAATCAACTCATTTACCCTTAAAGTGAAATTTAAGGAAAATGGTATAATTAAGGTCTTACCATTCGTGGGTTGATTTTGAGTGAAACGACCATAAACATATAAATCACTTGTTGTATCGAAAAGGGGTATCTCAAAGCAAAAAAACAAAAAAAACATATTCATGCCTAACAATCATGGATATTTTACATACACAATCAACTCGTTTCTTCTTAATATAACATCCAAGAAAAAGAACATAATTAAAGTCTTACTATATGAAAAGACCAAATTAATAAAAATTACTTTTAAAATAATTCCCTTAAAAAATGGTATTCATACTAGACTACAAAAAAATATGAAAATCTAGTCAAGCATTAATTTATTTTATTTAATGTTTGGCAACATCCTAATAATAGAATTCGACAAAAGGGTTTTACCATCTTGGATCACTTAATAGATAAAACGATGGTTAATACACAACTAGAAAAAACACACATTACCATATTGATATCGTCGAACAACAATAAAATTTCAAATAATATCAAACAAACAAGAAAAAACATACTCATCACACCAGGACCAAACAGTTACATCTCGGATAAGCCATTTCATTTTTGTCCTCCCAACCTAGATATTGATATTGATCGCCAACCTTATCTCACCTAAAAAAGAATCCTCAACGACTTTATACCCCCAAGGGTGGCCATACAACAATGTAGCTCCAACACTTCAATATATCATGAAAATCATGAAAAAAATATGTTTAAATAATAAAGGGAATGAAATGGCATTTTAACCTTAAAAAGGTCTCTAAAAATCACTCTAGTAGTGGTGGTGTGCGAAACCATATGTTGGTATGGAGGTATGTGTATGAGATACAAAACACTTCATCCTTAGATGTTTGTACTATTCCTATTCTCTCTCTAATTTTCCAATTTGATTTTTATGTTATTTTAGTGTTGGAGTTTAGGTTGAAATGATAAGATTTTTTAGTTTGATTTCAGGGTTTTTTATTTGTGATTTTGATTGATTGATTTTTTTATTTTTTTTTTTCTGAATTGGGGTTGGTGCTGTTGTGGGTGTTGTTAGTTTGTTGGTTGATATTAGGTTTTATTGGTTAGAAAATACAAAGGAAAGGTTAGGGTTGTTTTAGGTTGAAATTGTGGAAGACATGAGTGCTAGTGTTATGCTTGTTTATGGTGGTTGTGTGGACTGTGTGGTTATTGTTGTGCTACTTGGTTATAGAAAAGAAGATGCTTTCAATAATTTAATAGTGATTTTGTTCTTTTTTGTACCTTCTTTCTTTCTTTATTGTTATGCTATCTATTATCACATATAAAAAAGAAGATGCTTTCAACCTTCTTTCTTTATTGTTGTGCTACTTGGGCTATATGGCTATTGTTTAATAAAGAAAATTAGGTGGTTTCAACTAGAATGGATGAGGAGTGAAATTAGAGGAGATGAAAGATCGATGATCGAGGAGTAACAAAGAAAGTAGGAATTCAAATGGGAGGGAGGGAGAGGGGGGGAGGGAGTTGTGTTTTTGTTCTTTTTTCTTTGTATTCTCTAGATGATTTTTTTTCATTTTTTCTTTCTCTTTTTCCTAGTCTTTATTTCTATGTGATTCTCTGATGTGTTTTTCTCTTTTCCCTAGGTTCTAATTTATACTATTAGAAAGCTTTTCAAAATAGAAAATTAAAATTAATGAATTAATACTAAATATTGAAAGATCTCTTTTAGTTTTTCCTTCATGAATGAGATATATAAATTTTATGGTTACATTTTTTTTTTTCCATTCTCGAGCCATATAGGATCTCTTCCTTTTCTTTTTGGCTTTAATGAGATTTATAAATGGTGATTCTCTAACTATTTTTATTAAAGCTTTCCATGTAATTCAAGTAATCTACAATCTTTTTAGTTTTACATTCTCTACCTATTCTCATTAAAGTTTTCCATATAGTAAAAGTCATCTATAATTTTTTCAATTTTGTTTAATCTCCACTTTATGAAAAATAACCCTTATTTGTTTTTTAATCTTTGAATTTCCTTATTTTATTTGATTTTCCTTTACCATGGTCTTTCATTTCTTTCCTGCCTATCATTTCGCTCCCTGATCATTTTTATTGTTATTTTAAAAATAATTGTTACGCAATAATAACATAAGTGAAAGTGCTAAAAATTATGAAATTATTGTAAATTAATTGAATTGAATAAATTTTTTTTTTTGAAAAATTTTATATTCTAAAAAATGCCAGAAAATAGGGGTAAAAAATGAATTATGACAAGTCTCATTAATTTGAAAACTTCTCATGTGAATATTAAAAAAATTCTAAAAGATTTGTTGAATTCACCATGGATTCCCTTACAAATCACAATTCACTGGATCAATTATTTGTTTTTTTTTCCTTTAATTTTTTAAACCAATTTCTTTATTATGTCATTACAAATTAAATGGGATTTTTGGCTTACAAATCATTTTAAATAGCTTCATATAAGGATCTCACGATTTATTTTGAATAGTTTTCTATAAACATGCTGGAAAAAACAAATTCAGTCCATTTAATGTATTTTATTTTCATTGATTTTTGACTTTTTATAGTGATTTTAGGGTGTTTTCTGCTCCCTGATCTTTTTTTAATTTATTATTTTTAAAATATTATCACACAATAATAACATAGGCAAAAGTGTAAAAAATTATGAAATAATCATAAATTAATTGAATTGTACAAGAATATATTTTTTTTGAATTTTTTTATAGTTTCGAAAATATCAGAAAATAGAGGTAAAAAATAGATTATAACAAGTCACATTAATTTGGAAACTTCTTTTCTGAATATTACTAAAAACCTAAAAGATTTGTTGAATTCACTATGGATTCCTTTACAAATGACAAATCATTATTCACCAGAACAATTATCTGTTTTTTTTTTCCCTTCAATTTTTGTTATCCATTTTTTCTATTATGTCATTACAAATTGGGTTAAATAGGATTTTTGAATTACAAATCATTTGAAATAGCTTCATATAAGGTTATCACGATTTATTTTAATTAGCTTTCTATAAATATTCTGGAAAAAGTAGATTGAGTCCATTTAATGTCTTTTATTTCCACTAATTTTCACTTTTTAGAGTGATTTTAGGGTGTTTTTGGGTTAATAGTAGTTTTTTGAAGTTCTTAGGATGTTTTGAGGTATTTTCAGAGTTAAAAAATGGATTTTTAGATTCCAAAAACTTGAATCTTGATTTTTTTATCACCTCTATGGTGGTAAAAATTAGAGTTCAAGATGACACGTCATTTTTTTTAAATGAGTGGATGATGCGTGCAAAAAAAATAAAATAAATCCAGGCACACATATACTTTTGGGTTGCTTGCCAAGTGCGCAGGTCTGGCTTACAAGGCTCAACAACTCCTAGCCTCTCTCTGTTTTTTTTTAACTAATACCCTTGTTTTAATTTATTTTTTCTTTAAATTTTAATTAATACCCTTCCTCTTATTTTTCTAAATTATTAATCATTCATTTAAATAAAAAATTATTAGGCAAGGTTATTAAACCCAGTAAGAGCTATAACCTAGGTCATAAGTTAAGTGGGTTAACTTAGTTTGACCCAAGTCTATACAAAATATCATTGTCCTAATATATGTTTTTAATTAAAAAAAAAGACATTAGTCAACATTGTTTTTTAATTTTTGTTGAAAGGCAAACCAGGTTTTGGCCAAGTTGAGCAAGTTACTTGGGGCGCACGTGAAGACCCGGGTTAACCCAAAACATCATCATACTAATATTTATAAAAAAGAATTAAAATGGCTCCATCTGGATTTTTTTTTATTTAATCAAATTAGGTTTTGCCTAGGCCATAATCAAACCCACAAATAAACTAATTCTATCTTTTAGATTCCGAACTTGGTCTTTAGTTGATGTTAACATCTCTTTTTAATATTTATCGGTGCATAGAAGACTCGATCGATTTTATTAAACGTACACTTCAAATTTTAAATTGAGAATTATAATTTTTCTTGCTTCTAGAAAACATGTTCAAAATAGTTGCACTTTTTTTTGCGTTAATAATTTTTTTTTTATTTGGTCTGTGATGAAGAGTGAGCCAACTAACTATTAATAAGAAGAGGAGGGGTTATACTAGCGAATAAATTTGTTTCAATAAAATTTAAATTATTTCTCTTCTTCATGTAAATAAATAAAAAATTTAAGAGTTATCCATGGAATAAGATTGAGTGTCTTGATCTATGTCTCTCAGATTTTTAACTCGGTTTTTAGTTGGTATTAAATTCTCTTTTTAACATTTATTGGGACATAGAAGCCGTGATCAATTTTATTAAATTTATAATTATAATTTTTCTTGTTGCTAGAAAAACTTTGAAAATGGTTACACAATTTTTGTGCATTTTATTTTTATCTAACTCACGACCAAGTGTGGGCTAGCTAACTAGTTCTCACTATTTACATTAGCTTTAGAGACTTTTAAGGGTTATGAAGAGTTGTAGGTGAAGTTTAATCTCTGATATTGAAAAACCCAAATCCTAGTAAAGCTAAATCATACTAGCCAAAAAACCCAATGCTCGACTATAAATCTAATTTTATATGAAATAACATGCTTAGACATGATTTTAGCCTGGTACATGTATTTGTGTTTATTACTTATTGTAATTTTATGCATGCAAAGTCAAGGGTCTTGTGTGTTTTATAACGCTTTCAGTGGACAATTAACCTTGTTTGATTTTCATCCATATTATTAGTAATTATATAATCCTCATCATTCAAAATATAATTTTTTTATCACCACTAAGTCTTACATATGGCTAACCCTCTCATATAAAAAAAATAAAAAAATATTCTTGCATCTGTTTTGAATTCACACATGTTTTGCTAATTATTGATATTATTTTAGCATTTTTATGTTTGCATTTAAAAAAGAAAAGGCCAAAAAATATTTTTTTTATTGCATGCATTCATTTTGGGTTTGATAAATTATTTATAGAACCCATCGAGGTTTGTCCGAAATTAAAGGCTTTTGAAAAGCCAACATTCCAAAAATTCTTCATTTTTCAAACTCACGATGAATAAACGTTTTGTTATTTACTCATGGTATTTGAGATAATAAACTTGTAGCGAGCTATTAACGAAGAGTAACGCCTCTGCTTCTTCGTTTCAAAATATAGTCTTGTTTCAAAATTCTCTTTTAGTCTAATATTCTCCGATAACAAAATGGAGATTATTAAATTTTAAGTCTAGTATTAACAAAATCGAGAGATTTGAATTTTCAATCTAATATTCACCAATAACAAAATCAAGAGTATTAACAAAACATTTAATCTACTATTCACTAATTATATATAAGTATAAATCGGGAGTATTAAGTCTTCATTCAATAAATATTATGAGTAAAGCCTAGGTGCCATAGGATACATGAACCTTATCGAAACACCTTCCATGAATTTTTTATAGGATTTGAGCTGAATGTAATGAGCCTAACATAGGTTCGTGAATTATTCACTAACATAACTTGATCGATAATCAACCATATGTTGTGATTATGAGTAACTAACCTTAGAACTGTCAATTCATTGAATATTATCCAAATATAATAATTAGGAGTGACAAAAATGAACTATACCATATAATGACTAGATTTAACTTTCAACCCAAGATTTAACTTAAAACAGTAGACCCATTATTACCTTGTAGATAGATCACTGGTATATTAGGCACAACAAACTGTAAGGAATAAAAATCAAGATTAATAATACAACTTACCCTAAATAAGATGTTTTAGGGTGTCATAATCTTTTTTATAACATAACCAGTCCCTTATCATAGATATTTGTTAATCAGTTAGGGTTTTCTAGTGATCATAATACTAAGTGATGACTCATTTTCATGAAGTTAAGACCTTTCCCTTCTCATACATAAAAAACCCTTTCTATAGAAAAGAAGGTGGGTGACTGCGATGTCAGGTGCAACAATTATTATTCTAAATTATTTTTATTTAAAAGAGTTATATATATATATATATATATATATATATGTAATAAGAAAAATAAATTATTTAAATTAAATGATTCATAAGAAACTATAATAATTTACAATTATTATTTATTATATATATATAAGAAAAAAAATTAAAGGTATAAATATGAATAAAAAATTATGATATTGTTTCACTATTTTTTTTAAATATTGATAGAGTTTTTCAAGAGGGTATAAATATTTTTCTCTAGTAAAAAATAATATAAAAAATTAACTAAAAGGATTATGTAAAAAAATTAATTAATGTCAATTTTAGTAATTTGTTGAATTTTAATGCAAATTTATTATTAACTATACATGGGGTGAGGTGAATAGATATAAAAATACAGTTATGAATAAAAATCTTATGAATAATTTTATTTAAAAGAGTTTAGATTGTAAAAAAAAAAAACTTATTTTTACAATCTAAACTCTTTTAAATAAAATGATTTATAAGATTTTATTCACAACTGTATTTTTATAGTAAGTATCATGATAATATTTTTATGTGATTTTATTATTTTAAAAATTTTAATCATTAGTGCGTGTATATCTTCTCTTTGATTTATTAAGTTATTCTGTTTTACCATCACTACTAATATTAAAAGAAAACTCTTTTAAATAATTTTTCATAACTATATTTTTATATTAAGGATCTCGATAATATTCATGTGATTTTATTATTTTTAAAATTTTAATCATTAGCTTTTATTGATCTATTTTAAAGTATTCTTAGAGTTTTGATGTTCAATATAAAAAGCCAATAAAGTAATATATAAGTTAATGGTGATTTAAAAAGTTTAATTTATATTATTTAATGTTCCATGTGGTATATAAACACCCATATAATGGAAAACAAATGAGATTAACCTATTTCTTAGAAGTTATATTAATTTTTTAGTATATTTATTAATGAAAAATAAAGTTGAATTTACATATTACTATTATTATTGATATATATTTTTTAATTGTAAAAATTAATTATTTTTCTTATATAAAGTAGATCGCTTTTGTCTTTATAATTTTGACATGTAAATTATTTTTAAGTAAGACCTATAAATTTAGTAGTTATCTACAAAGTCCTTTTAACTGTGTGGTTATTATTATATTTAATAATATTTTTGTTGGACTAAATATTCTAATAAAACTCGGGCACAATGATAATATATAGTTATGGA
>Ga0307513_10007476_pt1 | contig 14152 bp, 18 predicted proteins | sample 15_EM_MG_FD_202174 | JGI IMG/M metagenome (GOLD analysis project Ga0307513, IMG submission 202174) | Populus trichocarpa ectomycorrhiza microbial communities from riparian zone in the Pacific Northwest, United States - 15_EM | ecosystem: Host-associated > Plants > Roots > Unclassified | place... | reverse complement strand
TGCGAAGAAGAGACCCCCTTTGTCTCTAGTACCATGTTGTTTATCTTCAACCTCCCCGGTGTTGAGGAGCTGAAACTCCGGGGATTCCCACCTCTGGAGCTCTCCGACGTGCTGGGCTACCTTGATAGGTTTCCAGGGTGCAGGCTGCCATTCCAGAACCTCAAGCGATTGCACATCGAATCCATCCCTCTCCGTTCCCCCGGGCCACTGCTAGCTGAGTTGGACACGCTTGTTGCAGAAAGGCGGGGAGAAGGGGTACCCCTCCGATCCATTTCGGTGAAGGTGAAGTGCGAGATGCTGATCCCGGCCGCGAAACACTGTGCCTTCTTGACCTCTTGGGGTGGTCTCGGTGGAGATGTGAAGCTGGAGTACGAACAAGCCGAGATCAGGAGGTTACCCAGGCGCCGCCGTCGCAATCGCGTGGATCAGTGGGTCTACGAGGACGAGGATGAAGACGAAGAAGACGAGTCAGAAGATGAAGACACCGAAGACGAAGAGCCTGGTACAGAAGACCCTAGTGGCTGTTACGTTGGATGGGATGGCTGGCCAGAAAAATGGCCGAAGGTGTTGGGGGAAATGGAGGGATAATGGGCCGAGTCCGCAATGGGGACTTCATAGATTCTGCCTTTTGGTGATCGTCTTTCAGAGCAGACACCGTTATCTCACAACTATACCCTCTGACTCTCTTTTGTACAGTCTTGCTCTTTCGAACCATCAACAGATTGTACGCCTGTTCCATAAAAACATATTTTCCTCACAGTACGCCAGGTCGCAAGTGGCGCCGGCTGGCACGAGACGATGATCGTCGTGCTCTGCAGTTTCACCCCAGACATAAGACCCAGTATAAATGACGTCTCTGGGGACGTTATCTCCCTCAGATCCATCCAATGTTGGGGGAAAGGATCTCCAACGATCCCTTGACAAGACCAGAGACGGGACCAGAGTGGTATTTACTTCGAGTTCCATAACGCCCACTGGAGGGGATGGGTCGTCCAAGTATTACCGGGGTCTCGACCACCGTTTATGGCTAAGGAGGACCTGTGCATATATCACGAACGTTGGTTAGTTCCACCCGCAGTCTGAAGAGTCGGCTGGCCACGAGTCGGCATCGTAGGAAACAGCCGGATGGGGTGGTTCGTGGCGCTGGAATCCGATGGGGATTTGTTAAACAGCAGGCCGGGAATGTCGTTGATGCACAGTCTTCTACCCCAAGAGATGAGATAACATGAGGTGGCCAGTGAAGAGTCTACGCGCCGGCAAATTGGAGGAGAGGGACGAGAGGTCTGAGGTGCGATCGGCTTTTTCCGAGAGGTTCGGAAGAGGTCTCAGAGTCTGACTCCGCCCCGGGCGCGCGCTCGGTGACCGACCGTCGGGAGAACCCCTATAAAGTTGGTCCCAAAACTCTCACAGCTCTCGCAAAACGCGCGCAGGGGGGGCAAATACATGCGGCGGGCGTTGAATATTGAATGTTCATGCAATGCCGTGCGTAGCCGAGTCCGCTTTCGCGATTCTGACGCAACTTGGGCGTAACAAAAAAACAAAAAGGAGGCGGGACGCCGGATCTCTCCCAGAAAACACCTTACCAAGCAACACGCACGGCCGCCCCACGGTGACCGTGCACCGCGCACTAGGTATCACGCTTTGTAATCCAGGTGCTGCGAAAATGTGTAAGCTATAACTATCTCTTCGTCGGTTACTGCGGTATTGATATCTCTCCACCACCATGTCTGGCAACGAGATCCTCTTCTACGATGTCTCCGTCCAGAGCTCCGTTCGTCCCAATAAGGGTTACGCCCCGAACACGCTGTACGAGTGTCTCGGAATAACCCAATACCAATCCACTGACGCTGCCGTGATCGGATATCCAGTCCAGTCCGTTACGCGTTAAACTACAAAGGGTTGCCATACAAGACCGTGTGGATCGAATACCACGAGATCGAGCCAGTCGCGAAGAAGCTCGGCGCAAAGGCCACCAAGGTCAAGCCTAACGGGTGGGTTGTTTTTTTTTCTTCGTCGGATCGTTCCACAGCAAGCACGATGAAGTAACGATGTGATATAGGGATCCTTGGTACACGGTTCCATTCATCCATGACCAATCGACAGGTGTCGTAATGTCGGAATCGTCCGACATCGTCCGGTACTTGGACAAGCAGTATCCCTCATCCCCCCGCGTGATGACCCCGGGGACTCTCGCTTTCGAGACGGCATATTACAAGTACTTCTTTGCTGGAGTGTGGCCGAAATGGCCAACCCCCATACACCAGTATTTGTACGAGACCATCTCCCCCGAGTCCGCCGCTTTCATCAAGGAGTTGAGGGAGGAAGCCTTTGGAGACACGTTGGTCAATATCGCGAAGAACCCTCAGTCGCATTGGGATGCGTATAGGGATGCGTATGGTAGCGTCGCACTCCCTGTCTACGAGAAGGCGGAGGGGGTTTTCCTCAAGGGGAGTGAACCGGGGTGGGCGGATTTCGTGACGGCCTCGTTGGTGTTGTCCATCAAGCTGCTGTATGGTGCGGATTCGAAGGAGTGGAAATACGTTGAGAAGTGGCACGAAGGGAGGTGGGTGAAGCTGATCAAGGACCTAGAGCCGTATGCCCACATCGACGAGTGAAGGTCGGAAGGTAGCCGTTCGTAGTCAGATTGTAGTCGTATCCGTGGTAGCAGTGACCGTTAGTGTAATAGCATCAACAACAGCCCAGACTGACGAAGGAGCTCGTGAACTGCCACGGTGGTGGAAGGTAACCGCGTTCCACCATCGCACACGGCCGGACGGCACGGATTCCGCAACGGACAAGTCCGTGATCGGCACACTCCGTTCGAGCGGGTTCTCACGAGACGCTGCGGCATACGCCATCATCCGCCTACCGTGTGCTTATTACTCCGCTCCAAACCGCCCAATCATTATATTTCGGCTGGGGTCGGTTGAACGATCACGCACAGTGGTCATACCTCCGAGAGAAATTTGTGGATGAACGATTACGCGTTACGATTGGTACAACTAAGCTAGGGTCGATGATACAGTTATGGCGGGATACTAAATACGTGGAATCAAGAAGGTCCTGATGCAATATCACGAATTGTGAACGGCGATGTTTAAAGACCGCACTCTCTCCATGCTCCTCGCGAAGCTAACACGTCAATGTGGGGGGTTTCGCAGGAGGGGTTTCATACTCGGCAGACGAGATCCGCGTCCCACTCGTCTGATCCAACACCTTCATAAACAAGGAAGAGTGATTTCGGATCGTACTTCTGCTTGATGGCTCGGAGTTTGTCGTAGTGAGTCCCAAAGAAGGATTTCTTCCAGTCGAATTCGTATCTCGAAGCCTGAAGAAAGAAAAAAAGAAGTGAGGTTGAAGTGAGCGGGGATAGGGACATGTTATTCTCTCACCTCGTTCAAGTATGCGCCGGAGTCGGGGGCTATACCCTCAAGGATCTTCATATCCTGAATGACGAGCTGACGAGCAGCTTGGATCTCAGTCAGGTTGGCACCGTCTTGCCACGTCGTGCCGATAGTCATGTAGACCAAGCTCTTCCGCCAGGCAGGGTTAAGGCCCGTAGACTCGGGGTCTACACGGGATACCTGTCCGCCAGTAACGAGGCTACGGGGGAAATTCTCAGGATCTATGCTCGTTTCCCGGGATTGCGGGGGGGAAACTCACAAGTATCCGAAATCAGATAGCTTAAGCAGTTCACTGGCCAGCTCTTCGGGTCGATCGGTCTCGATGACATCCTTGGGTAGTAACCAAGAGGAAATCTCGCTCGGGATCCCAACTAGGCCGTCGGTGGAAAGTAGCTCATAGAACTGCGAGAAATCCTGGTACAGGAGGGTGTAATTCTCAACCGAGAGACCTGGCTGGGAAATTGCGAATTCGAATAGAGGCGAGAACGTGGCCTGGGTCTGTTCCGCCGTGACATTGGGTGACATGAGGAAAAATAGGATTTGTCCGGGAGCCCCGACACCGTAGCCTCCATAACCCTGCTCGACGAGCGAGGGAGTGAGACGGATGATCTCCGTGAGCAAGTTCTGGGTTGAGTTGACGTTGGTGGAGTTGGCTAAAAGGAAGGCGGAAGAGAAGGAAGTGGAAGGGTGGGTTTGATAAGTCACCGAGGTGACAACGCCCCAGGTACCTCCACCTCCGCCACGAAGGGCCCAGAATAAATCCTCGTTGCGGTAGGCATTGGCAATGATGTGGTCACCATCTGCAGTGACAACCGTTATCTCCAAGACGTTGTCTACGCCTACGAAACCATGGTGTGAGTGCGACTCGATCAGATCAGGCGAGTTTTTTTTTTTACATACCGAGGCCATAGTTTGGAGCAATCAAACTATGACCGCCACCCGCAAGCCAGCCACCAGCGGCGCCGACGCTCCCTCTTGGGCTAATACCCCCGACGATGACCCGATTGTGCTGACTGACGGCCTCGTAGGCCTCAGACCATTGAACACCGGCTCCGAAGGTAAACACTAACGTCACATGCGACCCCATCAGTGGGAAATGAGATTTCGGGAAAAGATCAGAAACAAACCGTTGTTGTACGTGACTGAATCTGTTGCATCCGTAGGAGAGAATGAATTGTGGAAGGTGATGTTCTTCATGTGGTGAGTCCATATTAAAAATGAATCTCTGCCGGAGCTCCTTCCGAGGTAGTCGTGTCTGGAAAAAGCGCCAGTAAGGACTCGGGGGAAATAAAATGAAAAACTAAATTCACCCAGTGTTCTTGATCACGAGGCGCAAATTGTGCTTCTCGGCAAACTTGATGGCTTCCTGGATGTCTTCTGGCGTCCTCGCGTCGACTCCAATGACCGGCACGCTCCCTTGTCGGCACGGAATGCCGAGCGAGGTGTTGAAATAACAGCCATGGATCGTCTCGTTGGGAAAGGTGTACGTCTCCCAGTTGGTGTGTTCAGCAACCCCGGGTTGATCAGAACGCCAGATGCCGTTGTACCAGCCAGCAAGGACATCAGTGCAGTTTCCCGCAGCAGAGTCGTAGCAGGGAGTTGCCGGTGGGACCGGGTGGACCAACGGCTGAGAGACTGCTGACGCGAGAGTCTGGAACTCGGAATCGGATGGCCAACATTCAGATCCAAAAGTACATCGGCAGTTTCTGGTCGGTTTCGAAAGCACCGACGTGAAGCCGAGAGCGACGGTCAGCAGATGTGAGAGGAGGAACATGACTGGCCGAGTGCAGTGGTGCGGTGAGTTTGGGGGGATTTATAACTTAGGATGGATCCTACTATTGGTAGGGAGCTGCGCGACCCGGGGGCGATGAATCACACCGCCGATCGACCCGGCTTGCTCTTGTGTGCCTCTGGGCTGCTGCGCGCGGGCTCGCATCGCAAAACTCCACGATGGCCTGTAGCGGGTCATGGCAAATTAATGCGGGTATGGCTGAGTCTGGAATGTCTAGATTGGCCCTCTCCTCCCTAACGAGCACTTGGAGCCGTCGATGGAATAGGCGTATCACCGTCTTCAATGTGTCGCTGCCACTCGATGGATGAAGTCGGTGGAAAGAATAGGGGAATTGCACGCTTGTCGTAGGGGGGGCATACAAACCACAAACACCAACTCGAAGTCCCAGAGGGATTACCACGGCGAGGATCTCGCCATTGCCTGCGGTAAAGGTCTTGCGTATCAAGCCTACATATTGGAACGAAATTGGGAAGTTGGGTAGGGTTCCGGACACGGCTCCACCGTCGAACCTTCCGGAGAAGAACCTCCGTGGTTCCGGAGATATCACGAGAAACGCGGCGAAGAGTGAGGTCGCGAGGCTCGCGTAAAGCGGAGATTGGACGGTGACGATTCCGGGAGGAGGTCCAGTCTAGATGGCGGAGGTGGGGTTTGCGTCAGGAAAGAGGGAGTTGTTCACGGCGTGGATCAGAATCTGCATGGAGGCGGTGGTCGTATCGTTCGGATCGTGCTGGAGTTTTGATTGGACATCGGTGATGGGGGCGGAGCCAACTGCCGTTGTGGGCGCAGTTTGAGGCGGAACACGCCTCAGCGGACTTTGAAAATTAAATGGTAGGTCCAAAACCCCCGCAGCCCCGTTTTCGCACGATCTCTGCCTCCCTCAGTTCGTCTTTCACCACCCCAGTCGCCAACGCTCCCGAAAATCTTTTCAGAAAATCAGAAATCATGGGTGCGTGATCTCTGTAGCCCCTCAGTACGTGGGTTGGATTGCTGAAAACAATAATTCCGTCCAGTCCGCTGGTTTCGCATCTGTGTAGGAATCGTTTTGGGGGCTATTTTGGCACCGATCTTGGTCAACGCCGTGTTGGGGGCTCTCGGTTTCTCCGCTATCGGGCCGGTCGTAGGTAATGTGGACCCTTTATGCAACGACACCGTCTTATTGAACTCATCTTCGTCTCCGCCACACTTTTGTATTACCGGATATTAGGCTCGCTCGCGGCTGGAATCCAGTCAGGGATAGGAAGCGTCGCGGCTGGTAGTTTATTTGCAACCGCACAAGCCACTGCCATGGGGGCTGGGATTACTGGTGCTATTAGCGTCTTCGGTGGAGTCCTGGGGGGTCTGGCCGCCGCCTAATTTTTTGTAACCCTGAGACTCTTGTTCCTTCCACCCTAGATAGTATGTATGTACCATCTGTGCTGACTCGAGTGCAATTGACCGTTTGGTGTTGAATCTAAAATGTACCCAATGTTATCCAAGTCACTTGGTGACTCGCACCGAGATTTGTGGACTTGCAATGTAGCGGGACTACGAGGTATAAGACTACAAACCGATCTGCCGGAGTCTCGATCTCGGGTTTGGAGACTCAGCGTGCCGGCGGCTTTCGCAACACTATACGTTGATATGACTGGCAAGCGGCAGAACCTGGGACTAACCCGCGTCAGCTAGATCTCTGGAATGAAATCCATAGATCTGCCGTGGAACAAGTTCTGTGGAGACCATGATACCGTCCCCGTGTGGGTGGGGTTCACGCCAACCTCACTCGTACCGAGTCGTGCTTCGGTCAGAAACGTTTCCAGATAATCTTCATCAAACTGAAATCCGTGGTCATGTACTACACTGACCAACCTATACGCCCCACACACTCCTCGCACAACATGTGGCGTGTGCGATTTCCTACCGTCGAAACCGTCCGAAAGGATGGAGGCAAACGAAGAAACTGCGCAAGACCCTGAGTATAGCAGGGCGTCCACGCCTCAGCGGACTTTAAAAATTAAATTGTAGGTCCAAAACCCCCGCAGCCCTGTTTTCGCACGATCTCTACCTCCCTCGGTTCGTCTCTCACCACCCCAGTCACCAACGCTCCCGAAAAACTTTTCAGAGAATCAGAAATCATGGGTGCGTGATCTCTGTACCAGCCTCTCAGCACACGGGTTGGATTGCTGAAAACGATAATTCCATCCAGTCCCTTGGAAACGCATCTGTGTAGGAATCATATTGGGGGCTGGCTTGGCAACCCTCTTGACTATTACCGTGTTGGCTGTTATGGGTTTCTCCCCTATTGGGCCGGTCGCAGGTAATGTGGATCCTTTTGTGCAACGACGTTGTCTTATCGAACTCATCTTCGTCCCCGCCACACTTTTGTGTTACCGGATGTTAGGCATGGCCGCGGCTGGAATTCAGGCTGGGATAGGAAACGTCGCGGCCGGTAGTCCATTCGCGATTGCACAAGCCACCGCCATGGGAGGTGGGATTCTTAAAGCTATTGCCTTCGTCGGCGGGCTCCTAGGGGGCCTGTTCGGCGCCTTTTGGTCTTGAATTTTTTGTAACCCCAAGATCCTTGTTCCTTCCACTCCAGAGAGCATGTATGTACCATCTGTGCTGACTTGAGTGTAATTGACCGTTCAATGTTGAATCTGAAATGTAACCATTGTTATCCAAGTCACTTGATGACCCGCGCTGACACCCGCGGACTTGCAATGCCATAGCGGGGCTACAAAATAGAAGACTACAAATCGATCTGTCGGAGTCCCGATCTTTAGTAGCGTGCTAGCGGTTTCCACAAAGTCACACGTTGATATGGCTGGCAAGCGGCAGGACCCGGGACTAAATCGGCGTCAACTAGATCTCTGGATTGCAATCTATAGATCTGCTGTTGAACGAGTTCTGTGGAGACTATGATACCGTTCCCGCGTGGGTGAGGCTCGCGCCAATCTCGCTCGTACCAAGCCGTGCTTCAGTTAGAAGCATTTCCGGATAAGCATTGTCAAACTGAAGCCCGTGGTCATGCACTACAGTGACCGATCTATACGCCCCACGCCCTCCACGCACAACATGTGGCGTGTGCGATTTCCTACCGTTGAAACCCTTCGAAAGGACGAGGGCAAATGAAGAAACTGCAAGACCCCGAGTCTAGGACGCCCACGCGTCAGCGGACATTGAAATTTGAATTCTAAGCATAAAACCCTCGCAACCCTGTTTTCGCACGATCTCTATCTGCCTCGGTTCGTCTTTCACCACTCCAACCGTCAACGCTCCCGAAAATCTTGTCAGAAAATCAGAAATCATGGGTGCGTGATCTCTGTAGCCCCTCATTACGCGGGTTGGATTGTTGAAAACGACAAGCCCAACCAGCCCAACCAGTCCCTTGGATTCGCATCATCGCCATTGGTGTAGGGATCGTGGCAGGGGTTCTTTTGGCACCTCTCTTGGTCAACGCCCTGCTGGGTGCCCTCGGTTTCTCCTCTATTGGGCCGGTCGCAGGTAATGTGGACCCTTTAAGCAACGACATCGCCTTATCGAACTCATCTTCGTCCCCGCCACACTTTTGTGTTACTGGATGTTAGGCTCGTTCGCGGCTGGAATCCAGTCTGCGATGGGAAACGTCCCGGCCGGTAGTCTATTCGCAATTGCACAATCCACTGCCATGGGAGGTGGCGGTGTCGGTGTCGTGGGTCTGGTCGCCGCCCTTTTTTAGTTTTGTACTTTTTGTGACCCTTGTTCCTTCCACTCCAGATAGCATGTATGTACCATCTGCGCCGACTCGAGTACAATTCACTCTGTTGAATCTGAAATGTAACCATTGTTATCCAAGTCACTTCGTGACCCGCACTGAGATTCGCGGACTTGCAATGTGGCGGGACTACAAAATAGAAGACTACAAATCAATCTGCCGCAGTCTCGATCTTTAGTAGCGTGCTAGCGGCCTCCACAACATTACACGTTGATATGGCCGACGAGCGGCAAGACCCTGAACTAGAACCACGTCAACTAGATCTCTGGATTGAAATCTGTAGATCTACTGTTGACCGAGTTCTGTGGAGACCACGATACCATTCCCGCGTGGGACATCGATCTCACTCGTACCAATCGTGCTTCAGTTGGAAATGTTTCCGGGTAATCTTTGCCAAAGGAAAACTCGCGGCTATGTACTATATGTCCCATGCACTCCACGCACGATATGTGGCGCGTGCGATTTCTTACCGCCGAAACCGTTCGAAAGGACGGATGCAAACGAAGAAACTGCAAGACCCTGAGTACAGGACGCCCACACATCAGCGGACTTTGAAAGTTGAATTCTAAGTACAAAACCCTCGCAACTCTATCTTCGCACGATCTCTCTAACTGGCTTGATTCAGTCCAGCTCGATCCGTCTTTCACTACCTCAAATCATCAACGTTATTCAAAAGTCATGGGTGCGTGATCTTCAGTCCCTTGGTACACGGGCTGGACGGCTGAAAACGACAATTCCATCCAGTCGGTTTGATTCTCATCGCCAGTCTCGGTGCAGCACTCCTAGGGACAGTTGTGGCACCCATCTTGATCGTTCCGATATTGGGTCTCATCGGTTTCTCCGCTGCTGGCGTCGTCGCAGGTAATGGCGATCCATTTATACAATGATACCACCTTACTGAACTGATCTTCGTTTCCGCCACACTTTTTTGCTACTGAACGTTAGGCTCACTCGCGGCTTTACTCCAAGCGGGGATAGGAAATGTTGTGGCCGGTAGTCTATTTGCACTTGCACAAAGTATCGCCATGGGAGCTGGGATTCCTCTTATTATCAGTGTTGTCGGTGGTGCTGTGGGCGGGGCCGTGGGCGCGGCTCTCGCTGCCATTGGTTCAGTTTTCAGCTTCATGTAACTTCGAGACCCGCGTTTTTTCTCCCCTAGACAGCATGTATCTACCGTGTGCACTGGCTCAGGTACAACTGGCTGCTTGGTGTTGACCCGACGTTGTTATCCAAGTCACTTCATAACCCATGTCGAGATTCGCGGACGGCCACAAAACACTACGAGCCAGTTTATCGGAGTTTCAATTTTCAGTTTGAAAACTCAGCGTGCCCGGCGCTTTCCATAACAAATCGACAGCAGCAGGGCCGGAGTGCCAAGAAAAAAAATCGTTGACGAGGAAACCTTTTGAGAGTTGTGCTATCATTGTTCTTCCAGCCCAGGCCCGGAGGGCAGTGGTCGCGCACGTGTCGCTCGTGAAAAAAGGTTGACATGAGGCTTGGGACCTACTTCGCTTGCGTGCCGACCTCGTGTCGCGGAGGCCGTTCAAACGTGCCTTCCACGATGCCACTACCTACACACTCTCGTCACCTCGAACCATTCAATCAGGGTCGCTTATACCTCTTCATCAAAGTAAACCCCATGGGAATGTACTGCAGTGTCCAACCTATACACCCCGTACACTCCACGCACAATCTGTGGCGTGTGCGATTTCTTATTCCCGGAACCTCTCGAAAGGACGGAAGCAAATGAAGAGACTGTAAGACCTTGAGTATAGGCCCCCGCAAGGGTGCATGACCGTGGACTGCCAGGTGTTCGTCGGATTGCGATATCGTCGTGGTGGAATCAGAGGCTGTGGCTGCGGAGTGCCGAGAAAACAGCCCACGGCCGCCGCCAATTCAATCTCAGGTCGACCTCTCGCACTCTGACGGTAGTTCCAAATCCCCGAACCCTAGATATCCAGACCCTTACGCGTTGTCTTATCGGACTCGTCTTCGCTCCCGCCACACTTTTGTGTCACTGATGTCAGGCTCGTCCTCGGTTAGACTCCAAGCTAGGATAGGAAACGCTGTTGCCGGTAGTCTATTTGCAATTGCACAAAGTATTCCCATGAGAAGAGCTGTTAGGATTACTACTCTTCGCGGTAGTGCTGTGGTTATGGGCGGAGCTTTTGCCGTCCTTGCTTTACTTTTGGGCCCTTTGTAACTCCGAGACTCTTGTTCCTTCTGTTACAGATAGCATTTATACACCATACGTGCTGACTCAATGCGCACGATCTCTCTATCTACCTCGATTCCAGCTTGATTCGTCCTTCGCCGGTCGCCACCTATCATCGGCGTTGATCAGAAATCATGGGTGCGTGACCTCTACAGTCCCTCAGTACGCGGGCTGAATTGCTGAAAACGACGGTTTCATCCAGTCCTTCCGTTTATAATCGCCGGTCTTGGTGCGGCGGTCGCAGGAATCGTAGGGATACTTATGGCACCTGTCTTGTTCTTTTTGGGTCTCATCGGTTTCTCCGCTGTTGGCGTCGTCGCAGGTAATGTTAATCAGTTTATACAACGGCATCGTCTCACCGAACTCATCTTTGCTACCGCCACACTTCTGTGTTACTGGATATTAGGCTCGCTCGCGGCCGCGATCCAAGCTTCGATAGGATGCGTTGTTGCAGGTAGTCTATTTGCGATTGCACAAAGTATTGCCATGGGAGGAACTGTTGGGATTTTCGCTCTTATCAGCGCCATCGGTGGTGCTGTGGTTGTGGTTTCGGGTGGAGTCATTGCCGTCTTTGTTTCACTTCTGTGCCTTTTGTAACTTCGAGACCCCTGTTACTTCTGCTCCAGATAGCGTGTATATAGTACATGCGTTGACCCGACATTGTTATCTATCCGCTTCGTGACCCGTGTCGAGATCGGCGGACGTCCACAAAATTTCACGAACCGGTCTGTCGGAATTTCAACCTTCCCGTTTGAAAACTTCACGTGCCCGGCGCTTTCCGTAACAAGTCGATGTGGCCGACAAGCAGCAGAGCCGGAGAGCCAAGAAACGAAATTCGTTGACGGGGACACCTTATGAGAGTTGCGTTAGTTTTGTCCTTCCGGACAAGGCCCGGACGACAGTGGTTGCGTAGGTGTCACTCATTAAAAAAGGTTGATATGAGACTCGAGATCCGTTTCACTTGCGCGCCAACTTCCTGTCGTGAAAGCCGCCCGCAAGCGTCTTCCACCTTTCAGCTGCCGGGCCACCCTTGTCACCTCCCGCCAGGTGCACCAATCCCAAGCACCGACGCTGATCAGGAATCATGGGTGCGTGATCTCTAAAGTCGCTCGTTACGCGGGCCGGATTGCTGAAAACGACGGTCCCATCCAGTCGTTTTGACCCTACTCGCCGCCGGTCTTGGTACAGCATTCGTAGGGGTAGTTTTGGTGGCTCTCTTGGTTGTTCTGGTATTGAGATGTTTTGGTTTCTCCGGTACTGGCCCTGTTCTAGGTAATGTGGATCCTTTTGTGCAACGACATTGCCTCATCGGACTCACCCCCCGCCACACTCTCGTGTCACTGATGCTAGGTTTGCACGCGGCTAGACTCCAATCTAAGATAGGAAACGTTGTTGCCGGTAGTCTATTTGCGATTGCACAAAGTATTGCCATGAGAAGAAATGTTAGGATTGCTGCTCTTCTCGGTGGTGTTGTGGTTTTGGGTGTCGTCCTTGCTAAACTTTTGGGCCCTGTCCCAGGTGACGTGGATCCTTTTATGCAACGACATTGCCTTATCGAACTAATCTTCGTTCCCGTCACACTTTTGTGTTACTGGATGTTAGGCTCGCCCGTGGTTGGACTCCAAGCTTGGACAGGAAATGTTGTTGCCCGTAGTCTATTTGCGATCGCACAAAGTATTGCCATGAGGAGAAATGCTAGGATTGCCGCTCTTCTCGGCGGTGTTGTGGTTTTGGGTGGAGCTTCCTCCGTCCTTACTTTACCTTTGGGCCCTGTCCCAGGTGACGTGGATCCTTTTGTGCAACGACATTGCCTTATCGAACTCACCTTCGTTCCCGCCACTTTTGTGCTACTGGATGTTAGGCTCACCCGCGGCTGGACTCCAAGCTTGGACAGGAAACATTGTTGCCGGTAGTCTATTTGCGATTGCACAAAGCACTGCCATGAGAAGAACTGTTAGAATTGCTGCTCTTCTCGGTGGTGTTGTGGTTTTGGGCGGAGCCTTTCCCGTCCTCGCTTTACTTTTGGGCCCTGTCCCAGGTGACGTGGATCCTTCTATGCAACGACATTGCCTGATCGAACTCATCTTCGTTCCCGCCACACTTTTGCGTTACTGGATGTTAGGCTCGCCCGCGGCTGGACTCCAAGCTTGGACAGGAAATGTTGTTGCCCGTAGTCTATTTGCGATTGCACGAGGTGTTGCCATGGGAGGAGCTGTTGGGATTACTTTTCTTGTCAGCGCCGTCGGTAGAGCTGTGGTTGGGGTTTCGCGTGGGGTTGTTACCGCCCTTGCCTCACTTTAGGGTCTTTTTCAACTCCGAGAACCTTGTTCCTTTTGCTCCGGATAGCATTTATACACCATATGCCCTGACCCGGGTACAACTGACTGTTTGACATTGACCGAACACTGTTATCCAAGTCGCTTCATGACCCACGTCAAGACTCGCGGACGGTCACAAAAGACTACGGAACGCCGGTCTGTCGGGGTTTCGATCTTCAGTTTGAAAACTCAGCGTGCCCGGCGCTTTCTGTAGCAAGTCGATATGGCCGACAAGCGGCAGGGCCAGAGCGTCAAGAACCGAGGGCACCTTATGAGAGTTGTGTTAGCCTTGTCCTTCCAGCCCAAGTCCGGGCGAGAGTAGCCGCGTAGGTGTCACTCATTAAAAAAGGTTGATATGAGACTCGAGATCCGTTTCGCTCGCGCGCCAACTTCCTGTCGTGAAAGCCGCCCAAACGCGTCTTCTACCTTTCTACTGCCGGTTCGCCCTTGTCACCTTTCACCGGGTGCACCAACCCCAACCACCAACGCTGATCAGAAATCATGGGTACGTGATCCCTACAGTCCCTCGGTACGCGGGCTGAATTGCTGAAAACGACGGTTCCACCCAGCCCTTCCGCTTATAATTGCCGGTCTTGGTGCAGCAATCGTAGGGATAGTTATGGCACCTGTCTTGTTCTTTTTGGGTCTCATCGGTTTCTCCGCTGGTGGCGTCGTCGCAGGTAATGTCAATCA
>Ga0307513_10007475_pt1 | contig 14153 bp, 13 predicted proteins | sample 15_EM_MG_FD_202174 | JGI IMG/M metagenome (GOLD analysis project Ga0307513, IMG submission 202174) | Populus trichocarpa ectomycorrhiza microbial communities from riparian zone in the Pacific Northwest, United States - 15_EM | ecosystem: Host-associated > Plants > Roots > Unclassified | place... | reverse complement strand
TCGTCGCGCCCGGAGTTCTCGAGCAGCTGGATCAGCCGGCGCTGGCTCTCGAGCTCCCACGGCGCCTTGGCGACCGCGCGCTTGAGCGCCGCGATCGCCTTGTCCTGTGCGCCGGTCTCCTCGTAGAGCTTGCCGAGGGTGTCCCACTCGAAGTGGCCGCGCGCGCCCTCGGGCCAGGCCTTCTCGTAGTGCGCGAGCAGCTGCGCGAGCGACTGCTTGCGGCGGTAGATGTCGATCACCCGGCCGGTGAGCTCGACCTCGAGGTAGTAGCCCTTGGGCGCGAGCTGGATCGCGCGGCGGTACTCGACGACCGCCTCGTCGTCCTTGCCCATGCCCTCGAGCGCCTGGCCGCGCCGGGCGACGACCTCGACGCGCTTGGCCGGATCGGCGCCGAGCAGCTTCTCGGCCGCGGTGTAGCTGTCGAGCGCGATGTCGCGCTTGCCGGCGGCGAGCATCGCGTCGCCGCGCTCGATCCAGAGCTGCGCGTTCTTGGGATCGAGCTCGAGGAACTGCTTGAAGTAGCCGTTGGCGCCGTCGTTGTCGCCGGTCGTCAGCGCGAGGTCGGCGAGCGCGCGCAGCGCCTTCTTCTTCATGTCCTTGGCGGCGGCGTGCGCGAGCGCCTTGTCGTACGCGGCGCGCGCGTCCTTGGGCTTGTTCGCGCCCTTCTGGAGCTCGCCGATCAAGAGCCAGGTCGGCGCGTCGGCGTCGGTCTTGGCGACCGCGCGCTGGAACAGCTCGAGCGCCCGCGCGTCGTCGCCGGTCGCGTGCTGCAGCCGGCCCATGACGATCAGGGCCGAGGGCTCGCCGGTCTTGTCGATCTGCTTGCTGTACTCCTCCTTCAGCAGGTCGATCGTCCGGTACCGGCGATACATCTCGAGCAGCTTCGCGAGCGCCGAGGCGTCGTGCGGGTTGCCGCGCAGGATCGCCTTGTAGCGCGCGATGTCGGTCTGGTTGAACGGGTCGCGCTTGACCCCCCAGTCACCGGCCGGCTGCGCCTGAGCGATCGAACCCGCGACCGGCAGCGCCGCGAGGGCACATGCCACGACAAATCCGAGGCGCCACATCGTGTCCCAAGCTTAGCCTTGCGAACCGCCGCGTGCCCGTCCGAGCTGGGGCGTCCAGCCGATTTGCGCCGGCCTGGGGAAATCACGCGGCGCGGCCGACTCGACGGGCCCAGGGCAGCCTTACGCGCGGATGCGGGCGAGCAGCGAGCCGAGGTTCTTGCGCCGCATCTCGATGCAGAACTCGCGGATCAGGCGGGCGTGGCTGCGGGCCATCGCGACGAAGCGCATGCCGAGGCCCGACGCCATGCGGTCGTCCTTGCGGTAACACACCTGCGCCGACGCCCAGATCGACTCGTCGAGGCCGGGGACATCGAGCTCGAGGCCGACGACGAGCCCGGGCGGCGGCGCGAGCATCGAGATCGCCGACAGGCTCATGCCGGTGTCGCTCAGGTTGGTGGCGAGGCCACGCACCGGCCGATCATGGACGTACGATGTGACCATGGTCTCGAACGGAATTCGGAAGCCGAGTCGGCGATCTTGCAAGAGGTACCTCGGGGCGGGCAGCGGAGACGCGGGAGCAGGGCAAGCGCAAAGCGAACTAGGTCGAATGAGCGCGATGTAGGATAAAAGCGTACCTAGTGCTGGAGCGCAGTCCCAATTTTTCGCCGTTTCCGTTCGACCGGCTGCCGCGCGTGAGCCGGCGCGACGCCGCGATCGAGTCGGCGCTCGCGCGCTGGATCGCGCCGCGCCGGCTCGGCGCGAAGGTCGCCGCGCTCGTCGGTGGCGCGGTGCGCGCGCGGTTCCTCGGCACGGTGGCGGGCGCGGGCGATCCGCACGCGGCGATCGCCGAGCTGCAGCTCGCCGGCGCGCCGGTCGCGATCGCGCTGACCGCCTCCGCGCGCCCGATCCGCGCGCTCGCCCAGCGCCTGCTCGGCGGCCCGGTCGAGCTCGACGCCCCGCGTCCGCTGACCGTCGCCGAGCACGCGATCTGGGCGCTCGCGATCGCCGCGGCGCTGGCCGACCTCGGCATCGCCGCCGAGGTCTGGCCGCTCGAGGGCACGGCGCGCGGCGCGCCCGACGGCGCCGTGGTCGTCGCGTGGAGCCTCGAGCTGCCGGCCGGCCTCGCCAGCGCGCCGATGCAGGTGACCGCGCACGTCCCCGCCGAGCTCGCGCTGCGCGTGCCGCCCGCGCGGCCGCCGCACGCCTGGCGGTTCGACCTGCCGATCGTCATCGGGCGCTGCGTGTTGCCGGCGGCCAGCGTGGCCGGCCTCGCGGCGCGCGACGTGGTCACGCTCGAGCCGCACCTGGCGCTCGTGATCGGCGGCGGCGAGATCGGCCTGCAGGCGTCGCCCGGCGCAGTGGAGGCCCGGGTCGTGACCGAGTATGGTGCGCGCGACATGGCGCTCGTGGACGACGCTCACCTCGAGGTGACCGTGCAGCTCGGCACGACGCGGCTGTCGCTGCGCCAGCTCGGCGAGCTGGCGATCGGTCAGGTCGTCGCGCTCGGCCGGCCGCTTGCCGGTCCGTACGAAGTTCGCGCGGCCGGACGTGTGGTAGGGCAGGGGGAGCTCGTGGACATTGACGGCGAGCTAGGCGTGCGCATCGTATCGATCGCCGATCAGCCGGATCAGGAGTGACTCTCAAATGCCCGTGTACGAATATCAGTGCAAAGCGTGTGGCCGTGACTTCGAGTACCAGCAGCGGATGTCCGACCCGGACAAGACGGTGTGCGAAGCCTGCGGCGGGGCGCTCGATCGCTTGATCTCTCGGACCGCGTTCGCCCTCAAGGGCGGCGGTTGGTACAAGGACCTGTACGCCTCGGCCAAGCCCGAGGCCAAGTCGGACGGCGGCGGCGAGGCCAAGGCGGACGCCAAGCCGGCGGGCGATGCCAAGCCGGCGGGCGATGCCAAGCCGGCGGCGGCCGCGGACAAGCCGGCCGCGAAGTCGGACTCGGGCGGCGGCTCGTCGGGCGGCGGCTCGTCGGGCGGCGGCTCGTCGGGTGGCGGCTCGTCGGGTGGCAGCTCGTCGGGCGGCGGCTCGTCGGGCGGCAGCTCGTCGGGTGGCGGCTCGTCGGGCTCGGTCGCCAAGGCGTCCTAGCGATGGCCGGCGCCGAGGTGATCGACGGCAAGGCGGTCGCCGCGCGGCTGCGCGCCGAGGTCGCGATCGCGGCGAACGAGCTGCGCGCGCGCGGCATCGCGCCGACCCTGGCCGTCGTGCTCGTCGGCGACGATCCGGCGTCGGCGGTCTACGTGCGCAGCAAGACGCGGGCGGCGCGCGACGCCAACGTCGACGTCCGCGATCACAAGCTGCCCGCGACGACGACGCAGGCCGAGCTCGCGGCGCTGGTCGCCACGCTCAACCGCGATCCGGAGGTCGACGGCATCCTCGTGCAGCTCCCGCTGCCGGCGCCGCTCGACGCCGACGCGATCATCCGCGCGATCGACCCGGCCAAGGACGTCGACGGCCTGCACCCCGCCAGCCTCGGCAACCTCGCGCAGGGCAAGCCGACGCTCGCGCCGTGCACGCCAAGCGGCTGCATGCGCCTGCTCCGCGAGGTCGGCGCCGACCCCGCCGGGGCGCGCGCCGTCGTGATCGGCCGCAGCCTGCTGGTCGGCAAGCCGATGGCGTACCTGCTCGCCAACGCCAACGCGACCGTCACGATGTGCCACTCGCGGACGCGCGACCTCGCCGACGAGGTCCGCCGGGCGGACATCGTCGTCGCGGCGGTCGGCCAGGCCGAGCTGGTGCGCGGCGACTGGATCAAACCCGGCGCCGTCGTGCTCGACGTCGGCATGAACCGCAACGCCGCCGGCAAGCTCGTCGGCGACGTCGCGTTCGCCGAGGCCGCCGAGCGCGCCCGCGCCATCACGCCGGTCCCCGGCGGCGTCGGGCCGATGACGATCGCCTGCCTGCTCGAGAACACCGTCACCGCCGCGACCCGCCGGCGCGCGACCTGAGCCGCCAAGCGCCAGCGCGGCGGCGAATCCGGGAGCCTGGCGGCAGCACTCGTGTGCTGCGAACGCATCCTGGTCGACCTCGGATCTGCGCGCTCGCCGACCGCGCGATCCCACGGCCGGCGAGGCCAGGTCAGCCCTGCGCGCGTCGCTGGACGTCCGCCGGTGCGTCGCCGTCGGCCTCGCGCCCGAGCTCGGAGCGCGCGCGCGCATCGAGGAATCCGATCAGCCAGCCACGCCCCTCCGGCCAGCGGCCGAACCCCGAGTCGCTGTTGATGTGCCCCGCCGACTCGAGGACGGTGACCTCGCTGCCCCAGTCAAACGCCATCTGGATCACCGCGGGCAGCGCGCCGTAGGGATCGTTGTCCGAGGCGACGACGCGCGACGCGAAGCGCAGCTTGGCGCGCGACACCGGCGCAAAGTCGCGCAGCGCCGGCGGGCACGCCTTGCGCTCGAGATCGGGCGGCGCGACGAGCAGCGCGCCGCGGACCCGCTGCGTCGAGCGCTCCGCCCAGTGCGCGACCGCGTGGCAGCCCAGCGAGTGCGCGATCAGGATCGGCGGCTCCGGCGCGGCCAGCACCGCGGCGTCGATCGCCGCGACCCAGTCGGCGCGCCGCGGTTGGAACCAGTCGGGCATCTCGACGCGAGACGCGTTCGCCAGGTCGTGCTCCCAGTGGCTCTGCCAGTGCCCAGGGCCCGAGCCCGACCAGCCGGGGATCGTCAGGTAGCGGGTCATGGCGTCAGCCTACGAAGCGGCGCTTGGAGCGCGAGCGAGGGATGGGATCGAGATCCAGTATCCGGGACATGCGTCTAATATAACGGATGAACGGACGCAAGCCAAGCGCTGCGTCGCTAGGCGCTGGGCGTGCTGCGCACCGAGGCGGGCTTGCTCAGCGCGCGAACGAGCACGACCTGCAGCTCGCCAAACGGCGGCGGGTTGCTGGCGAGCTCGTCGGCCCCCGCCGCGCGCGCCAGCTCGCGCAGCTTGGCGCTCGCGGTGATCGCGACGGTCGGGACCTTGGACGGCAACAGCTTCGCCGCGCGCAACGTCTGCAGCGCGCCCTCCGGATCGAAGTCGACGTCGACCACGGCCAGATCGATCTCGCTGGTGAGCAGCGTGGCGGCGACCGCGGCGTCGGCCGCCTGCAGGATCTCGGCGGTGCTGATGATCGACTTGATCGAGCGCGCGAGCGTCGTGCGGTCCTGGCGGTCACCCGACAGCACGAGGATCTGCACGCCGTGGAACGTCGAGACGAGCTTGTCGATCGCCGAGCCGAGCTGCGGCGCGACGTCCTGGAACTCGATGCCGAAGCCCGGCGGACCGTCGGCGCTCTCGTAGCCGCGGCGCCACGCGACCAGCCCGACCAGGTGCAGCAGGCCCACGCCGGGCACCAGCAGCTCGAGCGCGAGCAGCACGCCGATCGGCACCTCGGCGTCGCTCTCGATGAACATCCCGCCGCGCGACAGGTTCACCGAGTAGGCGACCAGGAAGCTCGACGCGGTTCGGAATTCGACCTGGACCGTATAGGGAACCCGGTCGTACTCGCGTTCGGACATGCGGCGAGCGTCAGTATCACGGAATCCACGGCGTCAAACTACTCGCAAAGACGTGACTCCGCGGCGAGCCGCGTCGCGTCGGGGCGACCTGCCGCGTCGCGGCAAACTAGAGCAGACGGTCGAGCAGGCGCTCGAGGTGGTCGAGGTTCATGTAACGGATCTCGATCCGGCCGGCCTTCCCCGGCTCGTCCTCGGTGATCGCGACTGGACCGCCGAGCGCGCGCGTGAGGCGCTCCTCGAGGTCGCGCACCGAGGCTGACTTCTGCGGGCGCGCGGGCGGCTTGCGATCCTCCGGCTCCTTGCCCTTCTTGACCAGCGCCTCGGTCGCGCGCACCGAGAGCTGGCGCTCGACGACCTGGCGCGCCGCGCGCTCGATCGCGCCAGGCTCGTCGAGCGCGAGCAGCGCGCGGGCGTGGCCCATCGACAGCCGCTCGTCCTCGACCAGCTGGCGCACCGGCGGCGGCAGCTTGAGCAGCCGGATCGCGTTGGCGACGGTGCTGCGATCCTTGCCGATGCGCTCGGCGATCGCCTCCTGGGTCAGGCCGAACTCGTCGGCCAGCCGCTGGTAGGCGGTCGCTTCTTCAAGCGGCCCCAGGTCGGCGCGCTGGATGTTCTCGACCAGCGCGCGCTCGAGCGCGACACCTTGCGCGATGTCCTGCACGACGACCGGCACGTTGTGCAGCCCGGCGCGCTGCGCGGCTCGCCAGCGCCGTTCGCCGGCGATCAAGTAGTAGCCACCCTCGGGGCGCGGCCGGACGACGAGCGGCACGATCACGCCGTGCGACTTCATCGAGTCCGCCAGCTCACCGAGCTTGGCGTCGTCGAACCGCCGGCGCGGCTGCTCGGGGCTCGGGAACAGCTCCTCGATCCCAGCGGCGAAGTACGTCCGCGGCCGGGCCGGCGCCGCGGCGGCCGGCGCGATGTCGAGCGGCGCGGTGGCGGGCGCATCGCTCGTGGTCGTGCTCGCGCCAGGACCAGGCGCGGCAGGGCGCGCTGCCGGCGGCGGGGACGGCAGCAACGCCGACAGCCCGCGGCCCAGGCCGCGCTTCTTGGCTTCGCTCATCATCGCGACGATACCTCGGGTTGCGGCACGGGGACGTCGATCATCAGGGTGCGGTCGAGGAACTCGTCGGCGAGCGCGAGGTAGCTCTTGGTGCCCTGGCAGCGCAGGTCGTAGAGCATCACCGGCTTGCCGTGGCTCGGCGCCTCCGACAGCCGCACGTTGCGCGGCACGCTCTCGGTGAAGACCTTCTCGCCGAAGTACTTCTCGACCTCGTTGCGGACCTGGACGGCGACGCTGAGCCGCGCGTCGTACATCGTGAACACCACGCCATCGATCGTCAGCTTGGGGTTGTAGGCCGCGCGCACCTTCTCGATCGTCGAGCTCAGCGCCGACAGCCCCTCGAGCGCGAAGTACTCGGCCTGCATCGGGATGATCACGCCTTCGGCCGCGACCAGCGCGTTCAGCGTCAGCAGCCCGAGCGACGGCGGACAGTCGATCACGACGTAGTCGTAGGCGGCCGCGACGGTGGCGAGCGCGTCGGCCAGGAAGCGCTCGCGGCGATCGGCGCTGATCAGCTCGATCTCCGCGCCGACCAGATCGGTCGTCGCGGGGACCACGAACAGCGTCGTGATCTCGGTCGGCCGGATCACGTCCTCGAGCGTGACGTCGCCGGTCAGCGCGTCGTAGATCGACAGCTCGATCCGGTCGCGCGTGTAGCCGACCCCGGATGACGCATTGCCCTGTGGGTCGAAGTCGACCAGGAGGACGCGATAGCCGCGCGACGCGACCGACGCTGCGAGGTTGATCGCAGTCGTGGTCTTGCCGACGCCACCCTTTTGGTTCGCGACCGCGACGATCCGGGTCATGGCAGCCGAGGTACCACGGGGCTATGACGATCCCCAGGCGCGGATCGGCCAGTTTCCGTCGGCACGGCGGCATTCGTCGGCGGTGCGCGCGCCACGCGCGAGCGCGCCGTCGCCACCCCGCGCCACGGCGGGTGCGGCCGCATCGCGAAAGAAAAAACTTAACTCACGGGGTGTGCGCCCGTAGTTTGTAGCCAGATGTAGGACATGTGTGCATGTCCTCGAAGGAGCCGCGATGTCGTCAGGAATTCCGCGTGTCTATACGTCGTTCGCCGAGTTCGAGCGCGAAGAGCTTCGCCGCCTGGATTCGCTCCATACCTCGGTCGACGATCTGGTGGAGGAGCGGTTCGCCGAGGAGCTCGAGATGGGCAGCGGCGACAAGCCCCGCAAGCGCGGCCGCCCGCGCAAGAACCCGTAGCCGAGCTCGCGGCGCTACTTGGCGCCGAGGAGCTCGAGGGTCGCGAGCACCAGCACCGAGGCGCCGGTGCGGATCGTCCGCTCGCGGTCCGGCGCGAAGGTCGCGGAGTGCAGCGACGGCAGCGGCGTGCCAGCGGCGGTCGCGGCGGCGTGCTTCTTCGGCTCGACCGCGCCGATCCGGATCAGGACCGACGGCGCCCCGGCGGCCTTGCCGAGCTCGCCGAAGTCCTCGGCCACCATCTCCGGCTTGCCCTCGACGACGTTCGCCTTGCCCAGTCGCCGCGCCAGCGCCGCCTCGAGTCGACGAGCGAGCGCCGGGTCGTTGTAGGTCGCGTCCTGGCTCTCCGAGATCTTGAGCTCCGGCTCGCGCGGCGCGTTGGCCGACGCCGCCTCGGCCTTGGCGATGCGGGCGATGCCGGCGAGCAGCTGCTTGCGGACGGTCGGGTTATACGTCCGCACCGTGATCTGGAGCTTCACCTCGTCGGGGATGATGTTGTGCTTGGTGCCGCCGTGGATCGAGCCGACCGTGATCACCGCCGGCTCGAGCGGGTCCTTCTCGCGCGAGATCAGCGTCTGCAGCGCGATCACCGTGCGCGCCGCCAGCATGATCGGATCGACGGTGGTCTGCGGCTTGGCGCCGTGGCCGCCGCGGCCGAAGATCGTGAGGTCCACCGAGTCGACGCTCGCCATGCCGAACCCGGGGACGATGAGGACCTTGCCGGCCGGCTCGTCGGAGGTGTCGTGGACGGCGATCGCGAAGTCGGGCTTGGGGAAGCGCTTGAACAGCCCGTCGGCGACCATCGCGCGCGCGCCGCGCACGATCTCCTCGCCGGGCTGGCCGACCATCACCACCGTGCCGTGCCACAGGTCCTTGTGGCGGGCGAGCAGCGCGGCGGCGCCGGTCCAGCCGGCCATGTGGACGTCGTGGCCGCACGCGTGCATCGCCGGCTGCGTCTTGCCGTTCAGGTCGAGCACCTTGGCGACGCTGGCGTAGGGCAGGCCGGTCTTCTCCTCGATCGGCAGCGCGTCGATCTCGGTGCGCAGGAGCACCGTCGGGCCGGCGCCGTTCTTGAGGACGCCGACGACGCCGGTGCCGCCGACGCCGCTGGTCACCTCGTAGCCGAGGGCCTTGAGCTCGGTGGCCAGGCGCGCCGCGGTCTTGTCCTCCTTCATCGACAGCTCGGGGTTCTTGTGCAGATCGAGGTAGAGCGTGTCGAGCTTGGGGTAGATCTCGTCGAGGCCCGCCAGCGCGGGATCGGGTGCTTCAGCGCGGGCGGTGGACGCCGCGGCCACGAGGACCAGGGCCAAGCATGCGGTGCGTGACATCGCTCGTGAGTACGTCCGCGGCGCCAGGACCGTCAAGCTTGGTCGCACGCGGCGAGCAGCGCGGGGCCCCACTCGCCGACCCGCCATCGCCGCACGCCGTCGACGATCGCGAGCTCGGCCAGGGTCTGCGGCCCGGCGAGCGCGAGGCGATCGATCAGCCGCTGGGGCAGGACGATCGACGGCTCGAGGCGGGAGCGCGTGGACTGCTCGGCGCGCCAGGTCCGCAGCGCCTCGACGCGGCGACGCGCGGCGGCCGAGAGCGGCGTCCGCTCGCCGGGCTCGCGCGACGGCAGGTCGTGCTCGGGCAGCTCGAGCCCCCGCGTGATGGCGGCGAACACGGCGTCGATCTCGCCGGCCTGGCGGGGAAACGGCGCCAGCGCGCGCGCGACGTCCTCGACGGTCGCCGGGACCTGTTCGGCCATCGCGAGCAGGATCTCGGGCCCGACGATCTTGAACGGCGGCCGATCGGCGGCGGCCGCGCGCGCCTCTCGCCACTGGTACAGCTCGCGGAGCACGGCTTGCTGGCGGCGCGACAGCTTGGCCGAGCCCTTGATGCGCCGGAACTCGTCGGGACCGGTCCGCTTCTCGGACGGCGGCAGGCTGGCGAGCGCGGCGAACTCCTCGCGGGCCCACTCGGTGCGACCGGCGGCGGCGAGCCGCTGGGTCAGCCCGGTCGCGAGCGCCATCAGGTGCTCGACGTCGGCGAGGGCATAGGCCTCCTGCTTGGGGGTCAGCGGCCGCTTCGACCAGTCATCGCGCTGGCTGCCCTTGCTGAGCTCGACGCCGAGCTGATTGCGCACCAGCGCCTGCAGGCCGAGCTCGGTGTCGCCGAGCAGCCGCGCCGCGATCGCGGTGTCGAACATCGAGCGAAACGTGAAGCCGAAGTCGCGCCGCATCGACGTCACGTCGTTGTCGCCGCCGTGGACGACCTTGAGGACCGACGCATCCGCGAACAGCGGCGCGAGCGGCGCGAGGTCGCGCAGGGCCAGCGGATCGACCAGGCACGATTCGCCGCCGAACGCGGTCAGCTGGATCAGGCACACCTTCTCGGTGTAGTGGTGCAGGCTGTCGGCCTCGGTGTCGATCCCGATCGCTCGACAACCGTCGAGCTCCTCGACGAGCTGGACGAGCTGATCAGCGGTGCGAATCCATCGGGCGGCCACGGCTCACCATAGCAGCCGCCGCGCTAGCTCTCGATCTCGTAGTCCTTGAGCTTCTTGTAGAGCGTCGAGCGGTCGATCTCGAGGATCGCGGCGGCCTGGGCCTTGTTGCCGCCGGTGGCGGCGAGCGCGGCGAGGATGCCTTGCTTCTCGAGATCGCGGAGCGAGCGGGGCCTGGTCGAGGCCGGCGGCGGCGGATCGATGGTGACAGCGGGCGGCGGGGCGATGGTGGCGAACGGCGGCGGCGTGAACGAGGTCAGCGCCGGCGCGCTGATGCTGTTGGAGCCGAGCGGCGGGGTCGGTGACGACGTCCGGGTGCGCGGCGGAGCGCCCACGGCGAGGACCTGCGGCGGCAGGTCGGCGGCGACGATCTGGTCGCGATCGCCCAGCACGATGGCGCGCTCGACGGCGTTGCGCAGCTCGCGGACGTTGCCGGGCCAGGCGTAGCGGGTCATCATGGCGAGCGCGTCGGGCGCGAAGCCGGAGATCCGGCGCGCGGCCTGGCTGCGGAAGCGCGCGAGGAAGAAGTCGGCGAGCAGCGGGACGTCGTCGAGGCGCTCGCGCAGCGGCGGGACCTCGATGTGGATCACGCTGAGCCGGTAGAACAGATCCTCGCGAAAGGTCCCGCGCTTGACCATCTCGGCGAGGTCGCGGTTGGTCGCCGCGACCATGCGGACGTCGACCTCGATCGCCTTCTGGCCGCCGACGCGCTCGAACCGGCGCTCCTCGAGGACGCGCAGGAACTTGGTCTGCAGGCCGAGCGGCAGCTCGCCGACCTCGTCGAGGAACAGCGTGCCGTGATCGGCCATCTCGAAGCGGCCGGCCTTCTTCTCGGTCGCGCCGGTGAACGCGCCCTTCTCGTGGCCGAACAGCTCGCTCTCGATCAGGCTCTCGGTGAGCGCCGCGCAGTTGACCGCGACGCACGGGCCCTTGGCGCGGCGCGAGGCGCGATGGATCGCGCGCGCGACCATCTCCTTGCCGGACCCCGACTCGCCGCCGAGCAGGACCGTGGCGTCGCTCGGGCCGACCCGGTGGACGAACGCGACCACGCGCTGCGCGGCGGCCGAGCGGCCGATGAAGTCACCGTCGGCGAGCGGGCCGTTGAGCTGCTCCTCGAGCGCGTCGGCCCGGCGCGACAGCTGGTCGCGCGCGTCGGACCCGACCCACGCCGCGCCGGTCAGGTGTGCGAGGCAGCCCGAGGCCAGGGTGTCGATCTGGTCCCACGGCGGACCCTTGCGGTCGACCCACAAGACGCCGATGACGTCGTCGCTGCCGCCGTGGATCGGCGCGGCGATCAGCGCGCGCCCGCCGGTCTCGGCGGTGACGACCTGCTTGCCGTGGACGACCTTGTCGACGAGGTCCGCCGGCGCCTGGAGCTGGGTCGGCTCGCCGCTGCTGATCGCGGCGGCGACCGGCGTGACCCGGCCGCGCGCGGTGGGCGACACAGAGAGCACGAAGGCGCGGTGGGCGCCCAGCGCGGTGAGCGCGGCGTCGCAGGCGGCGCGCGCCACGGCGTCGCGCCCAGTGGCGGTCTCGGCGCGCAGGCGGTCGCCGAGCTGGGCGATCGCCGCGAGGTGGCGGCGCGCGCGGTGGTCGCCGGGCTCGCCGATCAGCGCGAGCAGCTGCCGGCTGCCGACCTCCATCGTGACGTGGCTCGACGCCTTGGTGACCGCCACGCCGTCGACCGGCAGGTAGACCAGCTTGGTGGTGCCGATGACGATCTCGTCGCCGGGCGCCAGCGCGTGCAGCACGCTCGGCGCGCCGTTGATCAGGGCGCGCGGCTTGGCGCTGTCATCGACCCAGCACAGCACGCCGTCGCGCAGCTCGATCACCCCGTGCTGGCGCGACACGGTCGGATCGGTGAGCTGGACCAGGCTGCCTTCGCCGCGCCCGACCACGCCGCCACGCATGGGGAGCTCGAACTCGCGGCCGCTATCCGGGCCCTCGACCACGACCAGGCGGGCCAGTGACATGCCGCCATCTTACCCGCTGTAGTAGCCTGCGAGGCATGACACGCCTGGCGATCGCTCTCGTGTTCCTCGCTTCCTGCAGCGGCGGCGCCAAGCCCGGCGCGACGACGGGGTCGAACAGCGGCACCGCGATCGTCGCGAAGAAGGTCGTGCTGTCGTGGGGCATCGAGAAGCACGGTGAGATGTGCGACATCTTCCTGGCGACGACGGACGAGACCGGCAAGCAGGTCAGCCATCCGCTGGGGCGCTGGAAGGGCGACTGCACGGTCTCGACGCCGGCCGCGGGCATGAACGCTGTGACCGGCGTCGCATGCCGGACCGGCGGCACCGGCACCGAGCTGCACGCGGTGATCGAGCAGGGCGAGGACATCGTGATCCTGAAGCTCGGCATCGATGAAGGCGTCACGCCCGATCCGATGTCGCGCGAGGAGGTCATGCGCGTGAAGGTCCCGCTCGGCACCAAGATCGAAGCCGGGACCTGACGCCGCGCGTGCACGGAGGCCGCGATCGCAGTCGCGTGCACGCCCCGGAGCTGAGTATCCTCCGCGCATGTCGCTGTCCGCGGACGTGATCCGTCGCCATACGCTGGGAGACCTGCTGCGCCGCACCGCCGCGCGATCGCCCGGCAAGACCGCGGTGATCTGCGGGGACGTCGTGTGGAGCTACGCCGAGCTCGACCGGATCACGAACCGGCTGGCCAACGGCCTCGCGGCGCGCGGCGTGGCGCTGGGCGACCGGGTCGCGATCCTGTCGCGCAACTCGCACGGCTTCGTGGCGCTGCGCTTCGCGCTGGCCCGGCTCGGCGCCGTCCTGGTGCCGATCAACTTCATGCTCAACGCCGACGAGGTGGGGTACGTGCTGCGCCACGCCGGCGCCAAGCTGCTCGCGGTTGGCCCCGATCTGGTGGCGCTCGCGCGCGCGGCGATCGCGCTCGACACCGCCGTACAGCAGGTGCTCTGGCTGCCTGGGGAGGCGCCCAGCACGCCTCCGGCCGACGTGCTGGTGTTCGACGCGGTGCTCGCCGCCGACGACGCGGCGCCCGACGTCGCGCTCGACAGCCGGATGCTCGCGCAGATCGTCTATACCAGCGGCACCGAGGCCAAGCCCAAGGGCGCGATGCTGACCCACGAGGCCGTCCTGTGGGAGTACGTCAGCTGCATCCTCGAGGGCGAGATCGCCGAGCGCGACTGCGTGCTGCACGCGCTGCCGCTCTATCACTGCGCGCAGCTCGACGTGTTCCTCGGTCCGGCGATCTACGTCGGCGCGACGAATGTCATCACCGGCACGCCGACCGCGGACAACATCCTCGGGCTGCTCGCCCGCCACCGCGCGACGTCGTTCTTCGCGCCGCCGTCGATCTGGATCGCGCTGCTGCGCTCGCCCGCGTTTGCCGAGACCGATCTCTCGGCGCTGGCCAAGGGCTACTACGGCGCGTCGATCATGCCGGTGGAGGTCCTGCGCGAGCTCGCGGCGCGGCTGCCGGCGGTGCGGCTGTGGAACTTCTACGGCCAGACCGAGATCGCGCCGCTCGCGACCGTGCTGCGCCCCGAGGATCAGCTGCGCAAGGCGGGCTCGGCCGGCAAGCCGGTGCTCAACGTCGAGACCCGCGTCGTCGGCGACGACCTGCGCGACGTGGCGCCCGGCGAGATCGGCGAGATCGTGCACCGCTCGCCGCAGCTGTTGTCGGGCTACTTCCACGACGACGAGCGCACCGCGGCGGCGTTCGAGGGCGGCTGGTTCCACTCCGGCGATCTGGCGACGGTCGACGCCGAGGGCTACATCACGGTGGTCGATCGCAAGAAGGACATGATCAAGACCGGCGGCGAGAACGTGGCCAGCCGCGAGGTGGAGGAGTGCATCTACGCCATGGACTCGGTCTCGGAGGTCGCGGTCATCGGC
>Ga0307513_10007474_pt1 | contig 14156 bp, 14 predicted proteins | sample 15_EM_MG_FD_202174 | JGI IMG/M metagenome (GOLD analysis project Ga0307513, IMG submission 202174) | Populus trichocarpa ectomycorrhiza microbial communities from riparian zone in the Pacific Northwest, United States - 15_EM | ecosystem: Host-associated > Plants > Roots > Unclassified | place... | reverse complement strand
TAAATATTGTGTCAGTGTGCTTAGCCTCCTTTGAGCAATGATCATGAACATCATCGTTCCGCATGGGAAGCAGGAATCCCCAACAATTGGTATTAGAGCCACCACTAGTGGTTTCTCCCACCAACAAGCAGTTGGTAGATAGTTGGAGGGAAATATCAGGTATAAAAGCTGTTGTAGTTCCTAGCTTGGAAGACAAGTAAGCAATAAAACAGTTTCCGTAAAATTATCTTCTTCTCTTCTTATTCTTCTTCATCCCTCTATGCTATCTTTCTTCTGCATTTCTTAGTTGTTAAAGCTAAGGCCATAACAAATTGGTATCAGAAACTCTAAAGATTCACCAACGAAACAATTCGCAGCATTCCCTACCAACAATGGTAAAGAATAACAAGGTTAGGGTGTTGGAAGAACAAGTGCAAAGAATTCATGAACAATCCCAAGAATAGCAACAATAAAGACATGAGGATTCCCTGCAGAATTAGAAACAGTTAGAGGAACAGTTCAATAAGAATGAACAATTCAAAACATAGCTGGATTCAATAATGACTACACTGCAAACCATAGTCACTAAATCAAGAAGCTGAGAAAAAAAGGAGGAGGAATTGGAAATCTAATAGAAGAACTGGTCCAGTTGTAGGTGGGCTAAAAAACGATGTGAAGCCAATGCTGAAGATTCTTAGACCTTCTTTATTAATACAAGCCTTTGATCAAGCAAAATGGCAAGAAGAATCTAATGCAACTATGATAAAAAGAAGCAGGGTGACTGCAAGGTCGACTTTTACTGCTGAGATCAATAAATGGGAGGGCAATCTTCATCCCAAATCGAACAATCAAATGAAGAATGATGCACCAAAAGCAACAAAAAAAGTGGAAGCACCCACCACTTCATTAATGAAGCAATTGTCCAAGAAATCAAGGCTGTTATTCAAAAGACTTCCACAGTGTATGTAACAGTAGAAACTTATGCTTTATGCAGGGATGTGAATTTTATGTTGATTTTTAAGTGTTTTAAAATTGGGATGATGTGACATGGTTCTTAGTGTGGATTGGTTAAGGAGATACTTTCTAATTTTTTTTTTTTGATTTTATCCAGATGAAGATATCTTTTGAAAAGGAAAGAAGGACTATAAAACTTAAAAGGCATTATGTAACAAGCAGAATTACACATGATGATAGCCACCAAAGTTTATAAGAACTTAAAAGAAGCTATCTTTGTTTTTGTGGGGCAACTATTTGCTATAACCACTTCCGAATAACTGGACTCTCACACTAATAATAAAAAGATAAAAGCATTGTTGAAAGAGTTTCAATCAGTTTTTGAGGAATCAAACTAGTTGCCACTAATTAGGGAATTGGATCATCAGATTCCACTAATTTCAGGGGCCAAACCAATGAGTTTCAAGCCCTATAGGACTTACTTTATTCACAATGAAGAAATTGAAAGGTTAATAAGAGAGAAGCTCTCAAATAAGATCATACAACATAGTAGTTGTCCTTTTGCTTTACCAGTACTCTTGGTTAAAAAGAAAAACAATATATAGAGGTTATATATAGATTACAAAAAATTAAATAATCTCACTATTAACAACAAGTTTCCAATACCCTTTATAGATGAGCTTAATAGATCAAAATTCTTCTCAAAACTGACTTATGGTCAAGATATCATCAAGTATGAATAAAGGATGGAGATATAACCAAGATTTCCTTCAGAACACTTCAAAGGCATTATGAATTTAAAGCATTATGAATTTAAGGTAATGATATTTGGTTTAAGTAATGCTCCTGTAACCTTCCAGTTTTGATTAATAGTTTATTGGAACCTTATTTGAGAAAGTTAGTGATACTCTTCTTTAATGACATCTTAATATATTATTCTTTTATAGAATTACATGTTGAGCACCTTATATTGGTTTTTGAAAACGTTGTGGAGTAACCAATTGTTTGCTAAACTATCTAAGTGCATATTTTGTGAGGAAATAGTTGATTATTTGGGGTATATTGTCTCTATAAAAGAAGTGGAAACTTATCCTAACAAGATTAAGAATGTGAAAAGTAATACAATTAAAGAGCTAAAGGGATTTCTAGGATTGACAGGTTACTATAGAAAGTTTATTAGATGGTTTGGAATTTTAAGTAAACCTCTAACTGAATTATCAAGGAAGAATAATTTCAAGTGGAATTCAGAAGCTTAGGAAGCCTTTGATCACCTTAAACAAACATTGTGCGAGGCTACAATATTAGCATTGCATCTTTGTTTTTGGAATTGATGCTTGTGCTTTCAGGTTGAGAGCGATGTTTAGTTAAGAGGGTAGATCTTTGTCATTTGTCAGTAAAGCCCTAAGTCTTCAGCATCTGGGATTGTCCATTTATGAGAAGGAGTTCATGGTCATCTTAATTGTTATTGATAAGGATTTCAAGCACGTGGATTAATAAGGATTCTAGTAATCTAAGCATGTGTAATAAATGGCAATAAGTGAGTAGTTATTGTAACTGGTTCTCACTTGGATTGTATTAAAGAGTTAGTTAGCAACTGGTTAGTAGTTAGCTGGAGGGAAATCTCAGGTATAAAAGTTGTTGTAGTTCCTACAAGTAATCAATAAAACAGTTTCGGTAAAACTATCTTCTTCTCTTCTTCTTATTCCTCTTCTTCTTCCCTCTTAACTATCTTTCTTCTACATTTCTTAATTGTTAAGGCTAAGGCGATGACAATTTTTGTTTGCAGCTTTACTGACATGTTCGTTTCGCTACAGGATGCCTACGATGCATATATGGATATGTTTTCTTGAGTGCTTTTCAACTGAATTATACATTTCTTTCTGACGATAAGTTCATGTGCGCTGGAAACCGCCTTCACCACACTTTCTACATCATCAACTTGGTCAACTTGTAGATCTACGTGTTTTTATCTTGCACCTTTGTGTAGTATATGTTAATCGTAAGGAGAATAAAATGTTTTCTAATCTTTTATTCATCAATGCAGCAGATATATATACAAGACTCAGTTGCTAAATTTATGCTACTGTAAAAAAAAAAAAATTCTATTTTTATATTTGAATTCTATCTCTAATAATATCTAATAATCAATCCATTATTATGGGAGAAGATTACTCCCAATCACATATTTTAACATTCCTTCTCAATGTGGTGCATGGATGTTATTCATGCTCAGCTTGTCGAGACAACTTGTAAACACTTTGCTGGATACTGTTTTTGTAAGAACATCAGTAAGTTGGAATTCTGACTTTATAAAAGGGAATTGGATAATGCCAGCTTCAAGCTTCTCTTTGATGAAATGTCTATCCACTTCTACATGCTTTGTCCTATCATGTTGAACATGATTATGGGCAATCTCTATAGCTGATTTATTATCACAATAGAGATTCATTGCAGTTCTTTGAAAGAATCCCAAATCTTTCATCAAGTTTTTTAACCACAACAATTCACACACTCCAATGGACATACCTCGATATTCAACTTCAACACTTCATCTTGACACCACAGATTGTTTTTTACTTCTCCAAGTCACAAGATTGCCACCTACATAGGTGAAATAACTTGATGTAGAGCATCAGTCATTAGCTGAACCAACCCAATCAACATCAATATACCCGTCAACACCTAAGTGTCCATGTTTGGAGAATAATAGTCCCTTGCCTGGTGAAGATTTTAAATATCACGATATACGTTCCATAGCATCCATATGAGGTTGACGTGGATTATGCATAAATTGACTTACCACACTCACATCATAAGCAATATCAGGTCGAGTATGGGATAAATAGATTAATTTTCCCGAAAGTTTTTGATATCTTCCTTTATCTGTACAACTAGCACTGAAACGTTGAAAGAGTTTATGATTTTGCTCCATTGGATTATCAACTGGTTTACATCCAAGCATCCCTGTTTCAGACAACAAATCAAGAGTATATTTACGTTGTGACATAAATATACCATGCTTGGAACGAGCTACCTCAATCTTGAGGAAATATTAAGGTCTCCAAGATTTTTCATTTCAAATTCGGATGCCAAATGATGTTGTAAGCAATGAATTTCCTCAGCATCATCACCTGTCACGACCATATCATCAATATATATAATCAGGACAACGAGTTTACCCATTATATGCTTTATAAACAGAGTTTGATCCGAGTTACTTTGAGTATAACCAAACTTTTTCATGACTTGAGTAAATCTACCGAATCAAGCTCTAGGAGATTGTTTCAAGCCATACAAATCCTTCTTGAGTTTGCAAACCTGAGTAGAACCTTTATATTCTGAAATTCCAGGAGGTGGATCCATATACACATCCTCTTTAAGGTCTCCATGCAAGAATGAATTTTTGACATTGAATTGGAGTAAATGTTAGTCTTTATTAGCTACTAAAGATAGAAGAACTCGCACAGTATTGAGTTTAGCAATTGGAGCAAAAGTTTCTTGATAGTCAACTCCATAAGATTGTGTGTACCATTTGGCAACTAGTCTCGCCTTGTATCTTTCAATAGTTCCATCTGCATTATCTTTAACAACAAAGACCCATCGACATCCAACAATTTTTTTTCTTATTGGGAGGGTAACAAGATCCCATGTAACATTTCTTTTTAGAGCCTTCATTTCCTCCGCCATAGCTGTAGTCCAATGAGAATCTGCCAAAGCTTCCTGTAATGTACTAGGAATAGAGATAGAGGATAATTTACACACATAAGATGCATATGATGCAGACAACTTGTGAGAGGAGATATAATTACTTATTGGGTATTTTACTTTGGCTTTTGGATCAGGTTCATACTTAATAGGTGGAATCCCACGAGTAGATCGTGGTGGAAGTGCATGATGAGCAATGTCAGATGGCAAACAAATTTCAGAAGAATTGTTGGGTTATACTTGTAGTGTTGGTATTGCAAGGACTCTGGAGAGGAGTTGATCAGTGCACTAGGAGGTAATGTACTATCAAGAGGTTGGTGAGACTTTTCACAATGGTCATTATAGTTTTGTGAACAAGGATCAGTAGCTGTAGATGTGTCTATAGATGTGTCCCGTGAACAAGAATCAATAACTATAGGTGTCTCCATAGTAGAGGTATCCTCATCCGATGGTCTACTAGTGGGTAGAGTTGCTAATTTTATATCAAAACACAAGACCTCTTCATGATTGGCAAGGTGGCGAACATCTTCAGGATATGTAGGTGTTAAATCTATAGGAGAGTATTAGAATTTTGACTCATCAAAGATAACATCCATAGAGATATAGAACTGACGAGTGTCTGGATGATAACATGTATAACCTTTTTGAGTAGACCCATAACCAAAAAAGACACATTTCAATGCTCTTGACTCAAGTTTGGTTCGATGTTGAGGTGAAAGGTGTACATAAGTTACACATCCAAAGATACGAGGCATCAATTTAACCAAAGACGGAAGCATGCAATGATTAGTAAGGACATCAAGAAGTCATTGAAAGAATAAGGTACTGGAAGGTGTACGATTAATCATATAAACAGCTGTACTGAGAGCATTTCTCCATAAGAAAGTAGGCACACTACTTCCAATCATTAGTGATCGAATGACCTCAAGTAATTGTCGGTTTTTCCGCTCAACTACTCTATTTTATTGAGGAGTCTCTGGATATGATGTTTGAATAATACCTTTTGAATGGAAAAAATCAGTTTACTCTCTCTTGAAGTATTTACCTCCATTATCTGAACGTACCACCTTAATAGTTCTGTCAAACTGAATGAGTACCATTTGATAAAAGAGATGGAAAACTGTACAAACATCATTCTTATATTTTAGTAAGTATAGCCCAGTCATTCGAGTATAATCATCCACAAAGATAACAAACCATTTCATTCAATCAGTTGTGGAAACTAGGGAGGGACCCCATACATCTGAATGTACTAATGAAAATGGTGAAGCAACTTTATTAGAAGACAAAGGAAATATAGCACGATGACTTTTAGCCATAGCACATATCTCACAAATGAAGTCTGAAAGTTTACAGTTAGCAAATAAAGATGGAAACAATCGTCTAATATATCCAAACGATGGATGACCAAGTGGTTTATGCCAAAGCCATATTTCTGCAATATTTGCCGATTGATTTTTACCCATCATATGTGCTAGGCTATGGTAAACCTGTGATGATGTGCCACCCTTTAGATAGTACAATCCTCCTCGTTTCCTACCACTGCCAATCCTCTTCTTGGTATGTATGTTCTGAAAAATACAATAAGTAGGATAAAACAAAGTAACACAGTTAAGGGTCTTGGTTATTTGACTAATGAAAAGTAGATTACATGTAAGTGATGGAACATACAGTACATTAGAGAGAGATAAGGTGGAGGATACAAGAACATTACCAACACCAGTAATAGGGGATGACACACCATTGACATTAGTAATAACTAAGATAGAATATGAAGGGGATAAAAAGCTAAAGTTTAAAGAATCACAAGTCATATGATCATTAACACCTGTGTCAATTATCCATTCACTATTTTTAGTATAAGAAGAAGAGCTAAGTGTAGTACTAAACCAGTTTGTGCAATTAATCCTGCAGCAGATGACACTGGTTGTTGTTGTAGGAATGTGTTGGCAAAAGTTTTCTTACCTTTGGGATGCCACTCGGGATAACCATGAAGTTTAAAGCATGTATCAACAACATGATTATCACCATTACAATTAGTATATGTGCGTGACCCTTTCTTGTTGTCTTATCGTGTAGAGATCCTTCTAGTAGCCATAGCAGTACCATCAGTAGATATTTCACCCATCATAGCATCTTAATGATTTGCCTCAGCACAAACCATAGCACAAGTAACTTGAAGATTTGGAAGAGGTATAGTGGCAAGTACCTGTCCACGAACTCCATCCAGTGATGAGTCCAAACCAGCCAAGAAAATATAAATCTGTTGAGAATTAACCTTACTGGTATATTCCTCAATGTCAGCTTTGCAACTCATTGTACATGCATTTATAACATCAATCTCCTGCCAAAGTTTTTGTAATTTTCCCCAATAAGAAATAACAGAACCACCATTTTGGCGAACAGAGATTACCTCACAGTACAATTGATATGATTTTGAGGCATCTTGACTGACTGAGTATGTTTGTTTAACCATATCCCAAATTTCCTTTGCTATTGGCAAGTGTAAAAAAAATGGATCTGGTGTCTTTGTTCATTGTATCAAGTAACCAGGATTTGATCAAGCAATTTTCATATTCCTATGCTTCATATTCTTCAGAGTTGGTGTCATTAGGTGCAGCCTTTGAACCTGAAATAAATCCCCAACATTTCCAACCCTGAATTTTATTTTGAGCATTCAAAGCCCATTCCACATAATTGGTGCCATCAAGTTTCTCTAGAGTAAGCAATGAAGAGACATCTTGCATATGTAGTGCTGGTAAAGTTACCTTTGCATTCTCGGCAACAACACCATCATTATTGGTAGGAGTAGTCATGATGAGTAGAAAGAATTATGATCAGAAAAGAACAAAAAAAAAACCTCTAGTTCCTAAGACAGATTAAGGACATATAGAGGCGACTCTGATACCATGTTAATCGTAAGGAGAATAGAATGTTTTCTGATCTTTTATTCATCAATGCAACATATATATATATACAAGAGTCAGTTGCTAAACTTATGCTACTGTTACAAAAGATATATTCTATTTCTATATTTGAATTATATCTCTAATAATAGCTAATAATCACTCCGTTATTATAGGATAAGATTACTCCCAATCACATATTCTAACAATATAAGCTTGTTAAATGATGATTTTTGGTTTGATGGTGGCTACTGTTGCTTTTACCATTATATTTTCCTTGGCTAAATGCATGCTTATAACATGTTTTAGATATTTAGTTGAATCTCTTCTTACACCTTTCATTTTTCTTAATTGCGATGTTTTCTTGAGCTATCCTTGTTTCCATGATTATTTTTTTATCATGTGCTAAATCAATCAAACTCGGTTTGTGATTTGAAAGGAAGCACGGGGCAACAAATCTAAGTCTACATACCATTTAAGATCATATATTGATTTTCATTTCGAAACACACCGTTTCAAGCATGCACTGTTTCTCTTTCTCTTCCTCGGACACTGAAAGCCCGCTTGCATAGAAGGAATGGAAATGGTGAAACACCGGCATCCCAGTCCAACCAGAACTCAATTTGCAAAGCTTATCTTTGTGAAGATCACAACTCCGGGGAGATAAGGATAATTTTTTCACGCCCTCGTGCTTATAGAAAAGAGTCCAACAGGGGCTGGACTGCCGGTGCCTCAATCAGACTGAAACACAATGTCCCCAGGCCTTATCATGATCCTGGGAAGATAAGCAGCATGGCATCTTATAAAAGGCAGGGGATCGCAAGAATAAGGGGGGAACAGAGAGGAAAAACAAAAAACAGAGAGGAACCGATTAATAAAACAAACACAAGCAGAGAGAGGGGAGACCGAACAGAAAAGAAAGAAGAGAAGTCGAAAGAAGGAGGAAGAAGAGAGAATTCTCCAGGAGTGCTCGACTATTACTGTCACCTTCGTCTTCGTCATCGCCAGGTAAGGTCTTCCTTGTCTCTTTGTTTCTGCTTATTTCATTACAAAAAGAAGAAAAACAGGGCGAATGTAATTTAATTACCTTCGCCCTGCGCAGCTCCAGTGACTGGGCTGGGCCAGCTGAGTCCAACCTAGCCCATGCGGGCTGGGCTAGACTCAACCCTAAAAAAAGGAAGTGGGCCGAGTCTGGGCTTTAGGCCCAGCCGACCCAAAGTATGTTTGCTAAGGGTGTGTTTGGCAAAACACACCTTTATGTCTTGACCATAATTTTTATGCCTATTTTAGTTTGATATTTGGCCAAACGAGCCCCTTTTCGATATCAGAAAATTCCAAAAATATTTGGGGATCTTTGTTGATTTATTTGTGGGCCCCTCGCATTTTGATTTATTTATTTTCTTTGTTTTTTGTATTTTTTTTAGTTATATGCTCAATCTGTGGCTTATTATTGTTAAATGTAAATCTGTCGTGCAATGTTTTTTATTTCCATCTGAAAAGGGTCAATAAAAATAAAGGATAAACAAGAAAAATGGCATAGAAAATTTCTTCTTCAAATTCATTTTTTGTGTGAAAATAATCACTAACGCTAGAGTCAGGAGTATCGTATTTTTTTGGATTTGCGCAATATTTACCAACACCGGAGTTGGAAATATTGGTAGGAATTGTTCACTGACGTCAGAGTCAGGAACATGGAAGGAAGGATAAAAAAGGGGAAAAGAAAACAAATTCTTAGCAATTTTAGACAAAACCAGCTATGCAGTTTGCCTCAGGTAGGACACTTAGGAGGTGATAACATCTTCCCTTTTGCGTAACCAGTCCCGTACCATAGAATATATGTTGACCAGTTAGGATTCCTAGTGACCATAATACTAGGTGGCGACTCCTTTTCCCCTAAAAGAATAAGATGTCAGATATCTGTTCTTTTTCTATATCGAGATATTTTTTAATTGGTCGCCGCGATGTTCAGGTGTGACAAAATGGCGACTCCACTTGGATTTTAGGACTAAGCTTTGCTATTTGTCTTTTTTATTGCTAAACTATATTTGTCGTACTGTTTTCTCTCTCCTTGTTATGGCTATGTTGAGTTTATCAAGTTTTATTTATTTATTTTTGCTCTTTTTACTGTTTTAGCATGCATTGTTTTTCGTGTTTATCATGCATATATATTGGTTATGGATCTAAGGTCTTCACACATCACTTATCTCATTTTTAATACGTGTTGTATCAACTTTAAGATAAGTGGAGGAGTAACGACACCTCAATGGCTTTAGCCTGGGTAAGGCTCGCGAAACTATCCAACTCTCACATGATTGTTTGCTCGACAGAGGTCGATATGCCAAACTGATATTACTCAGGGCCTCTATCGTCACGCTGCTTGTAAACCTCATATTAACCTTTTGAGGGCGATCACTGAGTATGCGAAAGACTGTTGAGACTAGATATCAAAACTACCCTGATGCATTTAATGACTAAAACCTATCATTTAGGTTAATCCCTGCATAAATTCACTGAGATAAGCTTAAACATGCTTTTGGGTGACGTAATGACCGTTATTTCTAAGATAACAACTGATGAGTATGGACTCGAGTCTGAATCTTTACAAATGACCGAGGGAGAATGCCTTAGATTGGATGTCGGTGAGATACCATTATGCTAAGATATTAGATGCATAATAAAAGACACCAAGAATGTGACTGAAAGCTCAGATGATAAAAGGCTAAACAGATCTCCTCTCGGCATTGCAATGAATATCGGATTCGAATCTGACCACACATCCAAAGAATAACGATCGTTATGTCACCCCCCAAAAAAACAAATTCATATCCAATATGTTGTGTTCATCTTCATGCATGTTTGAACATACACTTATGAACTGTCATAATACCGCACTCCAGGTGAAATATAGGTCCCCCATTGAAACACACTTATAACACTCGACTGCGAAAAAGACAAATGAAAAACAAAGAAAAAGCCCAGTTGGAAGCCCAACACCGAAAAGAGACGGAAAGTCTTAGAGAAGAAGTCACAAAACTTACTAGCCTACTTGAACAGGCCTTGAGATCTAAACCTGAAGAAGCAAAATCTACAGCTCAGACTGAACCTATGCTCGTAAATCCACAGAATCTGGGGGCAAATGAGGTGTCTCAACAGACTATGTATTCCCAATTTGCTCAACCAGCATATCCCATAAGAATGTCATCTACCATTGACCTTACAATAAAGGAATCTCAAAAGAACAAGATAGTAAAAGAAGATGGCCTGGATAAATGGGCTGCCCTGGAACAAAGGCTGAGGGCATTCGAGGGAACTAGCCTACATGACCATATAAAAGCTGTTGAGATGTGTTTGGTACCTAACATAGCATTCCTAAGAAGTTTAGGGTGCCAGAATTCGTCAAATATACAGGAACTCAATGCCCTGTAACTCATCTCAAGGCATACTACAAAAAATATGGCTGAGGTAGTCTATGACGAGAAACTGTTGATTCACTTCTTTCAAGACAGTTTGAGTGACGCTGCCTTTACTTGGTATATACGGTTGGACAATACCAAGATAAAAAAGTGGAAGGACTTAGTTGATGCCTTCATTAGGTAATATAAGTTCAATATGGATGTGGGCCCTGATAGGTCAAGCTTGCAAGCTATGGAAAAGGACAACAAGGAGTCCATAAGAGAATACACTCAAAGGTGGCGTGAGACTGCCGCACAAGTTAATCCTCCTTTATTGGAAAAAGAAATGATTAATTTGTTTGTCAACACTTTCAAGGCCCCGTACTTTGAATACCTGGTTGGAAGCTCTACATAACATTTTTCTGACTTGGTTGTTGTAGCCGAGAGGATTAAACAAGCCATCCGTTTAGGAAAGATTGTTGACTCGACTGAGGAGAAAAGTTTCACTTGAGAAAGGAAAGAAATCAAGGTTCACAATATCGAAGGTAATTACAAAGGTGAGAGAAAGAGCTACCAAAACAAAGACATGTAGAGGTCACTCGTCCTGAATACGAAGCCACAATGTCATTAGGCCAAGACTGGTTTATGTGTAACCTTAACTGACTATTGGAAAGGTGCCCCTATCAAGGAATTCATAGGAGAGGGACGATTGGAAGATCCTAGAAATTCCAATTGATGATTGTTAAATGTTTAGCCCTTTTATGTGTCACCTTGCTAGTATAAGGTCTTTGTTGCTTTTTTAAGATTTCAATGAAATAATGAGTTCGTCCTTCAATTGTGTCTCTTTCTTTGATTTACAACCAAAATATCCTGAAAGAGATTCTCTCTAAGAACTCACAAATGTTTCAAGATATAACATTGTCTCAAAGTATGTTCGAGGTTCATTTCTAACAAGTATGTTAAAAAATTAGAACCAAATGTTTTGGTTATTTTTGCCCTCTAACTCGATCAATTTCATCATCTTTTGATTGATGATGATTGCTTGAGCTAACCTTATTTATTTTTTTAAGTGAATAATTTTTTCATGCTTCATTCCATGGAAACACATCTTCTAAGAATGTAGCATTCTTTGATTCCATAATAGTATTAAGATGAATATCCTCAATAGTTGATTTTTGTACAAGAAATCAATATGCACTATTATTGTATGTATATCCGATAAATGCACAATCTATATTTCAAGGTCCCATCTTAACCTTTTAAGGATTAGGTACTGTTACCTTTGCAAGACAATCCTACATTTTAAGGTATTTATATAAAAATATTTTACCTTTTCATAATTCATATGGTATGTTTTCTAACATTTTATGGAATACTTTATTAAGTACAATGTTGGCAATTAGAATTGCCCCTCCTATAATTTTTAAGGTGCTCTCAAACTTATCAACCTGCCATTATTTCTTTTAATGTTCGGTTTTTACATTTCACAATGTCATTTTATGAGATGCATAAAGAGCGGTAGTTTGATGGATAATACTATTTTGAGAACAAAATTCACTAAATGAAGCTTTGTATTTTTCATCTTTATCACTTCTTATTACATTTATTTTCTTATCAAATTGATTTTTAAATTTATTATTGTAATGTTTAAACATTTAAAGAGCCTAATCTTTGCTATTAAGCAAATAACTATAATAATACCTTATACAATCATCTATAAAAGTAATATAATACTTTTTTTGACCTTTAGTTTGCAAAAACTTTAAATCACTGATATTCGAGTGAATTAAACCCAGAGGTTCACTACTTCTTTCATTTGAATGGAAATATTTTTTTTTTTAATTTTGATTCTACACAAACCTTATATTTCCATTACTAAGACACCTCTCTCCTATCAACATTCTATTTTTAGAGAGTACAAAATTGTCACTCTAAAAAATCAATTTAAAATGATTTTTGCTCAACAATAAACTAGTTATTAAGTTCATCTTAATATCAGCAACATGAAGCATATTGTTGAGTGTTAAAATGTTTTTAGAAGTCATCTTCAAGATGATCTTCCAAACACCTAATACCTTGGAGGTTGATGAATTATCCATGTACAAGTGTTCACCAACCACTTCTAATAAGTGGAGAACATTCCCTTTTTAGTCCATAAATGTCTTGTTACACCAGTATAAACCCACCACTCCCTAGAATCTTTGATCATAGTGAATTCATAAACAACAACAATTATGTTCATTTCTGAAACTTATTAACAAGATGATCAACCTCATTGATATTGACTTCAACAATCACTCCCTCTCTTAGGTTACTTTGTTGAGCTCTATTTATGCAACCATTGATATCTTTTTTTCTAGAAAATTTGTTATCCTTTTCCACTCTTATCCTCAAAATGAGGTCTTCAACTCCTATTTTATTGCTCTTATGCTTAAGATATTTCTTGAATTCTTTCTAAGATGGTGATAATTTTTTAATAATTACAGCCACTTGGAAGGATTCATCTATAACTATATCTTTAGCATAACTATTATGCAAGGTGAGTTAAAACTCTTGATCTTGGATCATAATGATCCTTGATTCAACTAATTGAAATCCAAAAAATTTCCGATTATAAACTTTTATATAACGACAACGTCAACCGTGAACTTTTTGTCCAAAGTGTCTTCGCACTTTGATTGAACTATATACATCATATTATGTATTGTTCAATCTATTTAAGATCTAGTTCTTGCACATGAAATCACTTAATTTGATTCCATACATCAAAAGCTACTATAATAATGGAATCAAAATCATTATTTGACAACTTTGATGCTTTTTTCACCCAAGACATTAAAATAGTTCAAGGTGGTCATATAAAATAATATTTTATATTGCCATCTCTTAAGGTTCAATTCATTGAATTTTTTAAGGTTCTCACCATTCACCACAAAAGGTAAAGGTGAAATCCTCCCTACTATAGTAGTAATTGCCAAAGCAATATTGGTTGGAACAACCAATTCCTAAGATAAAATCATTATAAAATTATTGAAAAAAACACAACCAATATTATATAAATAATTTGGTTTCTCAAAGCACATATAAAAGCAACACACAAAATTTTTAAAAAACCAAAGCTTGAAATTTTCTTATCACAAAACAAAAGCTAAACTAATATAATATATTCAACCAAGCAAGATATTAAAAGTCATGTCATGTCATGATATATATATATATA
>Ga0307513_10007473_pt1 | contig 14156 bp, 12 predicted proteins | sample 15_EM_MG_FD_202174 | JGI IMG/M metagenome (GOLD analysis project Ga0307513, IMG submission 202174) | Populus trichocarpa ectomycorrhiza microbial communities from riparian zone in the Pacific Northwest, United States - 15_EM | ecosystem: Host-associated > Plants > Roots > Unclassified | place... | reverse complement strand
CACACCTCTGACTGGGAGATGGCTGGATTGCTAGCCGATGATACAGTACTACCAAAACTTGACATTGATTGGGTTCCAATGAAAGAGGACTTGGCATACTCAGAATATCTTGAAGATTGAATAGTTGTAACCAATAAATCCTTCGGTATACTTGTTGAACTTGCTTGCTGCAACAGGATGTCCAAGTTTAGGATCTAACAGTCCATGTTTACTAAAATACAGCAATTCGAAGTTCAGTGAAAGTAAATTAACAGCCAGCATCTAGAATAGCAAAATATGAAGACGGATAAAGTTGTCTCCATAAACCACATTGTCTAACAGCTGATGATAGAAAAATTTGAACTGCAAGGAAAAAATTACAACCACAGGGGCACTGCTATTCTTTAACCATTTTGAAATCAAAGAGTACTATGAAATAGAAGTAAACCATCAAAAAAAAAAAAAAAATCAACAATAAATCTCCACATATAATATATACAGGCATCATAAATTTCATCTTCATTGTTAGCATGAGGTGCAAGATTGGTTCCAAGAGCAAGCAATGAAACTGTGAATAGAAAAGGAAAAATCCAAAGCCAAAAAAAAGGGACAATGAACAAATTAGTTGGGTGCCAATCTCAAGACAAAGAAAAGAGACGGGATTTATAAGGAAAGAAATGACAACCACCCAATCTTTTCTTTTGGGCAGTTTAGCAAGTATATTCACTAAACAGTATGAGAGCTTCTCCAATAAATCCCACGTGTAAATAATAAAGATATGTCTAGATAGCATTTATGCATCAATAATTCCCACTCATCAATTGAAGTTACGCAGAACAACAAAATATTGGAGGTATTACCATATGAAGAGAAGAAAGGTTCTTAGCTTTTGAATGTATCCTAACACCCAAGGGAAAACCCAGTTCTTGGGTTTTCTTAAAATTAGAATCAGGTATGGATGTTGGATGGGTGTATTCGTGCCCACGGGGTACTTCATGAATGCTTTCTCTCATTAGCTCTGGTGGTGAAAATAAAAGCTTATGAATCCCAACACCTCCAGTTAATCGATGTGTATCTGACATGGATCCAAGCTGCTCATCTTGAAGGTACTCAACAAGGAGCTCGGGATTTCTGCACAGAAAGAAAGCATGTACTATAATGAGCCATGAAAATAGACAGGTACCACATACTGGAATCAAGCTGAAAGACTCACGCCTAATCTCCTTGCATGGAGGGGATGGACCATTTGCTGCTGCAGAAGCCTTCTCCAAGTTACTCTTTGCGGGAGTCAGTGCTAGTGGTACAGAAACTGCATGATAAGTCCCAGATTTGTATGTACCGAAACTCAAATGTGAGAAGTCCGCGGCTAAGGCTTGCATATACTCAGGAAACAACACTGCATGATTATCCTCAGATGGAGGCACTGCAGGTTCCTCCTTCCCCAAACTTAGCTGCTGCAAGTCCGCAGCAGCTGATGATACTTCATCGTTCAAAGGTGCAGCAACATTTGGGAAAGGTAATTGGACGCCACTACCAGTTCCTAAAAATTCACAGTGAGGGGACAAGGAAAGAAGAAAAAAAGTAAGGATTGTACTATAGACTCTATTAGGAGTATTAAATAAAAGAAAGAGAATTCTCTCATTTGATAAGCCGTTACCTAAACAGTATTATCATCTGATCATATCAAATACATTGAAATAAAAAAACGTTGTACCATTGGAGACTAAGTTAAGATAATTGTGCAGTACCATCACTTGATCCTCGATAATCAAAATTTAAGAGAAAAGTCAGACATGAACTCAAACCATAACTAGTTAAACCGTTTCAAAGGTCACTTGCTAAGGTACTTACCCTGAACATGGTTTGTTTGAATACATACATCTGAATCTAATATATGAGAATAACCAAAACTACAACATCCATTTCCTAGTAGATGTATGAGCTAATTAAAACATTTCCTCAGTCACTGCCATACCAAATTCCATTTAAACATGATATTTCAGAAAACATTCACATCTTTTCAATATTTATAAATAACTGAAACAATTTCACTTCATGAAAACAAAAAACAAAAAATTGTCAAAAAAATAATCAATCCTAATTCCCATTCTAGTTTAGCATACACATCAAATAGGATTGATTATGTTTTTGACAACAAAACAAATCAAATAAACAGGCCGCAGTTGAAACAATTTAGTATCACTATTGCTCTTGATCTAAACCGCCTCCATAACCTGAAGAAAAAAAGAAAAAAAGCATACATTGCATGCTACACACCAATTCAAAGCCCACACCACAGATGTCAACCCAAACCTGGAGGAAAAAGAAATAGAAAAGGATGATAAAGAGAAATGAGAGTAATAGAAAAAAAAGACATTCTTGGAGAACAATTATTGGGGTTTTGGAATTTTTTTGATTTCTTGAAGATCTGGGGTTTAAACTGAGGACCTTTTGGTTTGTAAATAGGGGAAAAGATGAAAGGATTGAGAAGGTTCTTGAAATTTTTTGGGTTGTGAGTGGCAGCAGAGAAGTGGGGTGAACTGAAGAAAATAATGCATTCACATGGGGTAAGCTAGGTTTACTAGGGATGCGTGCATATGCAATCATACAGGTCTAGTCGGGTTTAGGACCTGCAAACCAACTATACCTGCTATATCCAAGAGACTTACTAAATTGAATCAGGTCAGGCTAGATATAAAACGATATAGCAGATATTTTGGTTTCTTTTAGCACCCTTGTGCTTTTTGACAAATGTAAGTAAATCGTAACACCATTTGCTTTTTGACAAATGCAATATTGGCATTCTCAAATTCTTCTACAACTGCATGGTGTTACAGGGAATAGCTCAGCACGCACAATGACTGTTTGGCAATGGGGACTAGAGGAAAAAATATTAGCATCAAACTACAAACATGTGAATTACCTTCCCAACGATCATTCATGCGTCTCCGAGAATCATAACTTGTATCCCTCAGTAAACCATCACCCCAACAAGAATCACCTACAGCACTATTCACATTTTCCTGTCTTCTACATGGAAAAGCAGATTCAGCACAATTAGAAACTGGATTCTTGTTAGCGGCATCACTCTCTGATACTTGGACCTCCTCCAATTGGCGGTCTTCAGTCAAATTAGTCCCATCTTCATATAAGCAAGATTGAATTAGAAAACATCTCAGTGCTGGAGGCATTAGACACTTTAAAGGTATATGACCCACCAGCAGCTGTTTGCTGATCAAACACAGGCCATTCATCATGAAAGCTCGCACTAACATGAGAATGGTGAATTGTCTCAGGCACTTGAGAAGGATGTGAACATTGCAGACCTTGGTGCATTACTGGTGGAGAGGGAGAAGAATCGCATGAAGGTTTACGACAGTACTGGGATGAGCTTACTGAATCTACCACATCTTGAGGAGCATAGGATGTCACTTATGTAATTTGGGAACCCTTATTGTATGGCCTACCCATCCTAACAATGTTAGCCATAGAAACATGTCCTGCAGTAACTCCTGAACAAGCAGCTTGGGTTCCTGATGACATTTGTGCATATGAAGGAATGGTATCACCAGTTCCTGTAGCTTGCCTTCTGCCATCAACATTGCAAAAATCACTGCAGTGGAATTTTCAAGATCAATCCAAAGAAACAATGAACTATTCAATAGAAAGTATTCAAATGAGGTAACAAGATTGGATATTTGAAAGAAAAAAAAGTCTCTCCGAAGACATTAAAAGCACAACCATTTAGCACGAGCAGCAAAATGCCCAAACTTAATGTGCTAAAAAGTAAGGAAGAGATGAATTATGTAAATCATGCTGATAGTAACTAGGGTGGCAGAAAGGTCCTAACCGCATCACATTACCTGTGATCAAATGCAATGTTGCAATCAATACATCCTCTTGGAAAAAAATTAGAAATTCCTTGCTTTTCATCGATATGAAAATTTCAAACCTCTAAATTGGGGAGGCAATGCCATATTCTATTTGGAAAAAATTGTCCCTTTTCAGAAGAATTAAAATACTCTCCCTTTCTCATTCTTGTAAGGATACCATAATACACTGTTTCAAATGCTAACATAGCATGTAACTAGCAAATAAGGAATATTGTTATCAAAATTAAACTTAAAAAGGAAAGGCAGTCGGAACTTGGACACTTAAAGGCACAAATATGAGTTTCTTCTGATCTCATACCATTTCAAGCAAATGAGTAAAGATGTATGTGAGATCTTACAAAATAAAGCAATTTCATGCATAGTAGAAATCAGATGGAAACACACGCGTGCACGCGCACACACACTTACTTCTATGGTGTTGTTCAGTGTTTAAACTTGACAATAAGATTTTAAGGATCTAGTAAGAAAACATTTGCTAGCTGAAACAGGAGGAAAAATGACATAACACAGACTGGGAAGATAATACATCATTTTAGAACACAGAGACTAATTATTGGACAAATTAGTTAACATTTTTAAGTCACTCCAACAAAACCACTCCTGAATAATAAGAAATAAAATTGAATACAATTAAGTACGGATATATTCTAGTTTAGTTATTGATAATCTGTTATATAACTTAGATGCATACTAGGGATCAATTGACTTGAATTCATATCAGAACTAACCTGTTGCATGAAGGCTGCTCATTTGCAGTTTTCACATAATATATCAAAGTTGATGAAGAAGGCCCCGGAGGAGCACCCAGCCCATTCTCTTTCCTATATGCAGCTTTACCAAGGTCTGCCAGGAGGACACGAGTTCACATGTTAAGAACATGCAATTTCAAATCCAACTCAATATCACCAATTCAGCCACCACAAGCGTCTGACATTGTTCAGGATAATCAACACACCATTACAGCTGATTTGAGATGGTACATGTCCAACATTATATTCACCACCAACTTTAGCTCCGCAAAAACCATTGTTTTTACCCCAGACCTTTGATTCTTGTGTCTCCTTCATCTGTTGAAATGCAATCTGTAATATTAAAAAACAAAATCTATAAAAATCAAGGCATGAACAAAACCATCAGCGTACTTATTGATCTCATGCAGCACAGAGAGAGCCAGTAATAATGTAGAGAGAAATACTTCAGACGGTAATTAACTAGACAACCAAGCAGCAGAAATACGCTGAAAAAAAAAAAACCTTCAGCAGCTGTTAAACACTAATTCCCAAATCCCTAACAACTAAAAATCAACCTAAAAAAGATCTTTTATGCTAATCAAGTAAGAGTTTATAAGCAGTATTTGCAAAATCATCAACAAATTCCAAACAGCTAACATACCTTCTGTTTTGACACGCTTCACATGCTAACGGTTATAATCTGTTGACACGGAAAGCATACAACCCCTCCCTCAAGAAAGTGAAGAAAATTTAAGCTCTTATTTTCAGTGTGGGTGGGGGAAAATTTTTTACAGTGTCGGAGAGTAATTTTAAATTAAGATAGTTACGAGTAGGAAACGGAATGATAAGAATATTTTAATAAATTTTAAAAAATAATTAATAAAATATCATAGTGTAAGATTCAGTACGGGGCGGGTTTTCGGGGAGGCCTTTTTTTTCAAATTTTGTAACTGATGGTGTCTAAAATACTATGTTATCTTTTCCAGAGATAATTGGACAAAGAAAGTACGTTATTTAAAATAAAATAAATATACACAAAAAGAGTACGTAATTTTGATATTTGGTGAATTAAAAAAAAATGGATTTGCAAGGAGGATTCACATGTAACTAAATACGAAACACTATTATAATTACTAAAATACAATGAATTTATTATTGGGATAATATGATTTTTTTATAAGATTTATTAATTATTATAAAATTAATCAGGTATAATTTAATTTTTTATATTTTGTAAACCACAATATAACAATTAAATTACTCAAATTTCAAAGAGATGATATTTGTAGCTTTTCTTATTCGGTGTTTCCAATCAAATGAATTTTATAAACTAATAAGTGTTGGTATTAATTTTTATTTTTGAATTTTTTTTCATCTCATAATTTGATATTGTTTTTTTTTTAAATTGAATTTTATGATTTTTTTTAATCGGGTTATCTCGATTTTATAACCTTACCTGTAAGTTTAGCTAATTGACCTGAGCAAGGTCAAGTTTTTTTCTAGTTTATAATTGTTATGTTTTTTTTTTAATTCTTTTATAAATATTTTATTTTTTTAATTTTATCCTTTATTTACACTGTCATTATCTGGATTAACAAAGATTTAATCCGTTGTTTAGAACAGACATCTCCAGTTTATATACAACGATTCCACATTTTCCAGCCTCGTATCCATGAGAATAAACAGTCACTAACCGCTTAAGTACTGATTCAGTAGTTACTCGCCACTAAAAAAATGTTTTCCACTTTCTGCACGCAAATCTGCTTACAGTAACTTGTAACAGAAGGGAATTTGAGGGAGTGGTTCCTTGCTTGATGGAATCGGTTTTATATCTTTGTCCAGAGGCTTTAAATGGAAAAATAAGTGAAGTGGATTGCTTGGAAGTGTTTCTCAACAATAACATACATAAACGTGGCTGCATTTTGACTGTTAGACGAAGCTTACATCAAAACCAGAACTCTACCCTTGTTGTGTTGACTTGTTGTTGGAAAAGTGTTATGACATCTTGGAAAACAAGATTGTTTTCCTTATCTCAAATCATGCTGATTAAACATGGATGAGCATCTTCTCTCAAGAACAATAGCAGAAGAGTCCTGCAGGCGACCAGGAAGAGAACTCTCCTCTAGTTACCTTGATCTTGGCCAGTCCCTACGTCAATCGACATCACACCTTGTCACTAATGATGTGATTATCCCCATCATCTCAACACCAAACACTTCTTCATATGTAAATCTCATTGCTAGTTTGAACAAAAAGAAAACAAGACTCCCTTACCGATCTCATTCGGCTCCATCGTTGTTTACAGATGCCAGGGAGACTTTTGCAGATTCTTTCGACCCCAGACCTGGCTCGAAATCAACTCCTTTGATTGTTCGGCAGGCTTTTGTTGGCGTATTCTTGTATGTATTGGTTGTTGTGTTGATTTTCCTTGTCAGTGGCCGCTTCAGGGGCACCGCAACATTCAAGCCAGTAGATGCCTTGTACTTCACAGTGGTTACACTTTGCACCATTGGCTACGGTGATATCGTTCCAGATACAACTTTTACCAAGCTGTTTACTTGTGGTTTTATCTTGGTTGGTTTTGGCTTCATCGATATTTTGTTAAATGGATTGGTCACGTATATTTGCGATAAGCAAGAAGCCGTTCTGTTAAGCACCATGGATGGGAGCACGCCCACCACCATGGTTCAAGCTTATATGATAGACAAAGCTAAAGGACGAATGAGAATCAGAACGAAAGTGGTCTTGGCTTCGGCAGTGGTCATTGTTTGCATTGCGGTAGGAACTATTACAGTGCACTACCTGGAGAAGTTGGATTGGGTTGATAGTTTTTATCTGGCTGTTACATCCGTGACAACCGTAGGCTATGGGGATTACGCTTTCACAACCATAACTGGAAGATGTTTCGCCATTATTTGGCTATTAGTTAGCACACTGGCAGTTGCCAGGGCTTTTTTGTACCTGGCTGAGCTAAGGATTGACAAGAGGAATCGCAGGATTGCAAAATGGGTTCTTCAGAAAAAGATGACACTGGGCGATTTAGTAGCTGCAGACCTCGATAATGATGGATCCATCAGGTAATGTTCATGATCTTCTATCAACAGATTTCTAGTTAAAGCTACGCTGTTCAAAATCCTATTAACCCTTTACAAGCTGTTGTCGTCTTTAACTTTGCCCCCCCAACTTGATTTTCCAAACTTGATTCCAATCAAATCTTAGTGCATGCATATTTGAAGAAAACCTAAATAAGCGCAGTTGGGAAAGGGAGAATGATGTAGTTGTAATTTCGCATAATTACAAGGCAAGAGAGATCTGGGAAGAGAGAAGCATGAGCATAGCTTATATCTCAGGATTGCTCATGGGGATGTCCTTAAAAGTTATAGCTGACAGTTAGGCCAGTCTACACTACACAGAGTTGGACCTTGGCACTGCTATTATGTTTCATGTGTGATCATAGCAGAAAATGAACATTTCAATCATTAATTGCAATAGTTAAAGTGCAACGTATTTGGAGAAAACAAATGCATAGTGTCGGAACCTAGTCTGTTTTCCAGGAGGATTTTCTTTATCGCAGTTGCGGGCAACCAAGATAGAAGTTAAGAGTAGCTATCAGCCTATCATTGTAAGCTAAAGGAAAAGACTGTGTTCGGTTCCAAATCAATGGAGCTTCAAATTCAAGAGTGATAAACAGAAACAGATGAAACAGCTTGGTGCAGTGGCCATGCTTGACCAGAAAATTTGTTCAGTTCAACAACCGAAATCAAAATTATGTGTGAATTCTAACATAAAATGGATAAACAATTCTCTGAATGTACAGAATGCTTCCCAAGACTTTGAACGATGAGAACAGTACTCAAAAGCACAACCTCCCTGCTTCTGCAAAAAAACTTTGTAGATGATGCAACCAGTTAATTGAGCAGATCTCTCTCAGTTTTTGGTATTTGTCAATCAGATTATGCAGTGTTTAAGTTTCAATGCAACCATTCCAATTTGCTCAAACTTTATGAGCTTAATATGTGTTGTTGGTTGCAGCAAATCTGAATTTGTAATATACAAGCTCAAGGAGATGGGGAAAATAGCAGAGAAAGACATCCAGCAGATCTGCAACCAATTTGATTCATTAGATAGTACCAACTGTGGCAAAATCACTCTTGCCGATCTCATGTAAAGTGACGATAGTTAAACAGGTTTTGCTATTGGAACAGGCCAACCAGATTTTGCCTCGCTGATAAGCAGGACTTGAGACTCTCTATGGTAAAGGGTAAAGAAATGATAAGGCAATATACAAGAAGCAGGATGGTATCATGACTGAAGTTCAATTTCCTACTGGCATAAAGTTGGTCAACTGGTTACACAAACAAGATCTATTCTTTTTGCAAGCAAAGATCTATAATTTCATTTTTTGTTCAAATGTTAATTTGTCAGTTGATTATCTGCTGTAGGAGAAAGTAAAATTGTACACGTAAGAACTGTCAAATGTTGATTGCTCTGGTTAATAGGAGAGCAGCAACTGTCTCAGAAAGGTGCATTTTCATCCCCTCAATTTAAGGGTACATTCATTTACATGACCTTTTAAACCTCCAGATTCATCAGTGCATGCTTTGCTACATCTATAGCACATTAGTTACGAAGGAATTATTTGAGTTGCAAATTGTGGACACTATGACAGAAAATAAAGTGCACCATCCTAATGCAATCATCAACTCACCAACAGATTTCTTCAATTTTGTCGCCTAAAATATTGCTGAGCATTCACAGTGGCAAACCTTCAAGGTTACATTAATGAATGACCTTGTAAGAGTCCAGGGAGCTTCATGCAGATGCTGGTTCGCAGATTTGCCCTCAGTTTACCCTAGCAACTGTAATTCAAACAGGAACCATTACAAACGCTAACTAAAAGAAATAAAAAACATAAGATGGCATAAATCAAGTGCAAATCAACATTTCCTGCTGATCTCAAGTTCAAGCAGCATGTTGCTTCGACTTAGTAGTCAATGACTAAAAGAAGAAACTTAAGACGGAGAAGTTGGCAGCAACATTTTGAATCACATGGAACCAAAGAAGATGGAAACAAGAAAATCACCAGTGAGAGAGAAGGACATTAGTTCCATTTTGGGCACGGTGCTGATGTAATGGATTCAGAAATTTTGATTCTCCAATTTACTCATTATTTCCAACAAAGAAACCAAAATAGTATTTCTCCTATCATGGCAACTTGAGGAATAATTTATCTCAAGAACTAATTATGTCCTACTTAAGGCCTTATTTTGCAAGTTAACCAAACTGAAGTAGCCCAACGAAGTAGGCAGGGACAGAGACTACTGGGAACCGGCACCATATATTAAAGGGGGGCATGCATTTGGCTTTCAGAAACAGTACTTGAACACAAATGAACCACCTTGAAGGTGAAGGCGGCAAGAAATTTATTTCATTCAAAATTATAACAGCAAGGTGAATAAGGGCATAAAAAAAGGAGAACGGTGCATTTGAAGCGCTCATCATCATTAAAGTTCCAAGTCCAGTCACCTCAGATTGGTCGGATTAGACACTAGAAAGCACAATAAACTTATTTATGAAACATAAACTCTCATACAAGAATGCATGGAATCCATGCTTCAATACTCAAATCAGCACCCTTCACGGAACATCACTACTTTTAAAGTCAATGCAGGTATCATTACTGCAAAACCTCACCTGCCAGAGGAAAAAAGACTGATACAAAGAAAATTCAACTGATCTCCACCTTCTTCTGCATTATCCCTGAGATTCTGCAAAGACAGACAGATTCAGATGTCATCTCCAACAAGCGATCATCACTGTCATCAAATCTTGAAAAGGAAAAAACAGAAGGAGAACATGCTCATAAGACAACACCAATCATAAGATTGATTAATAAACCTACTTCTGCCGAATAGCACGGACACTCTCAAGAAGCTCTATCGTTTGCTGCACTTTAAAATTATTAGGTTTCTCATTATCATTCAGTACCAAGGCTGAGACATTCAAAATGGTGACAAGCTCTGATTCAATTTTATTAAGCTTCACATCCAAATGTTCCAAGAAGTCCTCATACGATGATACATCCTTCAAACCCCTGATTATGCTCTCTTCATTAGAATCATTACAAATGTCCCTGCCGAGGAATCCCACTTCCTCATCAACCGGCGGGTTTGTTTCTCCATTGGCACATAATTGTAAGTCTTGACCATCACTAAATTCCAGGTCATCATCAGAACTGAAGTCTGTAACTCCCAGCTTAGGAGATACAATTCGAACCGGACTCGAATCATCTTTCGTCTCAACTTCAACATCGAAAGCCACATTCCCTATTAGCTGGTTTTCTTTTACAGAAATTACCTGAAATCAAATATATTTTAGCAAATAAAAGATTAGGTTCTCCAAAAATGAAATTAAAAAAATAATAAATTAGTACCTGATTAAGCTTAGAGGAGAGCTGATCAAGCAACTCGATTCGGTTTTTTGACCTTCCAATAGCATGCATAACTTTCTTCTTTTGAAAAAGCAATTCTCTTGCATCATTTTCTTTTCCAGAAATAACACTAACAGCAGCCTGTCGTTTTAGTTTCTCTGCTGCCTCTGATAATCTCATAAGTCTCAATCTTGCACTATTTGCTATATTTAACCGCCACCCAAAAATAAAACAATTAATCTTTCAAATCCTGAATAAAATTGAGAATTGATAAGAAAGAACGGATGAAACCTTTGGCTCTGGTGCTTTCGGCCTCAGCATGAAGCTGATCGAGTTGGGTGCGAAGCTGGTCTGTGTTGGAGGACAAGCACATAGGCCTCTTCAATACAGGCCTGCAAAGCACTACCATAGCACCACCACCGTGACCGTGACATATCATCTCTCCTCCCTCTCTGAAACGCAGCGAGCTTAACGGTTATCAAATTATCATTCTAGTGATTATCTTGAAAGAAAAGGAAGAACAAAAGAAAAAGACCAAAAAACCGTCTGCAACAACGCAATGGATCGATTTGGGCATGCTTTTAATTACAAATTGCCAGGCCTGATTACAGGGCCCACGGAGGCCCAATGGGCTGATCTAAGACTCCATATTAAGTTATACTGGATTTGGGCCTTTGTGAATGATAGGAACAGCAAGGCCTAATCTTCAAGTAAATGGGCCTTTGATTATTATCGGAAATACTCGATAATTTTCCGCTAGCGTTTAAGGTTTTTCCACTAAAGAGCCGATTCTCTTCCAGCCATCAATTTCCCACGATCACTCAAACGCCGCGAACAAGCTCAAAAGGCTGCAATCATGAAGAGAGAAGAGTACGTGGGCTCTGTTGTTATCTTATCTTGACCACAGTTCTTCATGCCCCACTCCTCCGAGTTCAAGCTTGTAAAGGTGGCATGAAGAGGCTCTCTTAAATGCCAGTCTCTTTCCTTGATTTCTGCCCTTCTTCGATTTGGTAAAATCAAGCCATCCAATGTTGGGTCCACATGAGATGACATTCGGAGAAGACTCGAGCCCATTGTTTGCTCTCCAAAAATACCTACCATCATATATATATATATATATATAGAGAGAGAGAGAGAGAAAGAGAGAGAGAGAGAGGTGTGTGTGTGTGTTGTGTGTACAAATCATCGTGACAAGCTCCACATCAACGACGCCCACTACGGGCTAAAAAAGGTGATCTTGACCATCTCCTAATTTCGTACTCGGGGAATCATTTACTAGGGAGGCAAACAAGCCTTGCATTGGCTAAAATATGAAATGAAGGACGGTAGGGAGAACAACGCCGATTGACATGTCAGTAATGAAAAGGGAAAACCCTTTTGATTTCTTAAATATATTATACAGAGAAACATTTTTCTGACAAAGGAGCCATTAGGAATTGTAGTCGTTGAGAATACAAACATCAATCAATCACTGTTTATACGTGAATTATCATCAATGGAAGAAGCAGAGAGTTGATTCGACATACGAAGAAAAACAAATCCAGTTACTCAACCTAAACTATAAGAAATCAAGAACTGAGGGAAATAATTCCATGTATCCTTTTGTTTTAGAGGTTGCTTCAAGCTTGTCCATGTGTTTTTTTACTATATGCAATATTTTATGAAATTATTCTATCTCCATGCTATTATTTCATCAAATCTTCATCGCACTCGTGGCCAAATTCTGATCTTACATGTTCAAAAAATACCCCCTCGTTAAGAAAACAAAAATAATAAAATTTCATATTTTTTTCCCCAAAACTTTCCATGCATTGCATCGCATGCTCAAATAATTTATCAAAACTCAGGACCTCGTTATAATCTTAAATCTTATTCTCACACTCTCTATCTTTTAATGAAAAGTATTTTGAATACATTAAATATGAACTTGAGTACTCACGTTATGTATTTTTATAAAGTTTTATGACGAAAAATTTATAAATGCAATGATAAATCAAATATATATATATAACAATTTTTTAAGGATAAATCAAATGCAGTTAAACATATGAAAGTAGATTTGACACAACTTTTAAAATATAAAAACATGTGTACCTGATTAATTACAAAATTTTATATTTAAGGAGCGTACCTAAGTGTTTTTTTTTCTATCATATTATTTCAATATCACGAATAAATAAATAAATAAATAAATAAATTAGTTGATATGTACTATTGCTAGGTGCCCCTTACTGCAAACATGATGATGAGGAAAATTTAATTTCAATGGGTGCATGTTTAAGAAATGTAGAGCTATAATTAAGAATTTTCACTTTAAATTGGCATGAAAATTGTTATAGATAAGAGTTTCTTGATTACAAGTGGTTAGGATTCAACTAAATTAAGGCCCAGAGATCAGACAAGACTACCTAAAATTTAACTAGTACTGTTCAAATAGTTTGCTTTTACTATGTTTGGCTGTGTCTTGGTTCCTGGCATCCATTTCTCGTTCAAACGCAATGTGACTTGCTTAAAGATCGAGAAAACTGAATTGAATTAATATCGATATTGGTAACTAGAAGATTACAGCTAATTACAATAACCAAGTCAATCTCTCTATCTCTTCAGTCTGCCCCCACCTCATTGCAAGAGGAACTATATATATATATATATAAACTATAGACTAAAAGTAATAATTACATCCCATTCCGTATGTTCAAATGGTTTAATAATTTGATGCGGTGGAGCCAAACAACCACACTTTTGAAACCGCAAAAGCAACGCTCTTAAGTGAGTTCTTGACCTTTCTGATGCTGGAGTCTGAGCATAAAACGCTTGAACCAGTCAATCTACATAATATATTGCCACACTGATGATTCACGTCGAGATTTCAAGTTATCCACACAAACGTCGTTATCTGTCCCCTTCATCCTCTCCCAAAAGAATAATATCTTCGGTGGTGGAGTAGAGGATTGAATGATTCAGAAGGCATGTGTTTAATGTTAATTAATGGAGATCAATCTAGGAGAAGCAACTTTGGTGTGGAATAGATTCTTTCATGGTCTAAACACTTCTGTGGTTGGGAGCTCGATAGTCAAGAACGATTCAAGCCCTCGACAGCACCACTACACACATATATATATA
>Ga0307513_10007472_pt1 | contig 14160 bp, 8 predicted proteins | sample 15_EM_MG_FD_202174 | JGI IMG/M metagenome (GOLD analysis project Ga0307513, IMG submission 202174) | Populus trichocarpa ectomycorrhiza microbial communities from riparian zone in the Pacific Northwest, United States - 15_EM | ecosystem: Host-associated > Plants > Roots > Unclassified | place... | reverse complement strand
GAAGATGAAATGAGGAATGGAGAAAAGAGGAACCACGGAGGGGGGGCTGGGTTTTATACTACAATTTTATCGACGGCTTTACTGATGGACATTAGAATAATATTTTCATGGCGGTGGCATTAAATTTCTGTCTGTAAATTCCATCGATATATTTCGAATTTCGCACTAAAATTTTAAAAATCCCTCCAGAATTTTGGAAGTCCGTCGGTATAGAGGTGTCAGAGCACGTGTATTAGTATTTGCAGCGTCCGTCGGTATCCGCACCAACCGACCTAGCACTCTGATAGTCGCACGCACCTCTATGATGATATACCGACAGAAACATCGACGGACGGTGATTGTGGCATGGGCAATATTTTGCAACTTTCGATAAAATACCGATGGCCACAAGCCGTCGGTATAGTCGTCGATGATTGTGGCAAATATAGTAAATATTTTGCAACTCTCGATAAAATATCGATGAATGGTTTCTGTCAGTATGGACGTCGGTATTTGTGGCAAATGCAGTAAATATTTTGCAACTCTAGGTAAAATACTGACGGACTGTTTCTGTCAGTATGGACGTCGGTATTTGTGTCATACTTTTACATATTTTGTTTGTATTGCCTATTTATCCTCCTGCACAAACGCTTAAATTGCAAACTTACCGCACAACACAATAACAACATCAAACAATTATAAAATAAATATTTTATGTTCCAAAATATCATCCATAATATTACATTGTAAAAAAAGGCTTTACACTTTCGTGTTCTAATCATATTTAGTCAGAATTTTCGTCTTTGTCGTCAATTGAATTGTTATCAGCTCCATCGCACTCTTCGATGTGGTTATCATCATCTTCATCGACATTTGCTAGTCCACTAGAGCTCAAAACAGCATTTAACTCCTTTGCATCAACATTAACAAGACTATCATCAAAAACATGAAAATTCAAAAATTTTTCTAAGTCAATCGAAGCAGCAACTCAATATGGTTCAACTAACTCACTACCTTGAAAGACTTCATCTATCACACTTGTGTCTTCGTTCTCATCCTGAACAACCTCGATACGACCCTTGGGTTTTGTTTTTAAAACGGATAACCAATCAACTCTTGATCAGTCCTTTCTAAAGGAAGGGGTGTATGTGTAATAAACTTGTTGGCATTGTTTTGCGAAAACAAAAACATCGTTTACGTTACGGAGTCTAGCTTTTGAGTTGATTTCAATGAGACCATAGTGAGGATCTACTATGATTCCTCTATTAGTTGTGTCATACCAATAGCATTTGAATACAAAAACTCTATTATGCTTGCTATGATATTGCAATTCGACGACATCTTCTAATTTTTCATAGTAGTCAACTTCAAACTCACTACAACTTCTAATTTTGTCATAATTGGCCTCACTCAACCCATGATCTGACTTGATGGTGAACACCTATGCTACGGCCTATAATTTACTGTGGTTCGTGCACCCATTCCATAATGGTTCGTTAGAATCTTTCAACAGATCAAAAAATCTTATTGCATCTGCATTAAGTTCTTCTTCTATGATTGGACATTGACTGACATTACCTTGATTCATTCTTATTGCATCCATAACCATATTCCTATAAGGATTACTGTTGTCATTTACAACTTCATGCACATTGCTAGCACTAGAAGTTGACCCGGCCACCTTTTCTACCATACTCTCATTAGGAACAAATAGTTCTCCATGTGCATACCAACACAGGTAATCCTTCATGAATCCTTTGGTTAGAAGATGCATTCTTACAACATCTGGATGTAGAAACTTTTTATTTTTACACTTCCTACATGGACATCTAATACCGCCATCAGTAAAATTTCTCAAAATAGATGCTGTGAAATTAATAAAATCCTAAACCCCATTACAATAATCCATCCTCCGCAATCCCTAGGGTGAATCTCGATACATCCATGAATGATCATCCATGACTTCTTTCGAACCTCTATAAAATTATGATAACAACATGTATTAATTAACTATTAAGTAAATAAATTTGCAAAAATATTAGTTTGCCCCAACATTATCCAACAAACTAAAAAAACACTTATGTTAAATATTCATTATCAATTATCAACGTCCATACAAATTTATACATATATAAATTTACAAAAATCACAACTCCGCAATAAATATTGATAAAAATTAAAACGGACCTGTTAAACAAGCTATTATTTATTTCATGACAACACATCTAATTCGGTGTAATTCAAACAAAGTTTCAACAATTTACAAACAATTACAATTTGATAAAATCTAAAACAAACTATAACAACTACAAAATTATACATTCATGCTACAAGTTTCTTTGACAAATAACAATAAAACAAGTACATACGTTAACAAAATACATATAATAATAATAAATTGACATTTTAATGTTAAAATAAAAAATGATAGATTTACTTACAAAAAATGATAAAATCCATAATAAATCGAAGAACGGATGTTGTGATCACGTACAAAAGTATAAGAAAGATGGGTGCTTGTGTTGAGAAGAGGGGGATACTTTTAGGGGGGTGGGTGGTTGTTTACAGTTTGAGAGGGGAGAGTTGGGATGGGGAAGAAGAAGGAGAAATAGAGGAGGAGAAAGTCGGCAGATTGTGGATATATTGGCTTTTACCGATGGAATCTTTGACGGACACGTCCTATCGGTATACTCGTCGGTAATTCTGACGGTGAATGGGTCACGTCACTGTATGGAGATCCTGGTTTGAATCCCTCGGTCATTCCATCGGTAAAATCGTCTGAAAAAATTGCACGTCATCAAACTATTTCTTTTTTTCAAAATTCTATATATTTCGTAGGCAATTCGGTCGGTATATATCGACGAAATTATTCTGTCAGTATATATCGATCGAATTGCTGACGGAAGCTATGCCATCAGTAATTATTACCGACAACAAAGATCTGTCGATATAAACCAACAAAATTAGAGACGGAATTATATCTGTCGGTAATTCCATTGGTTTTCACCGATTTTCTAGTAGTGTTATGAATGAGGGAATGAGGAATCTTCAGGAGTACCATCATCTATTTGTTGTAATTTTTATTTTCTAGGATTTTTGTCCTTCGGGCATGGTATAGATTCATTTGCTAAGATGTTGCCTTTTTTCCTTCAGGGATTTCAATTCTAGATTAAGCATTAGCAGCTAGAATATGAGATTTAACCACCTTTTCACTGTTGGTGAAAACATTCGGTAATTGATTTGCAATATTTTATAAATAAATTATTTTTTGAACTTCAAGTTCACATTAATTTGTTCTTAGATCAAAATGAAATAACTTCAAGTTATTTAAGTAATTTCTTGTCGTGCATGTGTGAGTGTTTTGTTTAAGACGATGGTAGGAGAGTTCTGATTTTATAAATAAAAAGTAGCATGTGTGAATGTTTTGTTTAAGATCTAATATAGAAAAAAATATTAAATTTAATAAATAAAAACTTGTTAAAAAATACCACACTCTTATTACTACTAAAAATGAAATAAAAGTAGCTGTCAATAGTTGTAGAAACTTGTAACAATAATATGAAATGGAAACGCATAGATATTCTCGATGACAATATTTTCAAGTATTTCGATATATGCTCATCAGCTTCATGAATAATATATATATATAGGCTTTAGGCTGGGTTTAATAAAACTCAAACGTAAAAGATTTGGTTTTAGGTTTGGTATAGATATTAATCTATCCTAACCCTACACAAAAACTAACTTGAAATAATTAAATAATTTAAAAGTTTAAAATATTCACAAGTATATAAAGTCTAAATAGTTATAAATTATAGCTTTCGGTTCAGGTTAGGTTAAGATCCAAGTTATAAATACTAAAAACCCGATCAAGTCGGGTTTGCATATCAAATTAAAAATTCATATGCATTTCAATTCAGGTAATTATTTTAAATTTAAATTTAAATATAGATACTACAAAACCAAATTTATAGATATCCAGTGTCATTGATGGAAAGAGAAAGAGAAATCGAAACTTAAATTAATTTATTCTTAAAAATTTCTTAAGCATGCCTTAATTTCTTTTCCGTTTTATAAATTTTTTATTGTGCTATTAGAATGATTTAAAAAAGTAGTTTTACAATAAGTTATGAAACAATACAAAGTAGGTTACATTGATGTTATGCCATGTCATCAACATTAACAATCTTATAAATGAATGGTATATTAAATTCATTATTAGCCCCTTCAACTTCATCTTATTTAACTTCTATACTCTCTATCAGTTGAGTGGCACAATTTGATTGGTTCCACTCAAAAATTAATCTCAAAGCATTTGATTTTGCATTAACTGATTCAATTTGGCACAACTTCTATACCCTCTATCACTACGTACGACATTTATTTTATTGCATTTGGATATATATATATATATATATATGATAAGTTACAGTTGTGAAAATAAAAAAAATAAAAAAAAGGAAGAGAAGATGTTGAAAAATTGTTGCCGTGGGCCGTTAAGTCTTCATCGATCGACCGAGTCTGCTCTCCATGTCAATTTTTTTTTTTAATATGAATTTGCATTCCTCATGCTCATGGATTGAATAATGGTTTCCATAGTAGTATAAATTATCTACACAGATTAGAGAGGGAAGTAGCTAGTTTTTCCAAGTCATCCAAGAAGGAGCTGACTTGGCAGCTAGCTGACATACACTACATACTCACATATTAATATATAATAAGATGCAAATCTATTATTTTTCATTGATTTTCGAAGGAGCTGACTACGTTAACGTTGTTGTCAAGATTGGGTCAGAACAAATGTAAACTGAAACTAATAATTTCATAATGAAAATCCAAAGCTACTGCTATGATCTTCAAAAGTCTTTAGTGTTTAATATTTTTATGGTGATTACGTACGTCTCTGCTAATCCAATACTGACATCTGGGAGTGCTTATCACCCAATTAAATCACAAATAAATTTTAATGAGATCAAGGAATTATATATGCAGCTAGCTCTTTTGTAGAAATCAAGCTGAATTGGCTAATATGAAGAGTATGAAAACATTGATTGATTTACATATAATTCATCAAATAAATGGATTTGCAAAATAAACAAATGAAGTCGATCAACAAATAATTAATGTTATTAATGAAAAAATATGAAGAGAAAGTTTTAATTGATTATAGAATTAACATACATAGCTTAAACATCTCTCTTCACTTTCCACCTGAGAAATTACTTAGGAAAATTATATATTTGTAAGGAAATTACAGCCTATTTATTTGTTTTTTTTTAAATAAATAGGCTTGTATATCGTATGCAAAGTCTATGGCTGTCATTTGGCTACGTGCTTAAGCTATGTTTTTATTAAAATTTATTTTTTATATTTTTAGATTATTTTGATATATATAAAAAATAATAATTTTTTTAAAAAAATATTTTTTTAATATATTTTTAAATAAAAAACCCTTTAATTCATAGAAAATGACAGCCATAAATTTTGCATACGATAGCTTTCACCTTCATGGTTAAGCCACCTTGCAATTATAATGAAATACATGAGTGGAGAGCTCAAATCCAACCACTTGATATTAAGATATTGGATTGTTTTAGTACTATGAATTTTTTATAAATATTTTGTTTGCCTTCCTAAAAAAAAACTAAAAAGAAAGATGCAAGGAAGGACTCTCAGGGCTTCATTGACCCGGTCATCTTGGAACTAGTCATAAATTGAACTAAGATAGGCGAAATGAAAAATAAAATGATGGGTTGGTATATAATTACTTCTATATAAAAAAGGGAACTAGGATATTTTATATAAAAAAATTCATGTTGAATGAGAATCTTAATAGGGATTTATAGAATTTAGGGCATGGTGTCATCCCCTTGTTGTGCTTTTAGTATGCGTATAGTTGGCCTAAAAAGCCTCCAAATAATTCCCATCTCCATGTCTTGGTCATGTTTTAATATTTTTAATTAAATACATTTCGAGGATGTATTTATTGACTTTGGAATATGTAAGTGGGAGTATGATATAATTGATCATCAAATAAATGGACAAGTAAACTAACCAAATGAAGTCAATTAACAATTAATTAATGAACAAAATCTAAAGTGAATATATGAAAGTTCTAATTGATTATGGGCTAAAACATCTCTCTTCAGTTTCCACATGAGAAATAACGAAGGAAAAGTATACATCTGGGAGGGAATTAACCAGGCAGATGCAGCCAAAGACTTTGCATGCCACCTGAGATACAGATCTTCTAGAGGTCTTCTACATGTTTTTTTTTTAATTTTTCTTGCTTTGAAAAATAAAAACCGAAAAGAAAGATCTAGGAAAGTAGTTTTCGTGGTCTGTGTTAATTAGCTTATATATATATATATATATATATATATGTCCTCTACAAGAAAAGAAGTTGTAGAAGTTAGTGGTTTGGAGCTTCTTCACACAAATCTTCTAGGGGTCAATTGCTACTTATTAAGTTGGGAGGTGCATAGTCATGTGGGTGTTTTTGCTGATGATGTCGCTATTATCGTGTCCAGCTGCAGCATCAACAGCAAGCCCAGATGTAAAACCTGGCTGCCAAGATAAGTGTGGGGATGTTAGTGTTCCTTACCCCTTTGGGATTGGAGAACGAAGCTGTGCCATGAATGAGCCCTTCTTCCTAAACTGCAGTTCAGGCGCTGATGGGCAACCTGAACTGTTGTTTGGAAGAAACATGCCTGTTCGCAAAATATCACAGCTGAACGGCACAGTCACTGTAGGCGTATACACTGCTTCCGACTGCTATAACGAAACAGCATGGAACAGGACAGAATCTTCTGTCACCCTTGGATCAGGCCCCTTCATGTTCTCAGACACCCGAAATGTATTCACAGGTATTGGTTGTGATACCTCTGCTCAGGTGATCAACAAAGATCGTACATACGGAGCTGCATGTCTCTCCATATGCACCGAAAACGTGAGTTTGTTAGAGAATAATCCTTGCTCAGGTTCTGGATGCTGCCAAACCTCGATTCCCAGGGGCCTCAAGTCACTTAACATTTCAACTTCCAGTTATAACAACCACGCGAATGTTTCGGACTTCAATCCTTGTGGATTTGCCTTTTTAGTGGACAGAAGCTCCTTGAAGCTTTCAGATTGGCCGCTCTCTCGCAAGCCAAAATATGGAAATGATGCATATGTAACAGATGTTGTGATTGAATGGGTAGTTAAAAATGAGACGTGCGAAAAGGCCAATAAGACAAGTGCGTATGCTTGTGGCCCTAATGCAAATTGCACTGACTCTGAGAATCAAGGATATCGTTGCTTATGCAAAGAAGGGTTCGAAGGAAACCCTTATCTCCAAGATGGCTGCCAAGGTAAACTGACTATTTCTTTTCTTTAGGCTTTAATCACTAGTAATTATGCTTATCTTGTTCCATGTGGTCTCTAATCATCAGTGCGGTTTTCATCAAGTTGAGGTTTTTTCCACTAATATTTTTAACATTTACAACAGATATAGATGAATGCAAGGTCCGCGGACAAAACGCTTGTGAAGAAGGTACTTGCGAGAATGTGAATGGAGATTACAAGTGTCGATGTCCACTTGGCAAGTACGGTGATGGTAAAACAGGTTGCAAAGGAGTTGGTATCATCGCAATTATTGCAGGTAATTAGCTTTCTTTGCATTTTCTTTTGAGCGTACACACTCAGCTTTATTGCATGCTCGTATAAGCTTCTTTATATAGATATATAATTACTTAAAGCAGTTAACAACAACTAGAATATTAAAAGAAGCTATAAGTAATTAGATACTAACTTAAAAACAATATTAGCCTGTTTTTTTTGGTGATTTTGCCACTCCAGTTAATAACATTAACATATATAAGACTTATTTGTTATTGTTAAAGAGTGAAGATAAATAAATGGGATGTGTATCATCTATAGATTATTGGTTTTTTTCATTTAATTAAATTAAAGCCATCTTATTCATTTCAGTTGCTAGAATATTATTTTTTTAATAAGAATATAAAATACACTTGCTAGAATATTATTTTTTATATAAGAAAATAGTTCTGTTTCACAACACACGGCACCAAGACTGGTACAGTGACTATTCATGAATCCCTTGGTTCTAATATGAATAGCCTGTTTTTTTTTTTTAATTTATTGTACTTGGACTAACAATTTTCGTGCATAAACATATTTTGAAGATATTTTCCGTAAAAAAAAAAGGAGATATGGATACTCAAGGCCATCAATTAGTAATTAAAAAGGTCTGAACTTTTTTATTTTTTAATACTGATTCTTTAAACTACAATTAAACCATTATATATAAATTAATATCTTTTCAAACCATAAAAATTAATTAATTAGTTAAGATATATTGTTTAAACTTCAAATTTAATTAAGTTCGGATTAAACAAAAATATTATTCAATAAGAGTTATTAATTTATGAAGGTTATATAAAGTGTACACGGTTTTCATGATCATAAGATGCCTTCTAAGAAATTACTTAAATGAGACACGTGGAATCACATGATTTGCAAACAAAAAAAATTAAAAAGGGGTTAAACTTAATTATTTTTATAAATTAATGGTTTGATTAAAAAAACTCTCTCTCCCTCTCTCCCCCTCTCTCTCTCTCGTGTTCTTCAATCAATTGTTTTAGCTTCGCTTCATTTCTTCTCCTTCTGGCTGCTATTGGTGTTGAGGAGAACACGACATTTGAGGTAGCTTTTGATCGGAAGGCTAACGAAGGCTTGATTTTAACTTGACTTGATAGTTCGAGGGATCAAAATAAAACATCAGGAATTTAGTTGGATTAACGAAGCTCATGGAGGCTTGCGATCAATTACAATAGTAAAACATAAGTAAATAAATATTTTCCCTTGGTTTGATTTCGAAAGTAACGTCCTTCTTTGACATTTGCTTGCAGCTGTTGGCGCAAGCATTTTCCTTGTGGTTATTTGTCTGCTACTCTACATGATCTGCACGAAAAGAATAAAGGAGAAGAACTTCCAAGAGAATGGTGGAAAAATTTTAAAGAATCAACGAGTAAGGATTTTCAGTGAGGCAGAGCTGGCGAAGGCAACCAACAATTATGCTGATGATCGGAAACTCGGGGAGGGTGGTTTTGGTTCTGTTTACAAGGGAGTTTTAACAGATAATACAGTGGTTGCTGTCAAGAAGTCCAAAGGGGTGGACAAAGCTCAGATGAATGCGGAATTTCAAAAGGAAATGAGTATTGTGTCACAGGTCAATCACAAGAATGTGGTAAAGCTCTTGGGCCTATGTTTAGAGACCAAAGTTCCACTACTGGTCTATGAGTTCATCTCAAATGGAACTCTTTCCAAGCACGTCCACGACAAAGGTTCCCGGATATTGGCTTCCTGGACCAATCGTTTGAGGGTAGCATCGGAGGCTGCGCTTGCGCTTGATTATTTGCACTCTCTGGCAGACCCTCCAGTTATTCATGGAGATGTCAAGTCAGTGAACATACTCTTAGACAGTAATTACACAACAAAAGTAGCAGATTTTGGAGCTTCGGTGCTGATGTCTCCTGGCCAAACCGATATCTTAGCTACAAAAATACAAGGGACTCTAGGCTACCTGGATCCTGAGTATCTTATGACGGGTATTTTAACCGTTCAAAGTGATGTCTATAGCTTTGGGGTAGTTCTTGTGGAGCTTCTCACTGGAGAGATGCCAAACTCCATTTCCAAGTCTGGAGAGAAACGGAATGTTATTCAACACTTCATCTCAGCACTGGAAAATAATCATCTCTTAAAAATTTTGGATTTCCAGACTGATGAAGGTGAAATGGATGAGATAGAGGCTGTAGCTGAGCTTGCAAAAGGATGTCTAAATAGCATGGGAGTAAACCGGCCAACCATGAAGGAAGTGTCCGATGAGCTTGCTAAGCTGAAAGCTCTTCATCAGAAATCATTGGCTCAGCAAAATAGCGAGGAAACAGACTACTTGTTAGGCGAATCATCACAATCTTTCTGCAAGAATGCAAGTCCTCCCATGGATCAATCCCAGACTGTGATATCATTGCAGATCGAGAACTACACTAACAGCAATTAAAGTCAGACCACAATGATCAGTTTTCACCATTCAATAAGTCAGATAGCTCCATTGATAAATTGTAGATTATGGCTATTGATGTTCTTGAGTTATTGTCTCTAATAATTCTCCTGGAACTTGGAAGCTTGACATATTTCAAGAATCCAGATGTATCTTTTATTTTTTGTCACCTGTGTTCAAATAAAAATTGTGTGTTTACAGGACTAGTTAATACACACTCTAAAAAAGAAATTGTTTAGAGAAATTGATAAGCACCTTCGATTTCCTAATCAAACCAGATTCAATGATGTTTACCTACATTCACAGATAGAGAAAGCTCCACAACTAGCTCAAATTTCCATAGCATATGAATTCTTACCAAAACAAGATTCCCATCATTTTATAGCCATTGCATAAGCAGCTGTAACCATAGTTTTTAACCTGTTGATCTAGGGCAAATTTCAGTTCAGGTAAATTAATTTGGGTTAACTTAATTTTTTAATTTTATAAAAAATAAAAATAATATCATTTAAACAAAATGAAAAAAGAAAAAGAAAAAAGTCAACATATTTTTATGGGATCTTTGGTCAACCAAGATTTTTTATTAGGTTAATTATCGCTCTATTTTTGTTGAAATCCTTTCTGGCCTAAGCTCTAAGTCACCAAAATCATGGATTAACCGTCAAGTCAGATTGGGTTTTAAAATAGTTGCGACATCTTATAGAAATAAGCTTTTCTTTTACTTTTTTTTATTAGAATAGAATAAAAGGAATAATCTGATCACCTTTAATTTTAACTTTGTTAAAAAAATAAAAAACAAGTAAAAACATGCATATTCAGAATAAAAATTAAAAGAAAAATCCATATATTTTCTTATATATATTTTTCGATCTTTAGAATACAAGATAAGTAGTCTATTTACAGGAAAAGAAATGAGAACATTAAATGCCACTAGAAAATGCAAGTGTCATAGAAAACCAAAAAACTAAACCCAAGAGTCACGAAGTCTTAGAGATTCTAATGGATATTCAATGTATATAATTATAGATTTTATAGCACTTCCCCTTGAATGACCATGTACTAAAAATTTGTCTCATTAAAACCTTGCAAAAGAAAATCTAATGGGAAAAAACCTAAGTGAAGGAAAAAGAGTACAATATTTTTATCTGATTTCTGAATACTTTAGAATTGAATAAAAAGTTTAATATAGATACTTCAAAATCCATATTTGAATACTTCAGGATTCATAAAAATATCAAATTGCCTCATTAAAACCTTGCAAAGTAAAATCCAATAGGAAAAAACTAAGCAAAGAAAAAGAAGTACAATTTGCATTAACTTCACTTCAAAAGTACATGTTTGATAAATCTTTATGATGACGCACTCCAATATTACGGATGTTATAACCCAATTCTGACCCACAAACAGGGAATTAGAGGCGCATAGGATAAACAACAAACAGACAACCAAAGAAAATAAAAACAAGAAAAAAAGTAAAGGAGAAAAGGTATGTTTGACCAGCAACCTCAAGTTCTCCATCACCATCTTCATCTTCAAGCAACAACCCCAAGTAAGCCCTTTTTTCCTCCTGCCTAGTTTTTGAATTTCTAATTTGCAAACCAGTGCGAAGGTAATTATAATTACCTTCGCACTGTGTAGTGCACGTGTGAATTAGTTCACACGTGCCTGCTACTTGGGTCGGTTACTGGTCTAAACCAGTAATCGGGCCGGGCTGGTTGGGTCTAGCCCAACCCGTACGACTGGGATAGATCCAGTCCAGCATATAAAAAAAGAGTGGGTCGGGTTTGGGCCTCAGGCCCAGCCATCCCAAATTATGTTTGCTAAGGTTGTGTTTGGCAAAACACACCGTTATGTCTTGTCCATGTATTTGATTCCTCTTCTATTTTGATATATGGTCAAACGAGCCCCTTTTTGATATCAGAAAATTCTAGAAATATTTGGGGATCTTCATTGATTTATTTGTAGGCCCCTCACGCTTTGTTTTATATTTTTTTCTTTTTGTTGCATTTTGTTTCTGCTATATGCTCAATCTGTCGACCATTACTGTTAAATGCAAAGCTGTTGTGCAATGCTTTTTTTATTTTTGTCTAAAAAGAGCAAATAATAAAGAAAGGGTAAACAAAAAGAAAAAAGACATAGAAAAATTGTTTCTTTTTCATTAAAAATTCAAAATTTTGCAACCTTATTCACTAGTGCTAGAGTCACGAATATCACATTTTTTTGGGTTTGTGCAATATTTACCAACACCAAAGTTGGAAATATTTGTAGGTATTGTTCACTAACGCCAGAATCTGGAACATGATACGAAGAACAAAAAAAAAAGGGAGAACACATTCTTAGCAATTTTAGATAAAACCAACAATGCAGCCTGTCTCAGGTAGGACGTTTAAGGGGTGATAACATCTTTCCTTTTATGTAACTAGTCCCGTATCATAGCATTTCTGTTGATCAATTAGGGTTTCTAATTACCATAACACTAAGTGGCGACTTTTTGAACTAGAAATTTTCCTCTAAAGAACAAGATGTCAGATATCTGTTCTTTTTCCAATAAGAAAATTTTTAATTGGTCGTCGCAATGTCCGGGTGTAACAATGGACAAGCTTCTTGAAAGTTGAGGCTGGTAAAGACTTTGTAAATAAGTATGCTAAATTATCACATGACCTGATTTGCTTGATATTAATTTTTCTCTTATGTTGAAGCTCGTAAGTATAAAAGAACTTTGGTGAGATATGCTTTGTTTTGTCTGCTTTAATATAACATCCTCTAAGTTGAGTGATGCAGACAACATTATCTTTAAACAATATTGTGGGACTATCTTCAATGGTTGACAATCTATATTTTTCTTTTATGTGCTAGATAATTTTCTTTAGCCATATACATTCTCAACTTGCTTCATGGATTGCAATAATTTCTAAATGATTTGACAAAGTAGCTACTAAAATTTATTTAACAAATCTCAAGAAATTATAGTACCTTCATAGGTGAATAGATAATCTGTTTGTGATCTCCTTTTGTGCGGATCAGAGAGATAACTTGTATTTTCATATCCAATCAATTGTGAATTTGATCCACTCTAAAATAATCTCATTTTAGTTATTCCACGGAGATAGCAAGTATATATTTGACATCATTCCAATGTCTTTTTATGGGAGTGTAGTTGTATCTTGCCAATAAATTAACTATAAAAGCTATATATGGTATTGTACAATTTGTAAGATACATGAGTGCTCCAATAACACTAAGATATGATACTTTTGGACCAAGAATTTCTTCATCATCTTCTAACGGTTAAAAAGGGTCTTTCTTCGCATCAAGTGATCAAACAACCATAGGTGTACTCAAAGGATAAACATTGTCTATGTAAAAGTGCTTCAGGACCTTTTCTGTATACGTTGATTGATGAACAAATTTTCCATTTGAAAGATGTTCAATATGTAAACCAAGACAAAAAAAATTTCTTTCCGAGATCTTTCATCTCAAATTCATCTTTCAAATAGGTTGTAATTTTTATGAGCTCTTCAGGAGTACCAACAAGATTTAAATCATCAACATAAACTGCAACAATAACAAATCCGGTTGTGGTTTTCTTAATAAAAATGCATGGACAAATCTCATTATTTTGAAACCCTTTTTCTAGGAGGTATTCATTAAGATGATTATACCACATGTCATAACCCATTTTTTTGTTTTTCCCAATTACATTTCCTTTTCTTCAAAAAAAAAAAAAAACATCGAAACAGTGTCATTTTGAACGACATTGTTCTCCTTCTTCCTTGCGCATGTAAAGGCAGGGAAAAAGAAGATTTTAAATCGTTTTTGTCACTCTCTCTCTTCACCCGACTTGACCACTCACCCGACACAACCCATACCCATAGTTTTTAAACCCGACCCGGTCCAAGGCTCGAGTTCTGGGTTTTGACTAGGTCACCGGGTTTTGACCGAGTCAATTCTATTTTTTAAAAAATCAAAACGACGTTGTTTTAGTAAAATAATAAAAGTCAACGGGTTGCAATCGAGTCTTGTCGGGTCAACAGGGTCGTAGGGTCAACCCGTCGGGTTAGCCGAGTCAACCCAGGTTTTGCCTTTCCCTATTTTTTCTTAAACCCGGCTCGATTCTAGCC
>Ga0307513_10007471_pt1 | contig 14161 bp, 16 predicted proteins | sample 15_EM_MG_FD_202174 | JGI IMG/M metagenome (GOLD analysis project Ga0307513, IMG submission 202174) | Populus trichocarpa ectomycorrhiza microbial communities from riparian zone in the Pacific Northwest, United States - 15_EM | ecosystem: Host-associated > Plants > Roots > Unclassified | place... | reverse complement strand
CTGCTACCTCCGGGGCCCCGAAGGAATTCTCATCGGACTCGCCCAACAGCTCGGGCCGCAGACCTCGCGAGAGAATCCGATGGAAGGTAAGCGTTGAGAACTCAGGGACTGGCGTCTGATAATCCATTCAAGCCGAACCGCGAGGCGGCTTCGGCTTGACCAGTCCAATCCCGCCTTCCGACTAGTCGCGGCCGTTCAAAGGGGGACGGCCTACGTCGTTCGGGGGCAGTGGAGGTCCGCCCGACAGCGCGTCGTCGGGTTCGTGTCCTGCCCGTGTCGGGGCCGTGTCGTCACGGAGGGCAGGCGTGCGGCAGGATCATGACGGGAACCCGCCAGCTAATTCCGAGGAGCATCCATGCACATCAACAGCGCCCGACTTCGAGAGCTGCGCGCCGCCCGTCAATGGTCGCAGGAGCAATTAGCCAATCTGAGTGGCTTGAACCTGCGCACCATCCAGCGCCTCGAATCAGGCGCGAAAATCTCGACAGAGTCCTTGCGGGCGCTGGCCGCCGTCTTTGAGGTGCCGGCTGAGAGTCTGCTGGTGGGCGATCCGGCGCCCAGCCAGCCGGCTCTTAAGGCAATGCGCGAAGGCGTCCTGCGTGGCCTGGAATTCACCGGCATCACCCCGCGTGCTGATTTCTGGTGGTTCGCGCTCGCGGTGACCATGGTGCTGGCCTTCGCGCAGCTGTTCGCCGAGTCGGTCGGCCCACTGCCGCTGCAAATCGTCTCGTTGCTGGTGCTACTGCCGTGGATAGCGGCCTGCACACGGCGCCTGCGCGACGCTGGTCTTAACCCTTGGTGGCAGCTCATCAGTCTAGCGCCGGTAGGCGGCATCCTAGTGCTGCTCTATTTGCTCACCTATCCGACCAAAACAAAGGAGCCGATCGAGGCAACCCCGGGGTGAGGTCACCACAACCTTGCACTCGGCGGTCTAAAAATTCATTCAAGCCGAGCCCGCTTCGCGGCTCGGCTGTGTCAGGCGTTAGAGTTCATAGGGCGGGCTCAAGCCCGCCGCATGCGGCAATAGCGATTCCATTCGGCGAGCCGGGCGCATCCCATGTCTTGCTGCACGATGAGGGGTATCGCCTTCGCCTCAACCTATCCTACGAGCTGATTGACGGGGCTCCCGAGCCACACCCACAATCCGCGCTACGCCCCACTTTGGGGTCTGATCGTAGTTGGGGCTCATGTCAAAGACTATGGTGACATCGGCAATATTCTTTGCCTTTATCGTGGTTGCTCAGCCGCTGACCGCCGCAGATCAGAAAAAGATTACTTTTGAGTCGTATGGCTTGGCTCGCATTGGCATGAGTCGCGCCGATTTACAGCGCGTGGTGGGCTCTAAACTCAAGAATGACTATGCGGACGCGGACACTGAGGGGTGTGAGTACGTCTCTTCGGCAAAGGGATACAGCGGCGTTAGCTTCATGATAATTGACCAGCGCGTCGCACGGATTGATGTTACCTCTCCAACAGTGTCGACACTATCCGGGATTCGCATTGGATCATCTCAGAGTCTAGTACTTTCAACTTACCCTGGTCGTATAACAATTACGGATCATGCATATACCGGGCCGGAAGGAAAATACCTGACCATGCATTCGACTGACAATAAGTATGGGATAAGATTTGAGACGGATGGCGAGCGCGTTGCTAGCTACTACGCAGGTACGCCTGAGGCTATTCAATACATAGAGGGCTGCTTGTGAGCCCTAACAATTCATTCAAGCCGAACCCGCATCTAAGTACACGCCTTCGGCTATATTCGCACTCAGTCGCCGCCCTGCTGCGGGTCGGCTTCATTCAGGCGTTAGGCCGCATGGGGAAAACACCGTGAATGTCAAAGCACTTCTCTTCACCGTCTTCGGCGCCATTGTTGCTCTTTTCTATGCGCTTGAGTCGTTCTTGTCCTTTCAAGCAAATGGATTCACAGCACCATTGGTTGTAAAGCTCATTATCTGTGGAATCGGCGTTTATTTCTTCTCGCGTTATGCGCGACGCATCAAGAAGAGCGACTCTAATGGTTCGTCGGCCGATGCAACCTGACAATTCATTCAAGCCGAAGCCGCTTCGCGTGTCGGCTGTGTCAGGCATTGGGTCCCATGATCATTTCCTTTGAAGGTCCAACATTCTTTGCCCCGGCGGACGAGGACTGCTTCTTTCGTTGGCTTGCGTCGCTCCCAGGATACAAAGGCATTCGTGGTGCCGGCACTACCTTGGAGCTGACGTTAGATGATCAAGTTGAGCCAGATACCGTGCTGCAACTGCTCGTGATATTCCGACGCTGGCTAATCGACATCACTCCGCTGCTATCACTGCGATCGCCTGAGACAAGCCATTTGTGGCTCTGGGATACTTCGCTTAACAGGGTGCCAGGCACGGGCCCTAACAATTCATTCAAGCCGAACCCGTATCGCGGCTCGGCTTAATTTAGGCGTTAGGGCGCACGAGCATACGTGCTGTCTCATCCAGACCTAATCATCCGAAGAACCGGGAAGCCACAATGCCTACAACATTCTCACCGAACTTGGCTTGGATACTCCTCGTGGTTGCGGGCTTGCTCGAGATCGTTTGGGCGGTAAGCATGAAAGCCTCGCAGGGCTTCACCAAACTCCACTTCGCCGTAATCACGCTGATTGCGGCGGCGCTCAGTTTTTGGCTTCTCGGGCTGGCGATGCGGCAGCTTCCCGCTGGAACAGCCTATGCGGTTTGGACCGGTATAGGGGTAGTCGGGGTGGCAATACTCGGCATCGTGCTCTTCGGCGAGTCGCTGTCCTTCGTGCGCGTCGGATGCATCGCGCTCATCGTTATCGGCATCGCTGGCCTTAAGTTCCTAGGTGCAGAGAATGCGGCCTAACAATTCATTCCTAGCGCTCAATCCGCCAGGCGGGACATATTCCGGTGCTGCACCTGTTCGCTACGCACCGCGCTGGGCGGTTGGCCGATGACGCGCTTGAAAGCTCGACTGAACGACGCCTCGGAGTCGTAGCCCAGCCGATGGGCCGCGACCGTGATGCGCATGCCTTCCTGTGCGATCCAACGACGGGCCTGGAACATCTTCACTTTTGCCACGTACTTGGCCGGACTCTCGCCGACGGTGCGGGTAAACGCTTCGGCGAAGGTCGAGCGCGAAGCGCCCATCAGCTCGGCCAGCACCGGCACGCTCCAGTCGCGCTCCGGCTCGGCGTGGATGGCGGCCATCACTTTGCCGATCCGCGGACATTGCACAGCCGCGATCCAACCGGTCGAGTCGCTGCAACCGCACTCCACCCACGCACGGATGATGCTGGCGGCCAGCACGTCCGCCAATCGCGCCAGGATGCCGCAAGCGCCGATCCGGTCCAGCGACACCTCGCGCTCCATCGCCTCCAGCAGACCGGGCACGGTCGGATCGCGCTTGGCCAGCGCGCCGGCGTGCATCACCTCCGGCATCATCGCCAGCAGCGGGTGCAGCGGATCCAGGTTGAAGCGCATGGACCCGCAGAACATGACGCTGGACGGCGCCGCGTCGCTGCCGGTGGCCTCGCCCCGCACCAGGTAGATGTTTTCGGAGATCGGCACGTGGGCCAACCGATCGATGTCTACGCTCGGCACCTCGGGTGCGCTGGCCAGCACATGGAAGCTGCCGTGCGGCAACAACACCGCGTCTCCGGATTCCAACCGCATCCACTCCGAGGACGCCGTGCGCAGCCAGCAACCTCCCTGAGCGACGAAGTGGAAACGGGCCTCACGACTTGCGGGAAAAGCGACCGCCCACGGCGCCTGTATCAGGCAGCGACCGTATTCGACACCTTCCAGCCGCAGCCCCAGCAGCACTTGGGTGAGCATGTCGTGCGCGCCTGGCGAGGTCGGGCCGGGGCTGGGTAGGGGTAGGGGCTCGGACGAATTGACAAGCATTTCGGTATTTGCGGCATGGAAACACCGACAGGATAACGCCAAACTGCCAGCCCGGTTCAACCAAGCGACCCCCACGTGTCCTCCACCGCCTGTTCCGAATGCCCTGATCTTCCCCTGCTTCCCGACATCATCGACACGCCACGCTGGAGCGCCGTCGTCTCTCTGGCCTTGGGCGTGTTCGGCCTGGTCACCGCCGAATTCCTGCCGGCCAGTCTGTTGACCGCCATGGCCTCCGACCTGTCCGTGAGCGAAGGTGTGGCAGGCCAGACGGTCACCGCCACCGCGTTGATCGCCGCCATCGCCGCGCCTTCCATTCCCTTGCTGACGCGTCGCATCGACCGCAAGCACGTGATGATCGCGCTGACCTTGCTGCTGGTGCTGTCCAATGGCCTGGCGGCCATGGCCGGCAGCCTGTCCACCTTGCTCATCGCCCGCGTGATGCTGGGCGTGGCGCTGGGCGGGTTCTGGTCGATGGCGGCGGCTTTGGCCATGCGCTTGGTGCCGGAGCATCACTTCGCACGGGCGATGTCGCTCATCCTGACCGGAGTTTCCGTCGCGACCGTCTGCGCCGCCCCGATAGGCGCCTGGATGGGCGAGCTGTGGGGGTGGCGCAGCGCATTCGTCGCCGCCGGCGCGGTCAGCGCGATCACTCTGATGGCCCAGTTGTTCTCGCTGCCGGCGCTACCGCCCAACGCCAACCCCAATCTGCGCGTGCTCGGCGAACTTTTGACGCGCCCGGCCGTGCGCATGGCGCTGCTGGCCGTGCTGCTGGTGATCTCGGCGCACTTCGCAGGCTTCACCTACATTCGTCCGTTGATGGAAAACATCGCCGGGCTGTCGGTTGGCGCCATCTCGGCCATCCTGTTGGGTTACGGCATCGGCGGTTTCTTCGGCAACTTCGTCGGCGGATATATCGCCGGACGCAGCGAGCGCCATGCCATCGTCTTCGGCGGCACGCTGATCGCGGTGTTGGCGGCCAGCCTGCTGCTGGCGGGTCATTCGCCCGCGGTCACTGCTGTTGCGGTAGTGCTATGGGGCTTCGCCTTCGGTGCGTTCCCGGTCGGTTTCCAGATCTGGATCGCGCGCGCCGCTCCCGATCAGGCTGAAGGCGCCGGCGGCCTGCTGGTCGCGGCATTCCAGATCGCCATCGCTACCGGCGCCATCGGTGGTGGATTGCTGGTCGACCACATCGGTGCTTCCGGAGGCCCGCTGTTCGCTGTCGTCGCGATGACGCTGGGAACGTTGCTTACGCTGCGCTACGGGCCTAACGCGGCGACGGCGCAAGGCAGTGCGGTGCCGCCCTCCGAACTTTCCGCCGACTGATCGACGCACACTGATCGATGCAAGGAGAGCGCATGAACCTCGACCGCATGAACCTCGATGCCACGCTCAATCGCCGCATCCTTCTCGCGGCGCACCCGAAAGGTTTGCCGACGCTGCAGGATTTCCAGCTCGAGACGCAACCGATTCCCGAGCCCGTCGACGGCCAGGTACTGCTGCGCACATTGCACCTGTCGCTCGATCCCTATATGCGCAACCTGATGGACGAAGTCGGCCCGGGTTATGCGCCGCCGGTGCCGCTGGGTGAACCGATGGTGGGAGGCACGGTCAGCCGTATCGTCGCCTCGCGCAATCCCCGCTTCCGCGAAGGCCAGATCGTGCTTGCTAACGCGGGATGGCAGGACTACGCACTGTCGGATGGATCCGATCTGCAATTGCTGGACGACGTGACGCAGCCGTCGCTGGTCCTGGGAGGTCTGGCGATGCCGGGTTTCACCGCGTACGTCGGCTTGCTGGACATCGGCCAGCCTCGCCGCGGCGATACCGTGGTCGTCGCTGCCGCGACCGGTGCGGTGGGTGCCGTGGTCGGGCAATTGGCCAAGCTCAAGGGCGCGCGCGTGGTCGGGATCGCCGGCGGCGCCGACAAATGCGGTTACGCCGTGGAAGAACTGGGTTTCGACGTTTGCCTGGATCGTCGCGAAGGGCAGCTGCAGGAGCGCCTCTCCGTCGCGTGCCCCGATGGCATCGACGTGTATTTCGAAAACGTCGGCGGCGAAGTGCTGGACGCGGTGCTTCCACTGCTCAACCTGGGCGCACGCGTGCCCGTTTGCGGCTTCATCGCGCACTACAACTCATCATCGCCGTCCTCCCGCGAGGATCTGCGTCCGCAGTTGCTGGCCACCGTGTTGCAGAAGCGCGTTCGCATGCAGGGCTTCATCATCCTCGACCACTACGCCGATCGTTTCGAGGAATTCCGCCGCGACATGGGGCGGTGGTTGGACACGGGCCGGATAAAACTGCGAGAGGACCGGGTCGACGGATTGGAGCAAGCGCCGGCCGCCTTCATTGGACTGCTCGAAGGCAGGAATTTCGGCAAGCTCATTGTGGATGTCGCCTCGAAGTGAAGAATCCGGCTGGGCCTAGGCATCGATCCGCGTAAAACCTTGCGAAAATTTTTGAATATCCGGCTCAGTCGCTCCGCGACGCGCGGCAGGCGACGTACTTCCACATCGAGTAGCCAAGGATGATCGTGGCGCTGGCGCCGACAACAGCCAGCGAGCCGATGAGGAAGAGGTCCCGCGGCGCGAATGCCCATAGCGCGGCCCAGGCAAGGAATGCCAGCGTCATGGTCCAACCGCCGACGCGCACCGCCGCCTGCGCCAACGTCGCGTGATGGAGGGAGCGGGGCGGGGGTCCGTACAACATCTTCGGCATTGCATTGCCGTAGGCCGCGAGGGCCAGACCGATGATGACGCCGATCGCACGCTCGACCAGTTCTCCGTCGATCAATCCCTGCTTGCGGGCCAGGGAAAGCAGCAGGCTGGCCCCGATCATTACGGCCGCTAGCTTGAGCGAGAAAAGGATGTGTTTTTTGGCTTGGGAATTGGTGTTCTCATTCATTCTTCGACTCCTGCACGGGTTTCTTTGGGCTTGGCCCCACCAGCGGACTCCGCTGGCGCGCGAACTCCAGCGCCGATGCCGAACAACTGGGTGAAGCCCAGCAGCGCGTCCTCCAGCACCGATAACTTCAGCTGGTAGAGGATGCTGGTGCCGATCTTGTTGGACTCGATCAGGTCGGCCTCGCGCAGCACCGCAAAATGCGCGGACATGGTCGGCCGCGATACCGGGAAATGTTCCGACAGCTCCCCGGCAGTCATCGGACGCTTGCGGAGCAACTCCAGCACCTTGCGGCGGGTAGGGTCGGCCAGGGCTTTGAAGACAGTGTTCATTGTCGCTATTTAGCTAAACATCTAAATTAAAGTCAAGCGAAGTTCCTGTTCCTGGCCAAGTCATTGACACTAAAGGCTTAAACGCCACGCACGTAGGGTCAGGACGTCGTCTGCCGGTTTGCCATGTCAGTTAGGCGAAATGGTCGAACAGGGAAAAGCTTGTCTCTGCCGCTTCCTTGTCGCACTCATCACTCTGAGCGACTATCGGTCATTCTTCGCGGATAGGTCGATGAACCTTCCAGACGCCAAGCCAATAAAATCTTTGCTGCACGTACTGGCGTTTTTTCTAGTCGCTGCTATCGCCCTGATAGTTGCCAGTATAGTGGCCCGCCATTTTCCTGAATGGCCGGAGGAGATCGTAACCGGGGTGGTGGGGGTTTTGCTCACGCTAGGACTGACTACTGCGTTTTTGCGTTGGGACCGAAAGAGCTTCAACGATGTCGGACTCGCACCGGACCGCCGAACGCACATACGCTTTTTAATCGGTTTGGCAATCGGCTTTACGTTGGTGGCCCTACACGCCGCTGTTGTCGCCAGCACCGGTCAGGTGAACTGGACTCGGAATAACGAGGTTGATGCGACAGGGATAGCCGCCGCTGCGCTCGGATATGGCCTTCTTGCATTACGCGAGGAAATCTCATTTCGGGGTTACCCATTGCGTACTTTACTGCCGGCGTTTGGCGCGATTAGCGCCCAGGTGATGGTAATGGCAGTCTTCGTTGCGGAACACCGATTAGGCGGTGCTACGTGGGGTAATGCCATCTTCGGATCAGGCTTGGGCGCGTTGGTGTTTGGAATGGCAGCTTTGGTGACGCGCGGTATCGCACTCCCTTTCGGCCTGCACGTGGGCTGGAACATTGGCGACTGGATGCGTGGTGGCAAAGGAGACGGGGGAATGTGGATCATGCGGGTTGAAGAAACCCACTTGGCTCACATCAACAAAGTTGCGATGGGGGCGTACGCCGCAATAATGCTTCTAACTCTGTTTTTGTTCATCATTCTCTATCGGCGAAAGAGCTCATAGGGCGGGCTCAAGTCCGCCGCATGCGGAAATGGAAATTCCATTCGGCGGGCCGGGGCCCGCCTATGTATCTGGGCAAGAACCCCGCGTTCTGCCCGTCAACTTCGACTATCTCAACTCAGGGGCCAGCCACGATATCGATGATGAGCATGCCGTCGCGCCCTCGCTGTACCTTCAGCAGGAGGTGTTCACCCGCTTTAATGACTGCCAGCATCTTCTTCATCGCAGGTCCGCTGGCTCCCTTGATCGCCATTCCATTCATTTCGACGATCAGGTCGCCTCCCTTCAGCCCCGCCCTTTCCGAAGGGCTTCCGACCTGCACAGATACCACCCTCACTTCGGCGAGAGTCGTGCTGAAAAAGCCGTCGGTCGCCACTGCGACCCCGAAGCCCAAGCGGGGTTTGGCGAGCGCGGTGGCAGGAACGAGCAGGCCGAACAGAAGGAGCGCGTAAACGACGGAGGAGAAAGGTTTCACGTTAGACCTTTAGGTTAGGGATGCATTGCTGCTGGGGACTTCTGCGCAAGCCGGCAGTGTGTCGGCTTCAAACGGAGGCAACCGTCTGGGAGGCAGGATTTACTTTTAGGCGAGCTACGATACGCAAGGTCATCACCGCAACGACAAGAACTACACCTACCCAGTCTTCAGGATGATCCGGCGCGTGTTTGACGAATGAGATAAGGAACTGCAGCCACAGCCAGTGCGTTCCGACAACATGCAACCGGCGCCACCAACGCATGCCAAGGATCGCTTGGGCCTTGTTGGACGAGGTCGCCGCCAGTGCGTAGATGAAAAAATATCCAATGCTGCCCAGCACGACCATTCCCTTCGGCAATACCTGGACGGCAAGCAGCTGACTCTGTCCCGCCAGGCTCAGAAAGGTAAACGCGTGGATCGTGTGGGAAGCAGCCAACGACAAGCCAAGATAGCGGCGGTTTCCGCGCATCCAGCGCGTAAATTTGCCAGGCCAAAGCGTCGCCGCGGCAGCAGCGCCAAACGCGAGTAGAAACAGCGTCGCCGAACTTCGCGCGGTCAAGCGAATGGCTGATCGCCAGGCTTGTTCCGGGTCTGGGATCAGCAACAATGTCAAAATTACCCCTGCCGCAATCAGAACGGTGGCCACCGCGATCAATCTCGGTCCACGTACGAGTTTCATAAGGGTTGGCATGTTCCTTCCTGATGTAAACAGTGATAACATTGCCAGTGTAGACGATGTAAGCGGTGATTACAACTGATCCTGCAGACTGGAATGCATTCAATACGGATCCCCCGATGACGTCAGTGTCGCGAACCAAAAAAAAGACAACGCCTGGTGTGAAGAAGGATGAGAACGCCTATCACCACGGGAACCTGCGCGAGGCGATCGTTGCGGCCACTTTGGCCCTTGTCGAAGAGCAGGGAGTCAAGGCCGTATCGATTCGCGAGATCGCCAAGCGTTTGGGCGTATCACCGGGCGCACCGTTCCGTCATTTCGCAAGCAAGAAGGCTTTGCTTACCGCTGTAGCGACCGAAGCCATGGAAAGCTTCTGTGCCGCAATCCAAAAAGAAATTGATGCGTCGCCCGACGGTACGCCCGCGGACGGATTGCGAGCTATCGGGCGCGGTTATCTTCGGTGGGCGTTGAAGAACCGAGCCCAGTTCGCCATCATTTCCAATCGCGATGAGATCGAGTTTGCCAAGGGAGATCACTTATCGGAGTTGAGCGAAGGCGTCATGGAACAGATGAATCCTTTCATCCTGGGTCTGTTCCCGGACACCGACGGTAAGGATCTGGCCGCCAGGCGGCTGGCGTGCCGCGCGCTCGTCTATGGACTGGCACGAATGGCCATAGATCGGCACTACGAAGAGTGGAACATATCTCAAGCCAAAGAGTTGCAGACAGTTGAACGCGTCCTCGACCAATTCATCGAGATGGTCACCAGATAAGCCCATAGGGCGGGCTCAAGCCGAGGTGCGATGCGCAAGGACTTCCACGAGCAGCGTCCACGTCGATCCACCATCGGTCGACTGCTCTCCGCGCCAGTGAAAGGAGCTCGCGGTGATGTCGCTGAAACTCCAGCGTCCCCGCGTCCCGCTCTCTTCTTCGCTCACCTGAACGATGCGATCGCCCTGTCGGCGGCCGATCTGAAGCGCGAAATATTGCGTCGCAGGGTCCATCCAGAAAATGCGCCACGCATCGAGGTTTGGATCATAAACTCTCATGGTGGAGCCATACCAATTTCCGGCGACTGGCAACGATGGCATATGCGGTTTTCGCAAATCGCTCTGCGGAATCATCCATACGTCCTGAACCGCTCGCCCCTCCAATACCCAGCCGGCATGGATCTCGGCACTGCCACGATGCGGGGTGGGAGCGTCGTCGTAGGTGAGAACGTCGGCGCGCCAACTGCCTATGAGAAAGGCATACAACTTAAGAGCATCGGCATGGTCTTGCGCCGGTTTTTCGGCGTGAAGCGCCGCGATGAATCGTGAATTAGTCGACATGGGATCCTCGCTGGGTTTTAGGAATCCGTCGCGTGTCCGTCTCGCCCGGCGACGTTACTAAACCTGGTTTCCAGCCACTGTGAAGATTGAATGTTTCCCTCGGGAAAAATACGGTCGCTAGCGCTCATGACCATCCGACCGCTCATGGCGACTGACGCAGGTACGACCCTGCGCTGACGTGGTTTTGTTCCCCTTGCCAGCTAAGCGGTCCAAGAAAAAAAGAGGATCATTTCGCTTGTTTCCAGGGGATGTCGTGTTCAGCCATCTTGCACACGCGCTGGCCACACTCGGGCGGACCGTGCTGCAGGGTGGGGTATCGCCTTCGGCTCAATCCACCTACGAACTGTCGGTGTTATCTTTTCGCCATGGCCAAGCCGCTCGATCCGATCAAGTTCAAAGCGAAACTGTCGCGGCCCGTGGCGCCGAAGGGAGCGGCCTGGACCTTCCTGGTGCTGCCTGCGGCCGCAAGCAAGAAGCTGCCGACGCGGAGCATGGTCACCGTCGACGGCACGCTCGCAGGCCAGCCCTTCCAGGCCACGCTCGAGCCCGATGGCCAGGGCAGCCACTGGCTCAAGATCGACAAGTCGCTGCGCGAAGCGGCCGGCGTCGCCGCGGGCGACAGCGTCGCGCTTGAGATCGCACCAGTGGAAAAGGAACCGGAACCCAAGGTGCCCGCCGACCTGAAGCAGGCGTTGGCAAGCAACCCCGCCGCCAAGGCGACCTGGACCGAGATTACCCCAGTGGCGCGGCGCGACTGGATCCACTGGATCACTTCGGGCAAGAAGGCCGAGACGCGCGCCAAGCGCATCGGCGTGGCCTGCGACAAGCTTGCCTGCGGTAATCGCCGCGCCTGCTGCTTCGACCGCTCGGGCATGTACAGCAAAGGCAACATGGGCGCGCCCGAAGCGGCCGACTAGTTCTGCAATGCTTTGGCGCGGAGCGCCCCATCCGCCCTTCGGACACCTTCCCCCGTAAACAGGGGAAGGGTTTCGCATCTTGATAGGTTGCGGTGAGCGGAGCGCTTGTCGATTTCCACCGCCCTCGCTCGTCGCCGGTATATACCCACCAACCAGGACCGCACCAATGCCACGCATGATATTCGTCAACCTTCCCGTCACCGACCTTGCCGCCTCCATGAAGTTCTACGCGGCCCTGGGTTTCCACAACAACCCGCACTTCACCGACGCCACCGCCGCTTGCATGGTCTGGAGCGATACGATCCACGTCATGCTGTTGACCCACGAAAAGTGGAAGACCTTCACCACTCGCCCCATTCCGCCCAACACCTCCAGCGAAGTTTCCAACGCGCTTTCCTTCGACGACCGCGAGGCTGTGGATGCGTTCAATGCTGCAGCGGCGGCCAATGGAGGAACCGGCGACATCAATCCGATACAGGACCTTGGTTTTATGTACGGGCGGGATATTGCCGATCCGGACGGCCACGTCTGGGGAGCCTTCTGGATGGACCCGGCCGCCATTCCTACCGGCGAGTGACAAGCTAAGCGACCCATGTGAATACGGCGTCATTTCAACGGTTCTGAGGTGACGTCGTGTTCAGCTGCCTTGCACACGCGGTGGCTACACTCGGGCGGACCTGGAAAAACGGATATTTCTCTCATGTCCTCCGCCAACCTGTTCGCCCGATCCCTCATGCTCGCTCTGGTCTTGGCGGCATCGCTGACCGCTTGCGGCTCGAGCCGGATTAAAAAAGAAGAGCCGGCGCCCTTGGGCGAGACCTTCGGTGCCGACGACACCTATTCGCGTAGCTATGCGGTGGCGCCGTCCACTGCCTGCGAAGCCACGCGGCGCGCTTTGTTGGGGCAGGGCTATGTGATCGGCAAGATGGCCCCTGAGGCGGTGGAGGCGATCAAGAACTTCCAGCCCCAGGCCGAGGTGCACACGCAACTCAAGGTGCTCACGACCTGCGTGCCGAAGTCCGACGGTGGTTCGATCGTCTTCATCAACGCGGTACAGGACCTTTACGCCCTCAAGTCGCAGTCCAATTCGGCCAGCGTCGGCGTGAGCATGATTGGCTCGGTGTCGCTGCCGATCCCCATCGGCGCCAGCAATGCCAACCTGGTGCGGGTGGGCAGCAATACCGTGCAGAACCAGGACTTCTACCGCCGCCTATTCGACCGCGTGACGTTCTACCTGCCCGGCACCCCCGCCAACGCACCGCCCCCGCCGGAGCCGGAAGGCCCGCCCGATCCGGTCACGCCAAAACAGTGAGAAGCGGCAGAGAAAAGAACGGGCCAGGTTTACTTATCAGGGCCGTACGCTAGGCTGGCTTTGTCACCAGCTTTGCGGAGTGCCAGGCGCTGGGTTGATAGCTAAGGATGCGACCTGAAATCTTTACCAGGAAGACGCCAACGCATGAACACGTCGCCATCGCCCTATGGAGTGAAGCGGACCGACGAATCGGCCGTGCAGATCGGCGCTCTCGTTCCGCTGACTCGGCCAGGCTGGGTCGAGGCGGGTCGACACTTGCTCGCCGGACTCGAGCTGGCCGTTCGCGAAGTCAATGACGCAGGCGGGATCGGTGGAAGACCACTCGAGCTGGTGATCCGAGACACCGCAGCTGATCCTCAGAAGGCCGCAGCAGCGGTCGATGAATTGGCCAGCCTGGGCGTGGCTGCTTTGGCGGGGGAGTATCACAGCGTCGTCGCTCGCGCCGCCGCTGCCAGGGCCGATGCCCTCGGCCTGCCGTTCCTGTGCTCGTCAGCGGTTCTGGACGCGCTCACCGAACAGCCGACGGAACGGGTCGCGCGCCTCTCCCCGCCGCAGTCCCGCGGCTGGCGGATCTACGCAGACTTCCTCCTCAGCCGGGGCCACAGTCGAATCGCCGTAGCAGTCGCGCCGAGTGTCTACTGGGCATCTGGGACCCGCATTCTGCGGGACCACCTCGCTGCACGCGGCGGCACCGTCATCGAATTGGACATGAGCGCGCTGGCCCCCACGGCTGTGTGCGACAAACTGGTCGAAGCTCGCGCGACAGCCCTCCTTCTTCTGGTCGGCCAGCCGGAGCCGGCAGTGTCGATCGTCAAGTCTGTTCGCCGCGACCAACGCCTGGCCGAGATCATGATGGGTGCTCCGGCCGGGCAACCGGAGTTCGCCGAATGGGCGACGTTGTTGGGCGACGACGGCACCGCGATCCCGTTCCTGCGCTATCTGCCCGAGCGCTTCAGTCCACTCGGTGCACGGATCGGGGCTGCTCTCCGTGAGTGGCTGGGCGAAGCGCCTTCCTTCGTCGCCTTCGAGGGCTACGACACGATCGCGGTCCTCGCCGATGTGCTGCGTTCTCATGGCACGGACCGGGCGCGCATTGCCGACGCTTGGCCGCGCGTTGCAGTCGAAGGCAGCCGCGGACAGATCCGGTTCTCTCGCACGCCGGGCATCAGCGTTTGGCAATGGGCCGGGGCGCCCATCCAGATCGTTGACCGAGATCCGGCGCAACCCGATCGCTTTCGGATTCTCTACGCCGGCTGAGAGTAGCAAGCTGCTACTTACGGCTCTTCGTTCCGCATGATCCTG
>Ga0307513_10007470_pt1 | contig 14161 bp, 12 predicted proteins | sample 15_EM_MG_FD_202174 | JGI IMG/M metagenome (GOLD analysis project Ga0307513, IMG submission 202174) | Populus trichocarpa ectomycorrhiza microbial communities from riparian zone in the Pacific Northwest, United States - 15_EM | ecosystem: Host-associated > Plants > Roots > Unclassified | place... | reverse complement strand
AAAAAAAAAAAAAACGACCAAGGGATAGGATCTTCACGCAACCATCTAAGTAATACAACACTCAGATACTGGAGCACGGGCCAAGCCCTTTGACAGTGACCTTCCCGAGGTGCAAGATATACAAACCTATTATTCTGCTTCTTACGCAAACCTCTACCGCTCGAACGCGAGCGCCTAGTCCTCTAGCGATTCGACTTTGTACCTTCCGGTCTTATAGCGATAAGACTTCCTCCAAACCAGACTATGAAGATAGTCAACGATCACGATATGCACTACGATTAGTCGTTCCCCGTTTAACGAAACACCGACGGGAATGTGTTTGTTACACTGGTGATACTGCAGCAACAGGTAATCAATCTCCTCTCTTAAAAACTGGCTTTCACATTCTTCACATTCAGGCATTTCATAAAGAAGAAGTTTGTGTACGGTATTTAGAGAAGACATCATGATGGGGAAGCAGGAAGAGATGTAAAGGCGGAGTGTACATGATGGGGAAATAAGAGGTCAGGATGTGAGTAGTTAACTGTAACAATCCTATTCTCCTTATAGTATATTGCAACAGGTAACAATTTTGATTACCAGCCACTTAAGATCTTACAATCTCTTCTGATTGTACAGAACTGACTTGCTACCTTGTAGTTGCACTATCTCATCAGCTAGTACCCAAATTTCTTATCCTCATAGAGAACTATCATAGTAGTTCAATATTATCAATACACCATTTCAGACTATCAAAATAGTCACAGGTGTCAAGAGTTTGTCGGTAGAGTATTCGTAGAATTCAATAATATAAAGATAAAGCAAATTGTATTGCATCTTCCGAGTATAGAAGTGTGTTAGATAGTTGAGTGAAGATGCGATCTCACATGCCCGTAGGCCTACCTTATATAGGCATCTTCATGACCCTAAACCTGGTAACTCATCACCTCATGTTGCATAACCTTTATGACTCATAAGTGAGTTATTGTTTCAGATCCATCAGATGACTCATATGAGTTACTGCACAACATATAGTTAACCTATCAATACTCACAAAACCAGTCATATGCTCAAATGAGTTACATGCATAGCACCCGTGACTCATAATGTCAGTCATGTACCAAAGTCATTACAGCATATGACTCACAATCATGAGTCATCAAACCAATCAACCAATCATAACATAATGCTGGCTGGCTATTACGCCGTCATGTGGGATATGATAAGTCAATTAACATCATTGTGTGAAAAAATCATATAATTATGACTAATAACTATTAGTCATGTAAAATCCTCCTTGCTGATTCACGATTTGTAATCCAGTGTCTGAAAGGAGAAGGAATGGGATTGGATAAATATGAAAAAAAGTCCAAGACGCTAGACTAATGTAGGTTGGGGCCAGGAGTAGAGGGAGGAACCCAAGAAAACCTCCTTAGAAATGATGATAGGATAGAGAATCAGCTGGTGAAATGGCAGCATTAGTGCAAAAGACAGCCAATTGAGTACTGCATGTGGTAGGAGTATGTTTTGCTCAAGGGCAAAATGTCAGATAATGTAAAAGTTACTGTAAGAGATGGTGCAATTTAGGTTGACTTGGTTTACCTAGTGACATAAAAAACTGGCATATGTGAGAATTGAAAGAGGGAAGTAGTTTCCAATGAAGCAAAAGAGTCACTGTTAATTATGACAATATGGAGTTTATGATGAAAGGTCAACTCCCTAGCATGCAACTTGTGATATCCAAAGAGGTCTACTGTGTAGTTAGTGGCGAGAATACAGATTGCAGTAGTCATAGAGAGAAAGTTGAAAGACGAATAGAGGAAGGAGGAAATCACAGGCATGGGAAAGGTTAAGAATAAAAAAGTTAATAACCCAAACTAGCGGAGGAAAAATTACTAGTATTATGAAGACACTGTTTGTTATGACAAATAAGCTATAAATCCATCAATCTACTGCTAGTTTGCAGAATTCCATACCGGCAGCCTTTGGCCCTCAGTTCTTTTACTTGGTTGTCAAAACCTTTGGATTATACCTAATTGTCAAGTATGATACTAAGTCTTGTCATACAATTTGCTAGCACTAATATCCTGTGGAGTACTTTGGTCTGCAAAATAATTATTTCAAGTTCACCTTCTGGCATACCAAACAGGACTGCACTGAACTACATTCTCACCACTTCTCCTACACTGGATGTCCATACAGGCTGAAAAGCTGGAATGATAGGCTATTTGCCAAAGCATACCTGGATTCAAACATGCAGCATGGAAAGATTATATGCAGGTGGCAGCTTGCTGGCGCGGACTATTTTTAGTACTGTTATTACTATCAAGTATAAATATTGTAGCGAGGGGTTTATCTTTCCTTCTCAGTTTAATTATTATATGGTGTTAGAAATATCAGTGCACGTAAAACATGGGGAAATGGTTGGTTTGTGTGTAGCTAGGTCACACATAAGAGAGGTATACTGGAATGATGACTGACTTAGTAGGATTGATGCAGTGAGTGGCTTCACTAAATGTGAGAACAAAGTATGAAAAAAGGCGAAATCAGTTGAAAAATGTAAAAATATTTTCAGAGTAATGGAATCACTGTTTGTAATGCAGGATGTAGTGGATCAAATCGATGCATCTGATTTTTCTATATGAAAGAAGTGTGGTATATGGGGGTTCAGTATTTGGAACAATCTTGGGCAGACGCCTGGAACAGTTGGATAAGACTGGTTCTCGTTTTGCAGTCTGAATACTATGGTCACAGTGGCAGAATCTCAGGACAGATGAGCATGGCTTTCGCAGTGGACTTCATCAATTGAATTAGAGCCTTTTTCCAGTAAAGGTAGGCCAGTAGGTGGTTAAGAGAGAAGTGGAATAGTCAGGAACTGAGTTAGCAGTGTTAGCTCTATTATATATGAAGATACAATTACCCACTTAGGTCATATCTTTGCGTTAGATTAGGGCTTGTCCACATTTGTGATTATATTTATTATTAGTTGTGCAGGAGTGGTCTTGGCATGGGTGTTTCTCCTTAAATAGTCTTCTCCCTTCGACAATCAGAATACAACAACCATCACGGCTCATTTATGATAAGTCTACATACTCAACAGCCTATTGCAAATAGCAGTTTTAGAAATGAAGATACTAACTAGCCAATAGGATTTCCAGAAATGGATATTGAGAAGGCTGCAATGCACTTAAATGAGCTCAGAACGAGTTAAAGAAAATAGCTGGCACTTGTCCATGCTTAACTTTTAACTTTTCCAAGAGATGTTTCTTAACAACTCTTATTATAAGTGTTTACAGGTGACTTAATACACTTATGTAGTAGGGGTAGAGAAGGAATTCCAACAAATTGCTCTCTTCACTCATATACTTAAAACCTGCGATCTACCTTGATCTCTTGTCCATTACCTATACTCTAACATCTTATCTTTTTATTCTCTATATACTAACTTTTTATTCTTTATTATATATACTCTCACTTCATATTTTTTTCCTGCAAGTTCAGTATTGTAATAGATTTTGCCTAAGCTCTTACTGCCCTACCTAATCTTGCTTGTGAAATATGAGAATATGGCTGAAAGGTTTACCGATATGGGCTTACATACCTGATACCCCAATATTGTCAAATATTGCAAAGAGACTTACAACCAAATAAAGCAACCTGCAGCTAGGCAGTTCAGTAATATATTGCTTGTCTCCCAGCTATTCACAAATAAAGTCCTACAACTTATGTTATATTAAGCTTGCTAACTTGCATCATTCCAAGCTTACCAAATTGCATACCTTGTTTAATTATACTCCCTATATGATAGAGTGGAGCAGGCAGTCCTCCCTCTCTCTGTTTGGCAATATCGACTACCAGCCTAGAAAATAATTACAATACGCTAAGAGCTGGATAACAAATAATGTATAAGCATAAAATATGCTTTGTAGAATAGATTTGCCATCAAAATGGCACATATCATTCCTCTTACACTGGTGTATATATGAGAATACCCAAAAATGGATGTCTGTCAGATGTTCAATCCTTCTTTTTTATAGTTGAAACCACAGATACAATATTTAAAAACATATTAGAGGACATTAATGAAGGAAGGAATCTAGTTTCACTAAATAACTCAATCCATTCAATGTTCGATAAAGGGGCACTCACATTGACTCCATTTACTACTAGTGGTTGACAAATAACTAGGGGAGGCAATTCCAATGCCTCACTCATACTTTCACCCCTTGCATTTTACGGCATAATACCCTAAGTTGATAATTCAATCACAGTTGATCACTTGGAAGAACTCAAGCTCACAAACCCGCCTGGAATAACACTCTAGATTATGACACCTCACTACAGCCCCTGAAGGGAACCTGTGTTTAGGGGCCAGAGTGGTATGCAATACTTTAACACTTCTCATTAAATTACACTTATCAACAGTTTCCTTAGGTGGGCAGTGTGATTGAATGAGACCTTTACAGGAGTGAACTCATTGAACTGTCATCATGAGGGGGCACATAAATAATCTTGAGTCAGGCTACTAACTACTCTACCAGATATATTCGTTCCAGTTTACTTAGTAGTAGAAGACTCCTCAGCTTATAAGCGGTAATCAATCTTCTCTCTCAAAAAATTGCTTTCAAATCCTTAACATTCAGGAATTTCATAAAGAAGAACTTTGTGTAGGGTATTTGGGGAATCCATCAGGATGGAGAATCAGGGAAGAGACGTGAAGGCGGTATGTATGTGATGGGGAACTGAGAGGTCAGGATGCGAGCGGTTAACTGTAATAATTCTATTGTCCTTCTGTTATATTGGAAGAGGTAACAACCTTGATTATCAATAACTTAAGTTCTTACAATCTCTTCAGATTGTCCAGAACTGGCTTGCTGCCTTGTAGTTTTACTATCTTATCAGCTAGTACCTGCCTGTCTTATTGTTCTAAAGAACTATCACGGTAGTTCTATATTATCAATACACCTCCTCAGCCTTTCACAACAGTCACAGGTATCAAGAGTTTGTCGGTAGAGGATTCATAGAATTCAATAATATAAAGATATAAAAGATAGTAGTGCAACTTCCTAGTTGAGAAATGTACTTAGATAGTTGAGTGAAGATCATATCACTCATGCCCGAAGGCCAGCCTTATATCGGAATCTTTCTGACCCTAACCCTGGTGACTGATCACCTCATGTTACCTAACTTTTATGACTCATAAGTGAGACATAGTTTGAGATCCTTTAGATGACTTAAATAAGTCGCTGTACAACATACAGTTAACTTATCAAAACCCATAAAACCAGTCATGTGCTATAATGAGTCACATGCGTGAAACCCATGACTCATAATGTGAGTCATGTACGAAAGTCATTACATCATATGACTCACAATCATAAGTTATCAAAACAATCAACCAATCATAATATAATAATGGCTTGCTATCATGCTGTTATGTGCGATACCATGAGTCAATTGACTTCATAATGTGAAAAAATAGCATACATATAACTAATAACTATTAGACATGTAGAATCTCCCTTGCTTTGTCACAATATGTGATACAGTGTCCGGAAGGAGAAGGAATGAGATTGCATGAAAATGAAAACAAAGTACAAGAAGCTAGACTAAGGTAGGTTGGAACCAGGAGTGGATGGAGGAAACCCAAGAAAAACGCCTTAGAAATGATGATAGGATAGAGAAGCAGCTGGTAAAATGGCAGCATTATTGCAAAAGAGAGCAAATTGAGCACGAAGTGTGTCAGCAGTATGTTTTGTTCAAGGTCAGAATGTGAGGAAAGGTAAGAGTTGCTGTAAGAGACAGTGCAAATTGGGCTAACTTGATTTACCTAGTGACAAAAATACTAGCACATGTGAGAATTGAGAGGCGGGGTGATTTCCAATAAGGCAAAAGAGTCACTGTTAATTATGACTAAGCAGAGTTTATGATTAAATGTCAGCTTCTAGCATGCGACTTGGGATATTCAGGGAGGTCTACTGTGTAGTTAGTGGAAAGAATACAGTTTGCACTAGTTGTAAAGAGAAAAATGAAAGGAGAAAAGTGGGAGAGGGAAAGCATGGGAAATTTTAAGAATAAAAAAGTTAATAACCCAAACTAGCTGAGGAAAAATCACTGGTATTATGAAAACACTGTTTGTTATAACAAATAAACCATAAATCTATCGATCTACTACTAGTTGGCAGAACTCTATACTATAAGCAACCTTTTCACTTCCGCTAATTTGCTTCTTTGTCCAACTTTTGAAATATACCTGATTGTAAGGTATGACACTAAGTCTAGCCTTACAATTTGCTAGCACTAATATCCTATAGAGTACTTTGGTCTGCAAAATAATTATTTCCCATTCACCTTCTCACATAGCGAACAGGACTACACAGGACAGCATTCTCACCTCTCCTCTTCTACTAGGTATACATACAGGTTACAACACTGGAATGATCAGCTATTAGTAAAAACGGGCGAGTGGCTGGATTCTAATATAGAGCATAGAAAGATTATATGCAGGTGGTACCTTGCTGGGTCAGATTATTTTTGGTACTATTGTTACTATCAAATGTAAATATTCTAGCAAGGGGTTTATTATTTCTGCTCACTTTAATCATTAGATGGAGTTGAAAACATGTGTTCAGGTAAAACATGGGGAAATGGTTGGTTTGTGTATAGCTGGGTTACGCATGATAGAGGTATACTAGAATAATGACTGACATAGTGGGATTGATGCAGGAAGTGGCTTCACTGAATGTGAGAACAAAGTAGGAAGAAATGCGAAATTAGGTCAAAAAAGTAAAAGTATTTTCAAAGTAATCGTATTGCAGTTTTTAATTCAGGATGTAGTTGATCAAATAGGTGCATCGGCTTTTTCTTTTATGACAGAAGTGTGATACACGTGAGTTCAGTATTAGCAATAATCTTGGGCAGATGGCTGGAAATGTAGGATAAGACTGGTTCTCCTTTAGCAGTCTCACTACTATAGTCATAGTAGCAGAATCTCAGGACAGATGGTCATGGCTTGGACAGTGGACTTCATTAATTGAATTAGAGCCTTTTGCCAGTAAAGGTAGTACAGTAGGTGGTTAAAAGAAAGGTGGAATAGCCTGGAACTGTGCTAGCAGTGTTAGCTCTATTATATATGAAGATACAGTTACCCACTTAGGTCATATCTTTGCGTTAGATTAGGGCTTGTCTACATTTGTGATTATATTTATTATTAGTTGTGCAGGAGTGGTCTTAGCATCAGTGTTTCTCCCTAAATAGTCTTCTCCCTTTCACAACCAAAATACAATAACTATCACACCTCATATATGATAAGTCTACACACCCAACAGCTTATTGCAAATAGAAGTTTTTGAAATGACGATACTAACTAGACTATAGGTTTTCCAGGAATAGATATTGAGAAGGCTGCAATGAGCTTGTATAGTAAGCCCAGCTGGAGTCAAAGAAAATAGCTGGCACTTGTCCATGATTAACTTTTGACTTTTCCAAGGGGTGTTTCTAAACCACTCTTATCATAAGTGTTTAAAAGTGAGTTAATGCACTTATGTAGTAGGGGTAGAGATGTAATCCTAACAAATTGCTCTCTTAACTCATATATATTACAGGATCACTAACAGGGTAGGATTCTGGGCTAACTATGCCTAGGATATTCAAGACAACGGATTATTGGTCAGAAAGGCTCGTAGATTATTGTTGGGTAAACGTAAAGTATTAAAGTGTAGTCAAATATCAAAGAGTTAGACTAGATTTTCTTACTTGTTTAACTTGATATATTGTTAAGATCACTTCTCCATTGATTGATAATTCTTCAACCACCGGAGGAGAGGCCTACTATTTATACTAATATTCATGCTACTTCAACTTATTTAGTTAAAAAGTATCTTCTTAACAATTCAGTTCGTCAGAACAAAGTGCAAACACCATTGGACCCTGAAATATTTGCCCAGCTCAACTCAGGGAATCTCCTAAACTGCTATTTCATCTGATAGTGTTCCCACTCCACCAGTAGACAGTCTTTGATCTCTTCGTCATGATAGACTATAAATGAATATACAATCCAAATGCCTACATACCAATAGTAATATGGAATATTGAGTGATCAGTTCCGAGATCCAGCGATCAATCCATTATGCAGCTAACGCATATGCACCCTGAAAACGAGAGAAGTAGTATTCTCTAAACATTGTTCCAATCAGTTAAACATATCTTGAAACGTGCTCTCATCCAGTATTCTGAGTCATCTTTCAGATACCACTGAGAAGCTCATAACTTCGGGAGTATGGGTTCGGATATATGCTCATCCTATGAAGCCATATACCCCGCTCTTAAATATTAGGTAAGCTATTCCTGCTAGGGTAATAATATACTTAAAATCTGAGATCTACCTTGATCTATTGTCCATTACCTATACTCTAACATCTTATCTCTTCATTCTCTACATACTAACTTTTTATTTTTTATTATATATACTCTCACTTTTTACTTTTTTCCTCCAGGTTCAGTATTGTGATAGATCTTGCCTAAGCTCTTACTGCCCTACCCAATCTTACTTGTAAAAGCATATAAGAATAGGGAAGAAGGATTTACTGATATGGGTTTACATACCTGATGCCCCAATATTGTCAAATATTGCAAACTAAGAAACTTACAACCAAATAGAGCAACCTGCAGCTAGGCAGTGCAGTAATATATTGCTTGTCTCTCAGCTATTTACAAGTAAAGTCCTTCAACTTATATTATATTAAGCTTGCTAACTTGCATCATTCGAAGCCTACCAAATTGGATGCCTTGTTTAATTGTACTCCCTATATGATAAAGTGGTGCTGGCAGACCTACCTCTCTCTGTTAGACAATATCTACGAGCATAGAAAATGATGCAAATATGCCAAGAGTAGGATAACAAATAAAGTATAAGTATAGAACATGCTTTTCAGAATAGATATGCCATCAAAATGGCACATATCATTCCTCTTACACTGGTGTATATACCACAATGCCAAAAAATGGATTTCTAGCATATGTTAGATCTGTTTTTTGTGGTTGAAACTATAGACACAATCTTCAGAAAAGTATTGGAAGACATCAATAAATGTAGGAATCTAGTTTTACTAGATAACCCTATTCATTCAATGTTTGATAAAGTGGAACTCACATTGACCCCACTTACCACTAGTCGTTGACAAATTACTAGGAGAGGCAATTCCAACGCCACAGGGATACTTTCAACTGTTCTATTTTAGGCATGATACATTAAGTTGATAATTCGATCACAGTTGATCACTTAGAAGAACTCGAGCCCACAAAATAGCCTAGAATAATACTCTAGATCATGACATCATCACCACAGCCCCCAAAGAGAACGTGTGTTTAGGCGCCAATGTAGTATGCAATACTTTAATGCGTCTCATAAAATTACACTTATCAACAGGTTTCTTATGTGGTCAGTGTGGTTGAATAAGACCTTGACTGCAGTGAACATGTTGCACTATCGTCACCTGGGGAAAATTGCGTAATGCATCGCCAATAATCTTAAGTTATACGACTCACTACTCTACCAGATATATTCATTCTGGTTCACTCCGTGGTAGGGGACTCCTCAGCTCCTAACAGGAAATCAATCTTCTTTCTCAAAAACATCCTTTTACATCCTTGACATTCAGGCCCTTCATAAAGACGAAGTTCGGGTACGCTATTTGGGGGATCCATTAGGATGGGAAAGCAGAAAGGGATGTGAACCTAGAGTGTACGTGACAGGGAAATGAGAGGTTAGGATGCGAGTGGTTAACTATAACAATCCTATTGTCCTTGTGTTATATTGCAAGACTTAACAACCTTGATTATCAATGACTTAACATCTTACAATCTCTTCAGATTGTACAAAACTAGCTTGCTGCCTTGTAGTTCCACTATCTCCTCAGCTAGTGCCCAACTGTCTTATCATCATATATAACTATCACAGTAGTTCTATATTATCAATACACCTCTCCAGACTGTCTGAATAGTCACAGGTGTCGCAAGTTTGTCGGTACAGTCTCTTTAGAATTTAATAGTATAAAGATATAGACAATTGTATTGCAACTTCCTAGTATAGAACTGGACATAAATAGTTGAGTGAAGGCCTGAAGGCCTGGCTTATATAGGCATCTTCACAACTTTAACCCTGGTGACTCATCACCTCATGTTGCATAACTTCTATGACTCATAAGTGAGTTCTATTTTGAGACCCATCAGAGAACTCATATGAGTCACTACGCAACCTACAATTAACCTATCAATAGTCATAAAACCAGTCATGTGCTCAAATAAGTTACATGCGTGAAACCCATGACACATAATGTGAGTCATGTGCCAAAGTCATTACATCATATGACTCACAATCATGAGTCATCAAAACAATCAACCAATCATAATATAAAGATGGCTTACTACTACGCAGTCATGTGAGATGCTATGAGTCAATTGACTTCATTGTATGAAAAAATAATATAATTATGACTAATAACTATTAGTCATGTAAAATCTGCCTTGTTTAGTCACCATTTGTGATATAGTGTCTGGAAGGAGAAGGTATATAATGGGATGAACGTGAAAAAAAAGTGCAAGAGGCTGGATTAATGTCGGTTGGGGCTAGGAGTAGAGGGAGGCAACCCAAGAAAGAAACCCTTAGAAATGATAATAGAATAGAGAAGCAGCTAGTGAAATAGCAGCATTATTACAAAAGACAGTCAATTGAGTACCGAGTCTATCAGGAGTATATTTTGCTGAATGTCAAAATGTAATGTAATGTAAGAGTTACCGTAAGAGAAAGTGCAAATTACATTGACTTGGTTTACCTGGGAACAAAAAGACTAGCACATGTGACAATTGAGAGGAGGAACTGGTTTCCAATGAGGCAAAAGCGTCGCTGTTGATTATGTCTGAGCAGGGTTTATGATTAAAGGTCAACCCTCTAGCATGCAACTTGTGATATCCAAAGAGGTCTACTGGATAGTTATAGGTGAGAATACTGTTTGCAGTAGTAGTAAAGGGAAGATTGAAATGAGTATAGTGGAGGGGGGAAATCATAGGGAAGTTTAAAAATGAAAAAGTTAATAACTCAAACTGGTTGAGGAAAAATCCCTAGTATTATGAAGACACTTGTTCTTATGACAAATAAGCCATAAATCTATTGGTCTACTGCTAGTTGATAGAACTCTGTATAGGCTAATGTGTCCTCTTGGTGCTTTTGGTTCTTTGTCCAACTTTTGAAATATACCTAATTGTAAGGTATGACACTCAGTCTGGTCGTACAATCTATATGTACTGTACGTAATTTTCCCAATGAGACATCTGATGATCTGATACCATCTCACCTTATCCTGAAACAACAGTCACAACCTGCCCTATAACAACTGTATTGGTCCATGACATGTAAAACCTATCTTATACAACGTTGCAGCTGGCAACCATCCATATAATCTTTTTCTCTTCCACCTTCTCTCTTCTCTCCCCATACACGCTTCTCTCTGCCTTCCACTTCACCTCCCCTCATCTTTTATTATTGCCCACATATCCCTTATTTTCTCCACATCCCTCTGTTCTCTGAACAACTTCCATTAATCCATCTCAACCCTCTACTGCCCCTCTCTCACCCCTCTCAGACCCTCATCTTACTACTCCTTCACCATTCCCTCACCCCTCCCTCACCACTCCCTCACCACTCCCTCACCGCTCCCTCACCACTCCCTCACCGCTCACTCACCGCTCCCTCACTGCTTCCTTACCACTCCCTCACCACTCCCTCACCGCTCACTTACCGCTCACTCACCACTCCCTCACCACTCCCTCACCACTCCCTAACCGCTCCCTCACCGCTCCCTCACCGCTCCCTCACCACTCTCTTACCCCTGGCTCCCTTACTGCTTCCTCACTACTCCCACACCCCTTCCACCCTCACAGCTCCCTTACTACTCCCTTCCTGCTTGCTCCCTCATCTCTCCCTCACTACTCCCTTACTACTTGCCCCCTCACTGCTTCCTTACCAGTGCCTCACCGCTCTCTCACACCTCCCTTTCCTCTCCCCTACTTCTCACTTACCTCTCCCTTACCTCTCCCTTACCTTTCCCTCACACCTCCCTTACACGTCTCTCACACATCTCTCACACATCTCTTACCCCTCCTTTATCCCTCCCTTACCCCTTCCTTACTCCTCTCTTACGCTTTTACAACATTTTCCCTTTACCTACTGTATCTTGTTTGCCTCATTGTACTTGGAAAATCAGTACTCATAAAAGGGTTTAGTTTCTCATTATTCCATCCTCATCTTGATAGCTCTGGCACTTCTACAGCTGAGAAGCTCTCTGTTCATCCATCATAGTAAGATATATTCCGTATTTCATTCCTGTTGATTTGATATGTACTAATTAATATTCAATACTTAGATAGTAGAATATGGAGACCCAAAGGTGTAGCAAGTGCCTTCGAAGCAGAGAGTATGCCGCATTCGATCTTGATGCTAGAGGCAATCGTCGCAAGACATGTAGAGACTGCTTGGTAAGCTACTCTCCTAAATCCTGCATATTATAAACTGTTAATATAATAATACTGACTAAGTGAATGATATTTGTTTACTCGGCAAGGTAGAGGGATGCAAGACAACAGGCAAGACAAGCCTCGGGCCAGCAAATCAAATTGCTGCTCCTGAGGGGCTAGAGATGGTGGGTCAGGCTAATATTCCTGTTCCCACTGCTTTTATTGAGCATCGTCGGGAATGGACAGCCCATAAACTTGGTCATATAGACCTGATATGCAGTGCATGCCATGCATTGCACTGGCAGGCAGAAAGACCACAAAATAGGACCCGTGCTAAGGCTGGGACCTTTCAGGCGTGCTGTAAGCACGGTGATGTGATAGTTGAGAGGATGAGGGCTTTGCCTGAACCCTTGAATACCTTGATGACTGGGCAAGATAGTCAGTCACGGTTGTTCCGGCAGCATATCCGTCGCTGCAATACGCTGTTTGCTTTCACATCTATCAGCTTTAATGCTGATGCCCGTACTGGGACTACAGGGCAGGGCTTACAGCTCTTCCAGATCCATGATGCCATCTATCACCAGCAAGGTCCTCTGGTTCCACCAGGGGGTCGGGATGCCCTGTTCTCCCAAATATACTTATATGATCCAGTTGAGGCAGCTCAAGCAAGATATGCAAAAGCACCTACACTCGATGTGACAATAATTGAATCCTTAACAAGGATGCTACAACAGGTATGCTCTTATATCCAGCTGTATCTTACGTCAGGGAAAGGTTCGCACAGCTGTCAGAGCAGGAACCTGACCTGCGTATTATTCTCAATCCCGAACTGAGCTTCATTGTGGAATCGGGGGCAGATATGAGAAGAGAAACCTTGCCCACAGCTAATAAAGTTGTATTGATCCTGCCTGAGGAATATGGCAGGGGAGGATTTCGTGATATTGTACTAGCTGAGCGGGTTAATGGTGAGGTCTCAGATAATGGATTGACCATCATTAATTCCAATCATGCCTCCTACTTGCCACTCCACTATGTGCTCCTCTTCCCAGATGGGGAGCCTGGATGGCACTGGGCAAGAACTCTTGAGAATCAGGATGGCAATCGTCAGAACCTGAGAATGTCACAAAGGACATGTTTCAGGTTCCGCTTGCCCACCAGGACTGACGAACCAGCAACTCTTATGAGATCCCAAAGGCTCTTCCAGCAATTGGTGGTTGATGCCTGGGCTGCTTGTGATCAGAACAAGCTGAACTGGCTCCGAACAAATCAGGCTAAACTGATTTGTACAATGGTCTTGCTGATGTACTGCAACAAGGCGATGTGAATCCAGAGGAAGTTGGACGCAGAGTTGTCTTACCATCAAGCTATGTTTGTGGAGACAGATTCATGCAGCAGTTGTACCAGGATAGTATGGCCCTGGTACGCCACTTTGGAAAGCCTTCACTATTCATTACGTTTACAGCTAACCCAAAGTGGGCTGAGATACAAGATGAGCTACTACCTGGTCAGACTGCCATTGACCACCTAGATCTGGTGGCTAGAGTTTTCAATCTCAAGGTCCGTGATCTGTTGGATCAGCTCAAGCACAAGCAAGTGTTTGGTCCTTGGCGTGGCTGGGTCTGGACAATAGAATACCAGAAGCATGGGCTGCCTCATCTTCATCTGCTGCTGT
>Ga0307513_10007469_pt1 | contig 14163 bp, 5 predicted proteins | sample 15_EM_MG_FD_202174 | JGI IMG/M metagenome (GOLD analysis project Ga0307513, IMG submission 202174) | Populus trichocarpa ectomycorrhiza microbial communities from riparian zone in the Pacific Northwest, United States - 15_EM | ecosystem: Host-associated > Plants > Roots > Unclassified | place... | reverse complement strand
AGCCATCATCAATTCTTTTTATAAACATGTCTACCTTGAGGTGTTTTAAAGAGCCCACATGAGTTTTTTAAGTGTGTAATATATTGCTAAAGTTATAGAGAATTACTTGGTTTTTTTTAGAATGAAACTATAGAAAAGACAAGAATTGAAACAAAGATATAGCGTTCCTCTTCCCAATTTTGCAAGAGAATTAAATGTCTTCGAGTTTTTGAAATATTTTAATGAGATATATTTGAAGGGAAAAAAAACCCCATAAAAAGTCATGCTTTTATAAGATTAAAGCAAAAGCCTTGAAAAGGATAAAAAGTCAAAGAAGGTGACCATTTCCTAAGTAGGACATGAGGATTGGTACTTTTCTTCATTGCGAAGATGTTGCTTTTCTCTCTCCATGAAATCTTGATTGGGAATTTGAGATCCTCCCCCAGTAAAAGCAGCTACTTTGTGTACATGGTTGATAGCCATTGCTTGAGACTACAGCAACAAAAGATATACATTTTTGTGACCTTTAGAGCCTGCAATTCTTTCATACGAATACTATTTATATCGTTAAATATTGCCTTTTAGTCTTTCCAGTACAAGCAATTTCTTTTCATGATTGTTTTTATTAAACATAGCGTATAATATCAAATCACGAGTAATATAGTTTAATTGATCAGATTCTAGATTTGTTTTTTAAAAATTATTAATTTGAGTCTCACAAACCTCAGGGCTACTGGAGACTTACATAATTGTTAACTTCAGAGCCCATGAGATTAGTCGGGATACATGCAAGCTAGCTCAAACATTCACATTAATAAAAAAATATATATAGAAAACATCATAAGAATAAAACAACCACACAATTCAATGATTTTATGTGATTAAGAGAAGAAATTTCACTATGATCAAATTCAATACAACATTGACATTCTAGAAAAATAGGCCCAAAAATAGACCCAAGCTAGCATATATTTATAAGGAATGTCTTAAACCTAATAGATAGAGGATGATTAGTCACAATCCTAATCCTACAAGATTTTCAATTGCCAAAACCAACCTAAGCCTGTAAGGTTTCCATTAGAAGTGACTTTGTCAAAGTATCAATCTTTTTCACAATAATGCTATCCAAAACAATAACATCTCAGAAAAAATGGTAACTAATTACATCAATGCGCTTTGTCCTTTCATGGCGCATGCGATCTCTTACAAGATGTATGGAATTTAGATTATCATAATTAAAGAACGATAATTAATGATAATCATATTAATTTTGATTAGAACTGAGTTCACCAATCATGTCTCTTAGCCAAATAACCTATTTGGTTGTTTTAGTAATTATCAAGTATCCCACGTCTAGAGATCATATATAAAGATCATACTCAAGTTTTTCTCATGTTATTATATATTGGAAATTTGGGACCCCAATTAATTGGATTGTGGGTTAAATTGAGTGAGAGTCATTAGATTGGGGATTCGATTGGAAAAATTGTTTGTTGATATGACCTAATCGAGCATTAATGGGGTCGGAGTTGGTGGTATAGTTGTCCCTTTTCCTCAGCTAGTTAATTTCAAACCATAATTTCTTTGACGATGATGACTAGAGAAGAAAGACGAACCCCATTGCATTAAACAACCATTAGATCGAAAGGCATGATCACTTTTACTATTATTTTGATCAGTATGTTGACAATCATACATATGATTAACCTCTCTTTATCATATGTATTTGATGGTTTAAAAAAAAAAAGAAAAAGGTGATGCTTAATGCATAAGAAAGTTTGTTTATGCTAACACATGATCATGGACCTCGGAGCACACTTTTCGTTCCATGAATGTGCGAGTCCACTTTATCTAAATTTATAAAAAGAATTAAAAAATTAAAATGATATTATTTTAATAAAAATAATAATTAATAGATTAAGTATGAGATTTTGACCATATCATGGTTTTTAATTGGATTTACGGGTTAACTTTAATTTTTTACTGGATCAACTTGGATTTTGGACCAGATTAGCTAATGTCATTTCGAGACCTTCCTAAAAAATTCAAATTTTTTTTTTAATTTTTTTTTTTATGTTTTGAATCATTTTGATATGTTGATCTCAAAAATAATTTTAAAAAATAAAAATATTATTTTAATGCATTTAAATATAAAAAACATTTTAAAAAATAATCACAACCATACTCTCAAACAATTCATCAGCTTCTCCAAAAAATTTCACATGAATTAGGGGTTGAATCTCTAAGGTTACACTAGATATGTTTTAATTGATTTTTTTTTGGACCCGGGTTAGGCCCTGGAGTCTCGGGTTGAACTGCTTTTGTTTGGGTTGTAAATGTAGAAAATGAGAATTGCTAAAGATTTTGGCAGGCCATTGAATATAAGCCCAAGAAGCATTTACTAACCGCTTTCCTACTATTTCTTTTGGTTCCAAAGAGAAGCTCTGGCTTAGGGTTTTGAAGGAAGCGGTCGTCAAACAAAAGCAGGGTTTTAGGCTATTTACCCAGATAGAAAAATCAAAGAAACTAAAACAATGGATCCTTCATCAGTTAACTCAGCTGAATTGGAACGATTCCTTAATGTAAGTAAAGAATCCCTCTTTCCCTTTTCACAAAGTCCCACCTTTTATTTTCTTGAGCTTGATTTTTTGAAAGATTTACACTTGTGGTTTTTATTTTCTTGGTAAGAATATGATTTAGTCTTTGATTCGTTAAAGGCCTCAACGTTTTGGTCATTACTACCACTTCATTGTTTTGTTGTCTGGTTAACGTAATTTTTATCTTAATCTTTGTAGTGTATTGAGTTGTTATTGCAAAAAAAACTCAAGCTTGATCGGATAACTGATTTGGTTGGATAATTTGAATAATGGGGTTAGTGGAAAATTTTGTGTGTGGGATTTTTTGCTGATATGACGAGTAAACTCAATTTTTGTATGTACAGTTTCGGTATATTATTGGTGTGGATAATATTCTTGATGAATTTCCTCTTATAGTACTGTGTTGTTGGTTCTTGTTTCTTTCTGAGAGAAGGTTCTGATGCGGTTTTATGTTATCACACTAAATTATAAACGATTTGATTTGCTTCGTTAAGAATTCAGAACTGTCATTTGGTATCATGGGCTTAATTGTATGGGTAATTGTGCTATTTTATGAGTAACTATGATGTGATAAATTTGAGATTGCATGTTTGCTTAGAACGGAGAGTTAACAGGGAGACTAGTGGAGGGGAGTGTTGTTTTTTTGGTAATTCGAGTATCTTAAGGAATACAAATGTTGGGGGGCGTTATTTTGTAATTTAAGTCTCTTAAGGTAGTGTGGGATGGTTGCTGTCATCACCTTGCTGGATCTTTGATATTTTACAATGATGTATGTGATTCTGATTTTGGAATGATTTTTTTGGTTTTGCAGCAAGAGAAGGAAAGAGCTATGGTTAATGAGATGGTGGCAAAGCTTACAAGTGCATGCTGGGACAAATGCATCACAAGTTCACCGGGGAGCAAGTTCAGCTCAAGTGAATCATCTTGCCTTTCTAACTGTGCTCAGCGTTATATGGATATGAGTCTTATCATTATGAAACGCTTCCAGTCCATGAACTAATTTCATGAAGAATTGGCCTACTGTATTGGTTTGCAAGTTGCAACTGCGCTCTAGCTTCAATCATTAGTGGATTACAGTAGCTGAAATGCCTTGCATTTTTGGAACTAAATCACATATTTCTCTCTTGATTATCTTTACATCAACTTCTGTATTTTAAACACCATGGAATTATTATCCTCCCATCATTTGATGTTGCATAAATGATGTCCTGTTGCTTTCAGAACACTTTCTTTTTTGTCTTAAACTTGTGCAGTTGTGAGTAGTGGGGTGTTGTAATTAGCTCAAGTTGCAGGAAGCAAATACTTTTAATTACACCGGTATTTCCTAGTGTTCACAAGCCAGCCTGAGTGGAACCACAGAAGGGGAGGTAAAAAGCAGCTGGTGGTGCTTGTTGAAGGCTACTACTCATTGCTGTTTAGGAGGATGGTAAATTCGTGGCATTTGCTTAATGGCATAATTCTGACTGCCATGGTGAAAGTGTGCAGCTTTTCTCCTCATTTCAATTTTCAAAAGTTTAGTTAGTTTCAAGCCTTCTTAGTTACTGTTGGAATTAAAATCCTAAACTTCCATTGAAGTAAGCTTTAGTTTCAAAAACTGATCTCTAACTTTACGGGAGATAACCCTTTTCTCTTTCTGAACTGCTACTCTCTCAAAGAAGGCGCAAAGTGACTCCTTGACTATTGCTAGATTTCTAGCTGTGGAACCTCAAAGGTTAATGCAACTGAAGGTATGTGAATTAACATTCTTCACAAGAACCAGTGAATTGAACAAGCATGCCTTCGCCTTTTGGTTTCTATGTTAACGAGTGTTAGGGCAGTGGGTATAGGAAGAAGGTTTTGAAGTGTGAAAGATCACTAGTGTTTACTGGAAGGTTACAATAATATTCTTTTAAGATACATCAAAACTTCAAAAACTTGTAAACAACAAAAGTTTCTCAAGAATTTCTATTTTGTTTCATATGAACTTAAACAACTATAAGGTACCTTCCTCGTACCAAGAATGATGTGCTTTTATAAGATCTAAGAAATTACTTTGTGCTTGTACGTGATCAAGACAAGTATCATCTCCATCAAATACAATTCATGTGGCCAAGAATTAAAATTGCTGCGACTTTTGAAAGTTGTTATACCATGTTCTTACGAATTGGTCGATATCTGGCAAAACATTAAAATTAGGAATCACTTCTACTCATGCACAGGCAAAGGTGCCCACCAAAAAAGTATGACACAATTACAACAACTAAAACCGCAAACCCATTGAAACAGATCATTATAAACAAGGAAGAAAGTACGGTTGGAGGGGGGGGGGGGGTAATGGCCAGCCAATAAAATAGAAACACATCATTCTTTTTTCTTTTTTCTTTTTTCGTTTCGTATAATCAATCTTCTTTTCATTTTACAACCTAGTATGCCTCTTAGACTGTTGGGCATCTGATGTCAAGTTGTCACCACTGCCACTAGCCATCCGCTTTGATTCCCCTGTTCCAGCTGCTAAAGCAAGAACATCAGGTGATATATCCCAGCTGCCACTTTTTCTACCCAAACTTGATCGTCTGGAATGCATGACGCTGCGCCCTTCCATACCCTGAGGGGGGAGGATCCTGCTTAAATCTGGAGAGACATCAGGCAATCCACGATCCTCATGCAGACTGTCATCATTTCTTGCTGTGCCATTATAATCATCATCTCCTGAAGCCTCGTCCCACACTGGCTTCCTCCCCATTTCTATGTCACCGGCAGATTTTTCCACGCTTGAACTGACAAAACTACTAGCTACCATTCTAGGTGGAATGGCAGGTTCCTTTGGTACTTTTGCCCTGAAACTGTTCTTAGATGGAGGGATGCTAGAGCAAAATATCTCCTTGAAGTTCTCAATCAATCCTCTGTCAAATGGGTTAGCTAGCCCATCATACCGGTATCTAAAATTCTCATAAGTAGACTGCCAAAACACAAAAAGCAAGAAGTTTCGGAAAACGAGCATATCACATAAAACATGAAGAATGGCATGGTTTTCCAGGGAAAATTAAATATCTACTATAGAAGCAAAATGCAGTGAGTTGCAAAGGAAGGGATGTGATGGGAAACAATTTTAGATGAGACGAGTTTTTGCATGAGGATATTGACCTAAAAGTGTGACTTGTAGGAAGAGTTTCTTACTTGATTTTTACTGATGAGATATGAATGGAACAAGGTAAGACCACCAACAAACCAAACTGAAATAAAGGTGTAAATCACTAGAGCAATAGAGGCAGGAGTCTTGGACATTGCTTTCCAAATTGACGTCTCCTCGCTATTCATGATCCTCTTAATGTAGACCCAGCAAAATGCGTGTACATATAAGCAAATAATTGTTGAAGTAAAGACAAACATGAAGAAGAACCGGTAGTTCCGCTGCACCCAAAAACAGAAAGACAAATCCCAGTTCAGAAAAAGATCACTACGAACACACAAATTCATGTGATGCCAAAGTTCAGCGTTATTTTGCCAGTGCAAGTACTAGCTTGAAAGCAAACTGAAAGATGGTGAGGTCAACTACAAAAATTCTCTAAATAAAGACACATTCAAGAATATCATCATCAAACAAACACAAATTTGACAAATTCTGGCACAACCTAAAAGTAAAACTGGAAAGAATTTCTTGTGATCTTGATTTTTTATCAATTCAAAGTTTGAAGCTATATAGCAGGAAGGCTATCTTCTTATTTTTGTACCAACACTGGCTAACCGTAAATTATTGGTGTCATTCCACCATGGAACAATGATGCCAAATACTTTCCCTCATTAAACTTGTGTTTCAGTAATAACATAGTGTGTGTATTTCTCTTTCTTTTGGATGGGGAACAACAAATCCCAATATGGTTGATAATGACAACTCAGAGAATCATAAACACCACACTCAATGCACGACAGAAACTTTCTTGTGTTCTCAGAGTTCTGAAGATGCCACTAGTTAAGTTTTAAGAGCAAAGAAATGCCAGATGGAAGAATGATCATTTACCAATCCAATACACTGACCAACCCAAGGGCAATGATGGTCAAATCTTTCCACACAGTTGTTGCATATGGAACAGTGAGAACATCGTGGGGGCCTATAAAGCATGCAGGTATCACAGTACTTGGTCTTCACAGTTATCCCATTGATGATAACATCCTTTGTGCGTGGCAAACGGAAAGGTGGGGTTTGGCCAGGAGTAAGTGGAGTGTTCCCTTCATAACCTTCCGGCTCTGGAGGATGAGCATTACGAGGTATTATACCAGGATCTCTTCCTGATGTTAGCAGAAGAAAGGTTAAATCCTGCGAGAACAAACACATCCATCAGTTAACAGCACAGGACTATCTACAAACTTCTTTTTGCCAACCTAGCCTCTATATTTATTATTTCAAGCAACTCCAACAAAGTTTTGATGATCAAATACAAAAATGTGTGCAAACAATCCCCAAACTAGTTGGGATTGATTGTACAGATCTTTTTCTATATTTTGGGCTATTTAGGATCAACTTTTCAGTAATATATTGTGATAAAAGAAAATACTTCTTTATCACTTCAAACCCAAATTATTTTGATCTGGCTTTTTTTTTTGTGTGTGTGTGTGTGTGTGTGTGTCCTTCCGCTATTCAAATTGAATCACTGTTTTGCATTGGTGCATCGATAGGTTAATGCTGTAATCACACCATCTAACAGATCCTCCCTCAACTTATCCTCAGTAGATACTGCATCAAATTTCCTATGATATACTTGTTTCATATTTAGTCTTTTTTATATATATTTCCACATATGCATCTTAATTTATATTATCATATATGCACATTTCTGGACACGCTGCTTATTCGCTCCACGTACTCTTTTCTGGTTTGAATTAAGAGAATTATCTAACTTCAATGTCAAGAATCCAGATAAGAACACACAACAAACACCCCAAATCCCTGATCCCCTCCAACCAAAAGTAAGGAAACCCCAAAGAGGACACATTGTTGACAATTTTAACATGCAGCTAGAGATCTCTTGCAACAGGAGCAGAATGGATGTTCCTGGATAAAGTACTCCTATTGTGTTAGGATAATCAAATAGGGTCTCAATATAATTCACATCCATGTCAGCACATGAAAATTTTCTAACTTATATAAATTCATTTCTTTACTGGCCAATTGACGTGTGTGGAGATATGCTACTGTAACAGAAGCAACAAACTAAAGCCAGTGGTTATATGCTGTCACTGGTATATGCATGCGCCACCTTATAACCTTTATTCATGTACTAACTTGATTGTTCCACAATATTCCGTATACTAGGGCTTCAAAACAGTCTAGTTAATCATCTAACTTGCTTTTAAAGATGAAAACTAAAATGAAGACTCTGTGATTGACATAACATGGCAACTGCTATCTATTTAAGCTTTGAACTAACTCATCATAACAATTAGCTGAGTTCATTGTTAAGCGTGGAACTTCAGCAAACAGGAGCATAAAAAATTTAAAACAACAGAACTTAAGAAAGGAAAACAACTCACTAGTAATGTCAGAACAACGACAAAGACTACTATTGATATTCCCAGGTGATGAGAAAAATCATCTATCAGCTTTCTTGCTACGAAGACACAGAAAACAACAGCTGGAACCACAATAAGAAAGATGGTTAACAGAATAGATCTTGCATCCGGTCCAAATACAAGCCTCCCCTGAAGCAAAAATGTCTGCAAACAAAACAACCAACTGTGGCGTTACGCAATTATCAACCCATTACCAACATGAACAAAGAAAAGAAAAAACACTAGCGAAGCGTAATAATAATAAAAAAAAAATCGAAAAATAGTGGTAATATCTACATTATGCTTTCACATCTTTGAATCAACAAACAGAAAAGGCCATGATACTATAAGAAAGTTATTTTTTCATTAACCCCAGCATAAGTTCTATACAAAACTGAATCTAGAATTTGATTCACAAAAGTAAAAAAAAAAACAGCTGCAAGCAACCCAAATTCAGTTACTCATTCAACAAACTAATCCCTACCCATTTCACAATCAGCCTGCTATTTGCAAAATAATTAACCAAGTGAACCATAACCAGAAGTTGCAAGCAAAAATAACTCAAATTGACCACTAACTTCAACCAAAAAAATAGAAAAATCCCATCTTTTTTCTCCTTAATTCAATTGTTAAACACCCCAAAATCCAATCTTTATCCTCAATCTCACAAAGCTTCACACTTTCCTAAACAAAAACCAAAAAGAACAAAAACCCATAATTTAAAACTTGAATTTAGCTTACATTACTGCCTTTCCATGCCTGGTAAGTCATTAGACCCTCCCCATCGTCACCATCAATAGCGGAGTCTACCGTAACTCCGCCAGCCGGATCCGGAGGAGGTGGGACCACATACATGTCTCTCATTCTCCTCTGTTCTCTCTGTCAGGTCAATTCTGTACAGCTGCAAAACTTTGCAAAGCAAAAATGAAAAGGAAAGAGGGAAAAGCTAATAAAGGCGGCTCTTTTAATACTACTGTAAAATAAAAAGATGGGACTATTTGACTTTTTCTTTATTTTTTTTCAAAAGACAAACGGGGTTGGTGGGGCCAGGATCATGTTATGATATTATGATTTATGAGGTGGCTAACCACTACAGGCTACGGCGTTTATGGGCCGTTAACCGTCGCACTCGAGCTGGTCAGCTAAGTAAATAGCAGAGTGTAAAATATTCTACCATACAATCATTTCAAGTTTATTAATACAATGTTTTCCTTTCTTTTCCTCTGTTCTTGGTTAAATTATGTTACTAGGGCAGTTAATTATCTTCTTTTTTTGGGTGATTCAATAGCCAATAAATCATTGAATAACTAGTACTAGAAAGGAATCTTTCAAATTTTAAAATTATCAGTCTCTTCCTATGTCAAGTGTGCGCGCCCTAAGATGGTTTGTTTTCAAATATATTTTTATCCATTTAATGATTGCGAGGTGTAACATGGTATTGTTCAACCTACTAAAATACCACTAATAGATTATCAAGTCAATTGGTGTAGCAATTTTTAAATTTGAGTCTCGTAATTGTTAATATAATAGTCATTGAAGATTTATATAATTGTTAACTTTAAAATTCATATGATTAATCGAGATATGCACAAGCTGACCCGAATATCCACGTTAATAAAAAAAAAATCAATTAGTGTGAGAAATTGCATTATTGTCATTAAACTTGATTTAACTAATAGAAGTTGAAATTCTTAAAAAAAAAATTATACATATAAAGATTAAGATTAAGAGGAGTTTAAGCATTTGTTAGAAGATTTACTATTGATAGTTAAGATTCCTATTGTTAGTATTTCAAGATAAAAATAATAGATATATAAAAAATAAATAAATAAAGATATTATCATGTTTAGTTGAAAGTAAAAAAATAAAAATATTTTAAAAAAAATAGAATGAGTTACTATATTTTCTAAACTAAAATTATATGGAGACATGTTATTAATTTCTAATTATGATAAATTAAATGTTATAATAGTTGATTGCAAGAAATCATTGAGCCAGAGATTTAAGTTTTGAGTTTCGCTACATATTCATTAATAATATGGTACGATAAAAGTTTTTTCATATATATAACTTGATAATTCAATATCGTGATTTGTCACATAAAAATTATCAATCTTGAATTAATTCCAAGCTTTTATATCCAATTAAATTGTAAGTTTTCAACAATATCTTGATTTTAAAACATAATTCAAGAATAGATCATGATGGTAATTGAATATTTTTTTTGAAATTCAAAATTATCTCACAATTACAAAATTTAAACAATATTAATTATCATAACCCAGTCTCTTATGCGCAATCCAAGGCCACCAAATAAATTACATAGTGCACTTAAACTTGTTCATGCCTAATTTACATGATGGTTAAAAAAAGTTATAATTCTTTTTTTTTTCTTACAATTAGGATTTAATCTTAGATTGACTTATAAAAACTGAAATTTCCATGAACGCAACTCCCTATTTATGACATGGTTGGTGTGCATTAAATAGAAAACAATCATTAAAGGTTTATATAATTGTTAGTTTCAGGGCTCGAGATATATATAAGATAGTCTGGACACTGACGTTACTAAAATTTAAAAAAAAAATGATGCAGCTTCAGGTTATTATCACCTCTTATCACGGAAATAGAATAAATCAGTCATTATTTTTAGGGTTTTTAAAAGGGAGTTACAGTAGAGAAAAGTGTCTTTTTATTGTGCGTTTGTGTTGAAAATCAATTTAGATTCTGTATTTTTATTTTAGTCAATTGCATTGGATATGAACAAAATGTGATCTATCATGCCTCTAATTGATAGAATCGATTAGTTGTTACGACTTCTCAAAAAGCCTCTGCCCAAGACTTTCCATTGAAATAGATTTGACCATGTTTTTGCTAAATATGATGCGATTATCTAGAACAAAACACAAGAGTGCAAATTGACTTCACAACGCAAGCATACGAGCTGAAGTGATATTTTTCTTCTTCTTATAATTACTATAAAATTATCAAATATAAATAAAAATACTAATATAATTTTGTTATTGATAAATTACAGTGAACTTTACCAATAAATTATATTTGTACTTGTTAGAGTTTGTTTGAAATTTTATAAAATTATATTTGTTTGTAAATTGATAAAATTTATTTTGAACTTATGACTTAAGTGTTTTATGATTAAATAAATAATAGCTTATTTAACATGTCGGTTTTATAATTTATCAATTTTATTACCGACAAACTCATCGACAGATCATAAATTATTGATGAGAGTTTTTCTGAAGAATTATTTTTGTCTGTAAGTTAGTCGGTAAAATTCATACTAGCAAATTTAGAGTATAAATACCGATAAAAAATTCTAAAAGTAAATTCATGTAAGAATTATAGTAATATATAAATCTTATTTTTTTAATGGTTAATCATAACTCATATTTGTATACTTGTAAGATATGGGATGTTAATTAATATAGGTCTTTAATATAAGGTAAATACACAATCATCTAATCTAATCTGATTTAATCTGGTGGATTGATCTAACTAGAATAATCCCCGTAAAATATAGTCAAATATTAAAAGAATGAAATAACTTCTTTTTATTATTTTTATCTTTTTTAAAACACAAAAATCATCATTCACGTCGAAATTCCTAATGTATTTCCCTTCATTGTTTTTGGTACAATTTCCTAACTTAAAAGGCATAACAAGAGATTTTTTTCTCTCTCCCACCTCTGCTTTTATTTCTTGAAAAGATTTATGATACTCAGAAAATAACTAGTTTTATTTTAATAGTTATTTTTTAAACTCATCTTAAAAAATTAGATATAAAAAAAATAAAAAAAAGAGATAAAACTAATGATACATAAAAAATAATAAGAATATTTTTATTTAAAATTTGTCTTTTATTTATATCTATTTTTTTAAAATAAATTCAAAAAACAACTAATTATTATTCCAAACACCATAAAAGAAAATTTTATTGTTCTTACCCATTTTTTCTTCTAACAAAGAGTTAAAATAATTGGCAGGGTTAAAATCATGTGATGACGCATGCAAAAACGCCCAATCTCCCAACGAATCTCTTACAACACCATCCAAGAAACTGTTAGTTATCAGTGCAATATAATACTATGATATTTATTTGATCATTTATTATTCCATGAGCATATATTCTTTATTCAGACAAGGCACTGTCATCATGGCCTTTTCCTTGTAAGCACAAAACTTGGGATTCCCTCCTGTCTTCTCTCTTAACTCTTCACTATTGTTCGATTTGCTGGCTTGGCGTGTTCTTATTGGCCTTCTCTGCTGTAGTTTTATTATACAAAATGTAGTAATTTTGTTAATTAATTAGTTCTGACCCTTTCACTTATTCCAGGTTGGTGGAGATTTCAACTTTCACAGGAACTCGTGCATAAAGAAGTGTAAAAGGTAAAGGGAAAAGGGAGCTGAGCTAGGTTTGATGCGGGCGGTGGTTTGGGAATCCCTTATTCCTTTGAAAACACCATCGTGATGGGAGAATTCTAAAGCTTGAAAAGGGTAAAGCAATAGCATGGTAGAGACTAGAGAGCATGTGGAGATGAAATATATTAATTTGTTCTCAAATATCAATAATGGGACCTATTATATTTTTTTATTATTATTATTAATATGGATGTCCGGGTCAGCTTGCCGATATATCGACTAATCCCATGGACCTTAAAGTTAATAACCATGTAAGTCTCCAGTGATCATCATATTAGTAACCACATGGCTCGAACCTGAAATCATAGGGAAAAAAAACTCCTCAGGTTCTAATTACCACTGGACCATCTACTGAATGATTATGAGACCTACTATACTTATTCTTAAACATTATAGTTATAGAATTTTTAAAACATGATCATTAAAATATTAAACAAACTAATAACCGTTGCCTTTTCATTGAACATGGCTTTAATTGGACCACTTCATCCTTAGATTACTTGATAAATAATGAAAATATCAAATTAATTATTGAAATTAAAAAATAAAATAATTATATGATGACTGGAAATTTTATTCACTAATATGGTAAAGATCATGCATTAATTGGTATTATTATTCACTTATCACATGGTCTAATATTAGCTTATATCATCCTGAATCAATTAATAAAAATAATTAATTCATTTATCATAATATCCAATAATTAATATAAAAAAACAGGATTTAAAGTGAGATAATTGGATCAATTGACAATCAATAGAAATAATTAATACAAAGATACTTTTTTATATATATATATATGTATGTTTTCTTCAAATCTCTCTTTTTCAACAATAATATATCCATAATATGCTCATTAAAATATTTTTTATAATGACCCAATTCCCATATACAATATATGGTTACGATTAACCATTTCACATTATCAAACCCAAAACTAATTCACAAAATCTACATGATTTTATATCTAATAACCACAATTCAAAAACCAATCAAAACTAATAATTTTCAATCCCATCGTCAATAAAATTTCACAACCAATTACACATCCTTCATCCCATTCTTTCAAATCATTTCTAAAAATTCCCTCTCTTTTTAAAACAACATTGTGTTCCCTCTCCTCTTTTTTCAATTATTAATTAAACAACTTCTTCTTGTTTGATTGATTTTTTTTTTAGATTTTTTTGAAAAAATCTAAAAATATAAAAACAATGAGGGAAATAGTTAAAAATTATAAAATAACCAGAAATTGACCAAATCTAATGACCTTAAAAAATGTGAAGAAATATACAAAAATCTTGCAAAATATGCATTTCAAGATGTTTCATTTGTTGCTCATTTTCTCACGTTCTGCTCTGCAAATTTGCTTCTGAAAAATTTTAGGCCGGCTGAAACTGGAAGAAAATTTTCAAATCTGACTTCAAAATTTTATGGGTAATTTGATAAGTCCTCCTTCCCTAATTTCACGAGAGAGGATGGCTACTGTCACGGGGAAAGAAGGCTACTGCAATCTAGGGTTTGACTTGGTGGCGAGTGAGACTGTGGAGCTGCTGTTTTGATTCAGGCCTGTTCAGTGAAGAAGGCTGTAATAGTGGTTTTGGGTGGCTGAGGGTGTGGT
>Ga0307513_10007468_pt1 | contig 14165 bp, 8 predicted proteins | sample 15_EM_MG_FD_202174 | JGI IMG/M metagenome (GOLD analysis project Ga0307513, IMG submission 202174) | Populus trichocarpa ectomycorrhiza microbial communities from riparian zone in the Pacific Northwest, United States - 15_EM | ecosystem: Host-associated > Plants > Roots > Unclassified | place... | reverse complement strand
GAAGGCCGCGGCGAAGATCTCGGGTTGCATGGAATGCCACGTCGTCACCGGCGAATTCGACTACTTCATGCTCGTTCGCACCGGCGACAGCGAAAGCTTCAACCGGCTTCACGCCGAGCAACTGCTCTACCTGCCGGGCGTGCGCCAGATCCGCTCGTTCATGGTGCTGAAGCAGGTGCTGTCGACGACGCTGATTCCGCTGGCGTGACGTTGCGGAACCCCGTGTTGCCCGTAAACTCGCAGTGAGAATCATTCGCATTAGAATGCGATGAACGTCGGTATGCAGCGCGCTTTTCGCGCGCATGCCGCCCATCACGAGCCAGCCTTCCGCCAGCCAAGCGTTTCGCACCTGCATGGTCGCCATGCCAGGCATGTGCGGCTTTCGGAGACTGGCATGCCCTTCATCGATACCCGCCCGAACCTTGTCGTTCGACCCCCGCTGTTCGCAGCCGGCTTGCTCTGCCTGGCGCAGACCGCGGCGCAGGCGCAGTCGGCTTCGGCACCCGAATCGACGCTGCCGGCCGTGCGCGTCAGAGCCGCTGTCGAGAAGGAAACCGCCACCGGCCCAGTGCCCGGCTACAGCGCCCAGCGCAGCGCCACCGCGACCAGGACCGACACGCCGCTTGCCGAGCTGCCGCAGTCGATCTCGGTCATCACCGCCGAGCAGGTGAAGGACCAGAACGCGCAGACGATGCAGGAGGTGCTGCGCTACACCGCCGGCGTGCGCTCGGAGATGTACGGCCTGGACAACCGCGGCGACTGGTTCAGCCTGCGCGGCGGCAGCGAAGGCTCGACCTTGCTCGACGGCATGCGGGTGCCGCTGTCGGGCTGGTACGGCGTGGTGCGCAACGAGCCGTATGCCTTCGAACGCATCGAGGTGCTGCGCGGCCCGGCCTCGGTCGTCGCCGGGCAGAACGGCCCGGGCGGCGTCGTCAATCTGGTCAGCAAGTGGCCGCAGGCGGAAGCGCAGCGCGAGCTGACGGTGCAGTTCGGCAACAACCGGCACAAGCAGATCGCCGCCGACCTGAGCGGCCCGCTGAACGCCGACGGCACGCTGTTGTACCGGCTGGTCGCGCTCGACAAGAACAGCGGCACCCAGGTCGAGCATGCCGACGACAAACGCACCCTGCTCGCGCCGTCGCTGACCTGGAAGCCCGGCCCGTCGACCACGCTGACGGTCTATGCCGAGTACCAGAAGGACGAGTCGGGCAATACCAACGCCTTCCTCGGCTACGAAGGCACCTTGCTGCCGGCGCCGCACGGGCCGATATCGCCGTCGCTGTTCATCGGCGAGCCCGCGTGGGACCGCTACGGCGGCGAACGCAAGCGCCTGGGCTACGAGTTCGAGCAGGTGCTGTCGCCCGCCTGGACGCTGCGCCACCACCTTCGCCACGACTGCATCGACGGCGGCATGCGCACGATGTACGCGGCCTGGTGGGACGGTTTCGTCGATTCGAGCGGCGCGCCGGATGCCAACGGCACCTACCTGAACCGCATCTGGTACGCCACCGACAACCACGCCCGGATCACCAATGCCGACCTGCTACTCGAAGGCAAGCTGAACTGGGGCCGCGCGCGCCACACGCTCCTGTTGGGCGTGGACCACATGAAGAACAGCGACGACCAGGCCTCCTGGGACGACGGCGGCGCGACGCCGCTGGATGTCTACAACCCCGTGTATGGCAGCTTCGCGGACCCGACCATCGGCACTTCGCCGACGAATTTCAGCCGCACGCGCCAGCGCAACACCGGGCTGCTGCTGCAGGACCAGATCAAGTTCGACGAGCGCTTCGTGCTGGTCGCGGGACTGCGCCGCGACCGCGCGCGCAGCGAAGGCGCGCCGACCGAATCGGCGACTTCGAAGAACCTCGGGCTGGTCTACCTGGCCGGCGGCGGCTGGTCGCCCTATGCGAGTTATTCGGAGTCGTTCGAGCCGGTCGCCGGCACCGGTGCGGACAACCAGCCCTTCAAGCCCAAGCGCGGCAAGCAGGTCGAGGCGGGCCTGAAGTGGTCGCCCGACGGGCGGCGCGTCAACGCCACGGCGGCGGTGTACCGGCTGGTCGAGAAGAACCGGCTCGCGACCGACCCCGCCAACGTCAACTTTTCGGTGCAGCGCGGCGAGGTCACCGTCGAGGGGCTGGAGTTGGAGTTGTCGGCCAGCCTGCGGCAGTGGGACCTGGTGGGCAACTACACCTACACCGATGCGCAGGTGACGAGCACCACGGCCGACGACGTGCGCTATCTCGGGGCGCAGTTGAACAGCATCCCGAAGCATGCCGCCGCGCTGTGGGCCGTGCACAGGTTCGTCGCCTGGCCTGGCCTCAGGGCCGGCCTCGGCCTGCGCTACGTCGGCAAGACCTGGGACGGCCTGGACAGCGTGTCGGTGCCGGCGTACACGCTGGTCGACGCGCTGGTGGCCTACGAGGCCGAGGCCTGGCGCTTCGCGCTGAACATCGGCAACCTGGCCAACAAGACCTACCTCGCCACCTGCCTGGAGCGCGGCGACTGCTGGTTCGGCAGCCAGCGCAAGGCGGTGGCCAGCGTGGCCTATCGCTGGTGAGGCCGACCGCGATGCGTGCCTTGTTCGTCGTCCTGCACCGCTGGTTCGGCCTCGCCGCTGCGCTGTTCCTGTTCATCGCCGGCGCCACCGGCGCGGTGATCTCGTGGGACCATGAACTCGACGAATGGCTCAACCCGCACCTGTACCAGGCGCGCAGCGCGGGCGAGCCGCTGCCGATGCTGCCGGTCCTGGCATTGGCGGCGAAGATCGAAGCCGCCGACCCGCGCGTGCGCGTCGGCTTCATGCCGCTGGCGGTGGAGCCGGGGCACACCTTCACCGCGTCGGTCTCGCCGCGCGTCGACCCGGCGACCGGCAGGCTCTTCGAACCCGGCTACAACCAGGTCGCGCTGGACCCGGCCACCGGCACCATCCAGGGCCGGCGCGAATGGGGAAAGGTCTCGCTGACGCGCGAGAACCTGCTGCCCTTCCTCTACAAGCTGCACTACACGATGCACATTCCCGATGGCTGGGGCATCGAGTTCGGCATGTGGTTCATGGGCCTGATCGGCATCGCCTGGGTGTTCGATACGTTGATCGCGTTGTGGATCTCGTTTCCCAACTGGAGCGCGTGGCGACGCTCGTTCGCCTTCCGCTGGCGGGCCGGTGTCCACAAGCTGATCTTCGACCTGCATCGCTCGGGCGCCATGTGGGTTTATCTGCTGGTGCTGATGCTGGCCGTCACGTCGGTATCGATGAACCTGCGCGATCAGGTGCTGCGGCCAGTGGTCGCGCTGTTCTCGCCGCTTGCGCCATCGCCTTTTGCGAGCCGCGCCGCGGCGCCGCCGGACAAGCCGATCGAGCCCACGGTCGCGGTCGAACGTGTGCTCGAACTCGCGCGGGCCGAAGCGCAGCGCCGCGGCTGGGCAGCGCCGGCCGGCGGCTTGTTCCTGTCGACCGACTTCGGCATCTGGGGCGTTGGTTTCTACGCGGTGGAAAACAGCCACGGCGACGGCGGCCTCGGCAACCCGTGGCTGTACTTCGACTCGCGAACCGGCGCCCCCGCCGGCGCCGATGTGCCGGGCAGCGGCAGTGCCGGCGACATCTTCCTGCAGAGCATGTTTCCGCTGCACTCGGGCCGCATCATCGGCACGCCCGGGCGGGTGCTGATGTCGTTGATGGGGGTGGCGATCGCAACGCTCAGCGTCACCGGTGTGCTGGTCTGGGCACGCAAGCGGCGGGCGCGGGTGTATTCGACGCTGCTGCAGCCGCAAGCGCTGGCGAACAGCGCTGCGACGTAGTGCCGTTGGCAGGACGGTGCGCTCGCGCACCGAAACTCCGGCGACAACCGGCGCATTGATCACCGCCGTGGTTCCGGCGGCGCCCGCTTCCTCAAGTCGACATCAGCGCGGCCGACAACCGGCAAGGCGCCTTGCCGCTTTGTCGGAGATTCCCGCGATGAACCCCAACTTCCATTTCCGCCGTTGTGGCATTGCCGCAGCGGCGCTGGCCGCGCTCGCGCTGCTGTCGGCCTGTGGCAGCGACAGCACGCCGATTGCGGCCGCGCCATTGGCGCCCGCCGCGCCTGCGCCGGCGAACGCGATCTCCGGCACCGTTGCGGTCGGCGCGCCGATCACGAACGGCAAGCTGCGCGTGCTCGACGCCAACGGCGCGGTCGTTGCAGCCGACGTGGCGATCGACGCCGACGGCCACTATGCCGACATCACCCTCAGCGGCCCGGCGCCGTACCGTATCGAGGCCTGCGGTTATGCCGGCCCGAACTACCTCTGCGTCTACTCGGTCGCCGGCGCCGCCGGCACCGCCAACGTGACGCCGCTGACGACGGCCACCGTGCTGCTCGCCGCCGGCCAGTCGCCCGACGCGCTGATGAGCGGCAGCGCCCCCGGGCTGACGAGCGACAGCATCGCGGCAGCGCAGGACCAGTTGCGCAGCGGCCTGGCCAGCGTGCTCGCCAGCGCTGGCGTGGCCAGCGGCTTCGACTTCGTCTCCGGCTCGCTGGCCGCGGGCTCGCGCAGCGGCTACGACGGCGTGCTCGACGCCATCGGCGTCAGCGTCGGCCAGGATGCGCAGCCCTTCGTGCAGATCACGCCGCGCATCGGCAGCGGCAACCTGTATCTCGAACAGGGCAGCAGCTCGGGCAGCGTGACCGCTGCCGGCAGCGCGTCGTCGCTGCAGCTGTCGGGGCTGGAGACGCTGTTCCGCAACATGAGCGATGCCTTCGCCAGCCCGTCGGCCTGCAGCGCCGAGGCGACCGGCATCCGCCGCTCGCTCGCCGCGAGTGCGCAGATGTCGTTGGGCGACGGCGCGCCGGTGCAGGGTGCCGCGGCGGTGGCCGAAGGCCTGTGCGGCTTCTTCGCGCAAGGCGAGGACGGCACGCCGATGTGGGGCTCGCGGCTGTTGAGCCCGACGCTCGGGCGCTGCGACTTGAGCGGCACGGCGCCGGTGTGCGGCGTGTCGTTCGTGCTGCAGAGCGTGCAGGGCGACGTGATGCCGGTCGGCAACGGGATGGGCGTGGCGCAGGAGAACGGCGTCTGGAAGTTCGCCGGCGACCTGATGCCGATCGGCATCCACGCCAGTGCCAAGGCGCAGCGCACGCTGCGCATCGACACGCCGAGCCCGGTGGTCGAGTACGACCGCGCGCTCGCGTTCGAGGTTGCCGCGCTGCCCGGGTTGGCCTGCGCGCGCGTCGCCCAGCGCGACGCCACCGGCGTGCTGCTGCCGGTCGGCTACTACAAGCGCCATCCCGGGGTCGACAGCCAGCCGCGGCTGTCGTTGTGGACCAGCGACGGCTTCGGCAACGGCGCTAGCCTGAACCCGCTGGTCGGCAGCACGCGCAGCGCGGACGACACCTGGATCGGCCTGCCGCAAGGCGCCGTCGGCGACAACCTGATCCGCAACTTCTACCGCGGCGGCCGCAGCGTCAGCGTTGCGCTGTACGCCGACACGGACTGCAGCGTGCCGTTCGCGGTGGCCGGCAAGAGCGAGTTCGAGGTCGATGTCGACGGCGTGCCGCCGGTATGGGCGGCGATGCCCGATCTGCCGTGGCCCGAGATCGACAGCGCCGGCCGCAGCGCGCTGCGCAACCTGGCGATCGCCAGCGGCGCCAGCGGCAGCCTGCACACGGCATGGACCTTCGCCCGCGGCCCGCTGGGCCTGAACGGCGTGACGGTCTGCGGCAGCCGCGCCGACTGCGGCCAGGGCGGCAGCGGGCGGCTCGGCGAGCGCTCGTTGCGCCCGGCGGCACGCGATGCCACCGTCGACCTGCAGAACCGCGGCGCCGACCTGGGTGCCGAGGACGCGAAGACGCTGGCGCTGTACGGGCGCAGCGGCGAAGGCGTCGACCTGCAGAGCAACATCAGCTCGTGCCCCGCGGCCGCGGCCGGCGAAGCCTGCCACTGACCCGGCGCGCTCATGGCCGCGAGGGTCATGGCGCCACCGTTCAGCGCGGGCCGGCGGCCACCGGCGTGACGGCCGTCTCGTTCGTACGGCCATAGGTCAGCCGCGCCCACAAGGCTTCCATGGGCCCGCGCTCATGGCTGCGCAGCCACCAGCGGCTCCAGGGGACCTGCACCGCAAAGAAGATCACCAGCGACAGCAGCAGGCTCCAGGCCGGGCCCACCTTCATCCACAGGCCGAAACCCCAGCCCTGGAACAGGGTCAGGCAGATGGCGGTCTGCATCAGGTAGTTGGTGAGCGGCATGCGCCCGGCAGCGGCGAATGCCGACAGGCGGCGCTGCCAGTCGGGGCGCTGGGCCAGGCGCACGATGACCAGCACGTAGAAGATCATCATCGCCAGCCGCGACAGGCTGTAGCAGACGCTGCCCACCACCTTGATCGGCGACGGGCCGGGCATGCGGTTGAGTTCGAAGATGACCGTGAACGCGACGCCGCAGCCCAGGCCGATGACGAGCGCCCACACGGTGAGGCGGCGGATCTGCGGCATCAGCTCGGCCGCGCGCTGCACCCAGCGGCGGCGCCCGGCCAGCAAACCGATCAGCATCGTCAGGCTCATCATCACCCACCAGCCGAAGGTGCCCCACAGGCTGAGGGCGTTGTCGTAGAAGTACGTCGTCACGCGGCTGTTCTCGATCGCCGCGTCGAGCCAGCTGCCTTGTCCGTAGGCCAGGTTGTTGCTGGCCTCGAAGGCCTTCGCGAGCTGCACGCGCTGGGCCGTCATCTCCTGGGTGAAGATCAGCACCCGCAGCGCGCCGGAGACCGCCGGGTACACCAGGCAGGCGACGATCAAGGCCACGATGCCGCGGTCGCTGAGGCGGCGCAGGCCCAGCACCAGCACCAGGCCCAGCAAGGCGTAGGTGTGCAGCACGTCGCCGGGCCAGAACACCCAGGCATGCACGATGCCGATCACCGCCAGCACCGCCAGGCGGCGCAGGTAGAGCCCCGTGGCGTGCGCCGGATCGCGCTCCAGCATGCGCGTGTACTGGATCGTGAAGCCGATGCCGAAGAGCAGGCTGAACATGCTGTTGAACTTGCCGGAGAACAGCGTTTCGCGCACGAATTCGGCGATCTGGTCGACCCGCCCCGGCCACAGGTGCGAGCCGTCGGCTTCGGCAAAGAACGAGCTGTTGAAGCCCGGCATGTTCATGATCAGGATGCCCATCAAGGCAAAACCACGCAGGATGTCCATCGTGGCGATGCGCTGGGAGGCGGGCAGCGAGCCTGGAGCCGAGGTGTCGGTCATGGGGTGCCTGTTGCGATGTGGCGCGGCGGGTTGCCGTGCCAATACGGACGCAATGCTGCGCGCGAATCGGACACGCGCCAACCCCAAACTTCTGGATCTACGGCATCCAGAAGTCGCGACCGTACAGCCGCTGCAAACGGGTCCCCGATCCGGCCGCGCCCTTGATGTACTGCTCCCACGCGTCGAGTTGCTTGTCGGGCCCGATGACGAAGAAGCTGCCGCCGGCGGTGTCCAGGCCCTGGGCGTCGTAGCCGGGCAGCATGCGGGCGTGGACCCGGTCCTTGCGCGCGTAGAGCTTCTCGATGAGGCGCGGATCGCGGCGCAACTCGAGGATCGAGCTGCGGAAGCGCCGCACGAGATCGGGCGGCTGGCCGTCGGCCAGATCGGCGGCGATGCCTTCGGCGCGCGCCTCGTAGGTCAGCGAGGCGCGTGACTCGCCGAAAGCCAGCGCCATCACGTACTCGCCGAGTGCGCGCTCGGGTTTGCCGTCCCTGACCACGCCCACTACGAAGCGCACGGTCTGCGGCAGCTCGGGGGTGCGCTCGGCGTAGTAGCCGCTGCGGCCGGCCGATACCGAGCCGCGCAGCCCGTTGCTGTAGGCCAGGCCAGCGCCGACGGTCTTGGAGAAGACGCCATGCGAACCGCCACCGCCGTACAGGCGGCCGGCCAGGTAGTCGAGCTGCTTGTCCTTGTTCGCCGCATCGGCGAAGTGCACCGACGGCACCGACGTGATGATCACGCCGCCTTGCTTGTTCGGCGCGTGCAGGCCGACGTGCACCGGTGCCGGGTCCGCGCCGCGCTGGCGCAGGCGCGTGCCGATGAGCGCTTCGGTACCGGGCGGCGCAGCGACGAAGGCGGCGGCGTCCAGCCTCCCGGCGAACGACTCGATCGGCGCAGCGAGCGCCCGCCGCATCTCCTGCGACGCGGCGAGGAACATGCGCGCGCCGCCGGCCCTCAGCAGGCGGCGGCGCAGCGAGTCCAGCCTCGCCAGCGCCTCGCTCGCCGGCGCGAGCAGGTCGTCGCGCAGTGCGCGCGTGAGCTGCGAAAAGTCTGCGCCCAGGCTGGAGTCCGGCATCTCGTCCAGGCTCAGGTCGAGGTCGCGAAGGGCCTCGACGGCCAGGCCACGTTGCGCCGGCGTGAGCGCCTCCAACCCCGGCGTGCGGCCCAGGGCCAGCAGCGCCTTCAGGCGAGGCCGGTCGAGTGTGCGCCCGGTTTCCGCCAGGCGCGTGAGGAAGGTCGCGAGCGCTTCGCCGTCGCCGGGCGCGGGGTCCAGCAACTGCCAGCGCAGGCGCAGCGCGTTGTGGGTGCGGGTGAGGAACGATGCGCTCGCCAGCCACGCCGGGTGGCGCTGCATGAGCCAGGCATTTGCCGGGTCGTTGACCCAACTCTCCTCGCTGCTCTGCACGGTATTGCGCAACGCGGCGAGTTGCTGGTCGACCACGTCGCGGATACGCGGCAGGTTCTCGGCGCGCCAGTCGGGCGCGTAGAGCACCCGGGCCATCCAGTCGAGCGCACGGCGCGACTCGTCCACACCCACACCCGAGCCGCGCAGCACCAGTTCGACCCGGCCTGTGCGCGCGTTGGTCGAGAACGAGGCCGTGAGCGCAAGCAGTTCGCGCCGAAGCCGCTCGCTCATCTCTTGAGAAGACAGCGGCCGGCCTTCGTCGATGACGCCGACGCTCGTCAGCAGCTCGGGCAGCAGCGACAGGTAGCGCAGTTCCTCCTGCGGTACGCCGTCCAGCCGCAGCGCGAGGCCGGCCATGGCGCCGGTCATGCTGTCGAAGCGCGAGGCGACCAGCGGCACCCCGCGGCCCAAGCGGACGGATTCGAACTGCAGGCCGTCGTCGAGCGTCATCGGCGGCGCCTTGACGAATGGCGTCGGCGGCACCTGCGTGGCCTTCTCGATGCGCGCCAATTCGGCGTCCGCGTCGACGGCGTAGCGCGCCAGCGCCTGCTGGGCGTCGTTTGTCGCGTAGCTGCGCTTCAGCCGCTCGGTCTCGTCGTTCAGGCGGGCCTCGCGCTCGGCCTGCTCACGGGCGATCAGCGCGGGGTTCGGCCGCGCGCCGACGACGTAGGGCGCGACGCCGGTGATCTGCCAGCGCGCGAGGCTTTCGCGCCAGACGTTGCGGTTCGATTCGAGCAAGGCCCGCACCTTGGCGAACTCGGGCTTCATCACCAGCGACTTGCGTGTCGTCGGCGAGCGCTCGAGCTGCAGCAGCAGGTTGACCCAGGCCGAATTGCCATCGCGAGCGCCAAAGCCCGGCGGGGTGCCGAGAAACTTGACCGCTTGCCGCTCGCGTTCGGCCACGCGGCTGGCGATGCGCTCGTTGAAGGCTTTCAACTCGGCCGAGCCGTCGGCCAACGCCGCGATGCGCTGGATCTCGTCGACGACAACCGTACGCAGCGCGCGCAGCCCGTCGTCGGACATCGCGGCGGGGCGCACATCGCCGATCTCGATCGCGACCGGATGGCCGCCCCACTGTTCGACCGAGGCGCCGACCGAACTCGCACCGGTGTCGAGCTTGCGGCTGCGGCTGTCGATCAGCAGCGCGTAGAGGTTGGTGCTCGCGTCGCCCGCGACGTTGGCGAAGAAGAGCTCCGCCAACAGCTGGTCCGCCGCGTCGAGGCCGCGTGTGGCCGGCCACACCACTGCGACGGGGCTGGGCTGCTGCGCGTTGGCGTGCGGGTACTCGTACACGCGCAGCGCGCCTTCGGGGTCGCCCGCGGGTTGAGGCATCTTGTCCAGCATGTCGGCCGGGCGCGGGGGGCGGCCGACCGGCGCGTCCTTCATCAGCACGCGGTCGAAGCGCTGCAGCAGCCCATCGAGCGCGGCAGACTTCGGGAACGCCGCCACCGTGCCCATGTTGGCCAGGTGATAGGCGGCAGCGTGAAAGCGGCGGATGTCCTGGGGGGTCATCGTGCGGATTCCCGCGGGCTCGCCGCCCTGGTTGTAGCTCAGCGGATGGCGCAGGCCGTAGACCGCATGGTTTTGCGCCCGCCAGGCCTGCCAGCCGCCATTGGCCATCGAGGCCACCATCTCGTTGTAGACGGGGCCCTTCTCCTCCAGGCGCAGCGTGCCGTCGGCGTTCTTCGTGACGCCGACGTTGCGCACCTCCAGGCGGATTTCGGCATCGCTGTAGTCCGGGTGCAGCATGGCCCGCTGCTGTTCGGCATAGAGGTCGAAGAAGGTGTCGACGCCGGCGCTGGTGTTGAAAACGTAGCTCGTGCGCCAGGTCTCGGTGTAGGCCGAGCTCGTCGCCAGCGACATCGACTCCTTGGTCGCCAACGTGCGGCCACGGGTGCCGCGCAGCAGCAGCAGGTGCTCCTGGGTGTGCGGCTCGCCCTGGTCCGAGGTGGCGAAGGACTTGACCCAGGTGAACGCCTGCGGCACCGAATCGATCTGCAGCAGGTCGAGCTGAAAGCCGGTGGGGCGATGCAGAAAGCGTGCGCCCAAGGGCCGATCGGCCGCGTCGAGATAGATCGCGCTGGCCTCGAAGCGGTGCACCCGGTCGCCGGCCTTCAGCGTCGCCAGGTCAGCGGGCGCAGCGTGGGCGGCCGTTGCGACGGCGAGGGCAAGCCAGAGGGACAGGGCACGACGCATGGCAACGGGTCTGTCAGCCTTTGCGCCGCCGCTGCCGCCAAGCCAGCAGCTCCCCGACGAACCCGCGCCGGAACGCGACCACGCAGACGACGAAGATCACGCCGATGATCACCGTCACCCACGAGCCCACGCGGTCGGCCAGGAAGTTCTGCAGCCCGATGATCGTGAAGGCGCCGAGCACCGGCCCGGCGAAGGTGCCCATGCCGCCGAGCAAGGTCATCAGCACCACTTCGCCGGACAGCGACCAGTGCGCGTCCGACAAGGTCGCGAAGCCGAGCACCAATGTCTTCATCGATCCGGCCAGCCCGGCCAGCGCGGTGCTCAGCACGAAGGCCAGCAGCTTGTATTTGTCAACGTCGTAGCCCAGCGAAATCGCCCGCGGCTCGTTCTCGCGGATCGCCTTCAGCACCTGGCCGTACGGCGAATGCACGACGCGAATGATGAACAGGAACACCGCGACGAAGACCGCCAGCACGACGAAGTACATCGTGACGTCGTCGGCCAGCGACAGCACGCCGAACAGCTTGCCGCGCGGCACGCCCTGCAGCCCGTCTTCGCCGCCGGTGAACGGCGCCTGCAGGAAGACGAAGTAGACCATCTGCGCCATCGCCAACGTGATCATCGCGAAGTAGATGCCCTGGCGGCGGATCGCGATCAGCCCGACGACCAGCCCGGTGGCGGCGGCGACCGCGGTGCCGGCCAGCACGCCGAGTTCGGGGCTCCAGCCGGCGCTGCGCACCAGCCAGCCGGTGGCGTACGCCGCGGCGGCGAAGTAGGCCGCGTGGCCGAACGACAGCAGCCCGGTGTAGCCGAGCAGCAGGTTGAAGGCGCAGGCGAAGATCGCGAAGCACAGCGCGTTCATCACGAAGATCGGGTACAGGCCGATGAACGGCGCGGCGATCAGCAGCGCCAGGCCAGCCAGCCAGGCGATCCGTCCAGAACGCGCGAGCAGGGCGCTGTCCATCAACGCTCCTTCCCGAACAGCCCGGCGGGCCGGATCACCAGCACGATGGCCATGATGACGAAGACGACGATGTTCGAGGCTTCGGGGTAGAACACCTTGGTCAGGCCCTCGATGATGCCGAGCACGAGCCCGGTGAGGATCGAGCCGAGGATCGACCCCATGCCGCCGATGACGACCACCGCGAAGACGACGATGATCAGGTTGCTGCCCATCAGCGGCGTGATCTGGATCACCGGCGCGGCCAGCACGCCGGCGATCGCCGCCAGCCCGCAGCCGGCGGCGTAGGTCAGCATCACCATCAGCGGCACGTTGATGCCGAAGGCCTGCACCAGCGCCGGGTTCTCGGTGCCGGCGCGCAGGTACGAGCCCAGCCGCGTGCGTTCGATGACGAACCAGGTGCCGAAGCAGACCAGCAGCGACGCCAGCACGACCCAGGCGCGGTAGTTCGGCAGCCGCATGAAGCCGAGGTCGGTCGAGCCTTCCAGCAGCTCGGGCACCGGGTACGACTGGCCCGAGACGCCGAACTGTTCGCGGAAAAGCCCTTCGGCGATCAGCGCCAGGCCGAAGGTCAGCAAGAGGCCGTAGATCGGGTCGATCTTGTACAGCCGCTTCAGCAAGGTGCGTTCGATGACGACGCCCAGGGCGCCGACCACCAGCGGCGCGAGCACCAGCGCGAACCAGTAGTTCAGCCCGAGCTTGTCGAGGCTGAACCAGGCCACGTAGGCGCCGATCATGTACAGCGCGCCGTGCGCGAAGTTGACGATCCCCAGCAGCCCGAAGATCACCGCCAGGCCCAGGCTCAGCATCGCGTAGAACGAGCCGTTGACCAGGCCGAGCATGAGCTGGCCCAGGAAGGCCTGCAACGGGATGCCGAAGATCTCCACGATTTATCGCCTCAGCCCGCGGTCACTTCCACAGCGGGCACTTGGTGTCGGCCTTGGCGGTCCAGGCGGCTTCGCCCTTGATCGTCTCGACGACGTTGTAGTAGTCCCACGGCTCGGTCGACTTGTCGGGCGACTTGACCTGCATCAGGTACATGTCGTGGACCATGCGGCCGTCGTCGCGGATCCAGCCGCCCTTGGCGAAGACGTCGTTGATCTTGGTCTTGCGCAGCTGCGCCAGCACCTTGTCGGCGTCGTCGCTGCCGCTGGCCTTGACGGCGGCCAGATACTGTGTGGTGGCCGAGTAGTCGGCGGCCTGCAGCGACGACGGCATGCGCTTCATCTTCTCGAAGAACTTGCGGCTCCAGGCGCGGGTCTCGGCGTTCTGGTTCCAGTACCAGCTGTCGGTGAGGTACATGCCCTGGGTCGTCTTCAGGCCGAGCGAGTGGATGTCGTTGATGAAGACCAGCAGCCCGGCGAGTTTCATCGTTTTCGTGACGCCGAACTCGTTGGCCGCCTTGATCGTGTTGATGGTGTCGCCGCCGGCATTGGCCATGCCCAGGATCTGCGCCTTGCTCGACTGCGCCTGAAGCAGGAACGACGAGAAGTCGCTCGCCGCCAGCGGGTGCTTGACCGAGCCGACGATGGTGCCGCCGGCGGCTTTGACGACGTTGCTGGTGTCGTTCTGCAGCGCCGCGCCGAAGGCGTAGTCGGCGGTCAGGAAGAACCAGGTCTTGCCGCCGGCCTTGACGACCGCGCCGCCGGTGCCCTTGGCCAGCGCCACCGTGTCGTAGGCCCAATGCACGGTGTACGGCGTGCACTGGTCGCCGGTCAGCGCCGAGCTCGCCGCACCGACCACGAGGAACGGCTTCTTCTTCTCCGCCGCCACCTTGGCCATCGCCAGGCTGGTGCCGGAGTTGGTGCCGCCGATCAGCATGTCCAGGCCCTGCGTGTCGAACCATTCGCGGGCCTTGGCGGCCGCGACGTCGGCCTTGTTCTGGTGGTCGGCGAACAGCACCTCGACCTTCTTCCCGGCCACCGTGCCGCCGGCATCGGCGATCGCCATCTTGATGGCCTCGACGCCGCCGGGGCCGTCGATGTCGGCGTAGACGCTGGACATGTCGGTGATGATGCCGATCTTGATGACATCGCCCGAGATCTGGGCCTGGGCCGGGCTGCCGAACACGGCGGCAAGAGCCAGCGTGCAGGCCGAAGCGAGTTTCTTCAGTTTCATTCGATATCTCCGGAAATGGGGATGGACGGTGGGCGTCAGACGCCCAGGTACTCGTGCAGGCGCTCGATGCGCGCCGGCAGTTCGGCCTGGTTGAACTCCTGGATCACCTGGCCATGTTCGATGACGAGAAAGCGGTCCGCCAAGGGCGCCGCGAAACGAAAGTTCTGCTCGACCATCACGATCGTGTAGCCCTGCTTGCGCAGCGCGACCACCATCTCGGCGAGCTTTTGCACGATCACCGGCGCAAGGCCTTCGGAGATCTCGTCGA
>Ga0307513_10007467_pt1 | contig 14168 bp, 19 predicted proteins | sample 15_EM_MG_FD_202174 | JGI IMG/M metagenome (GOLD analysis project Ga0307513, IMG submission 202174) | Populus trichocarpa ectomycorrhiza microbial communities from riparian zone in the Pacific Northwest, United States - 15_EM | ecosystem: Host-associated > Plants > Roots > Unclassified | place... | reverse complement strand
GGAAGGGTACCCGGAGGAGCTTAGTATTAATATGAGGACATCAAGCAAAATCAAGGATTCAGAGTAGAATTAGTGACACGCGATCAGGATACGGTAAAACTCATGGTGACAGCGTTAGGAAAAGCCTTTAGGCGTAGGACCAGGATAGCATTAGACTTAGTTCACGATGCGTCAGAGATCACAAGGCGACGTCTGATAGAGTCACGATTGGATCAGGATGCGGCATGTATAGGGGGTAAGATCAGGAAGAACAGACCAGACATCAGGAAGGGAGAGATCAGGATCGTGGGATCTGGACGAGGGAGGCAGGAGCAGAAACAATCATAACGAGAGGTGGTAAGATCCACGAAGCCCTGACGTTCGGTGAGAAGGAACCGGCATCGGGGCGCGAGAGTCTTAGATCAGACGTCGTCAGGCCGGGAGAGTCGTAGATCAGGCGACGTCAGGACGGGAGAGTCCTGGATGAGGTGGCGTCAGGACGCAGTAGCGGAGCACCAGACGCAGTCAGGACGTACAGGACGTAGGGGTCCGAGTCCGGATGGCGTCAGGATGGATGGCGCCAAGTAACGCAAAGTCAGGACGCAACGTCGATCCGACGTTGCGTCCTGATTAGCGATTAGCGTTCCGGCGTCAGGTGCGTCAGACGCACGGAACGCATGGAACGCAAGGTATTATTTTTGCTGATGTGTTCCCCCTTTTCTCCTATAGACACAGAAACCATTCGGGGTGCTGCCCTCTGAATCTATGTCTCGCGCTATGCCCTCTTGAACCCATGTTTCTCCTTTCCCAAGTTCCTCCCTACCCAAGTCTCTCCTTACCCGCCATCCACTCGAGCTCATTTGGAAACCCTTATCGTCAATCTATACTAATCGCACTTTGCTCTATCCTGCTTTGAGCGGGAGGGAAGCTTGCTTTGAGCGTGTTTGTGTGGCTGCGGAAGACTATGAGAGATCTATCAAAAATGAAGAAAAGGGATGCTGAGAAGCGCAAGCGGCAGCATGAATGAACAAAATCTGTGAATCACCTCCACAACTCTGAACATGGGAGTGAAGATATTGCAAATTCTACCATGGATGCCAAAGGTGTGTTATTCTCTGCTATTTACCCGATCTCTCTGCATGGGCTTAAAATTCGCAATTGTTGTACTCAGCTTTCAACTCAGTCGCCATCAGCAAAAATATTACACTGCGTTCTGTGCGTTCTGTTTGTCTGACGCACCTGACGCTAGAACGCTAATCACGAATCAGGACGCAACCACCCTATTACACATCACACCAGATGCAACCAGACGCAGCACCCAATACTCAGGACGCACCAGACGCCATCTGACGCTGGACTACATCTTCCTGAGATAAGCTAAGGGTCCTCCCTGTACTTCTTTCTCATCTTGGTCACCCAGGTCACAATAGACTTCATTCTGTCAACCTATTAAATTTACTACAAGAAGGCTTCTATTGTTCTAATAAACAGGCAAATTCACATCCAACTTGAAGCCTGAGCCCGGCCTCCCCCACCCGAGCCACCATCCTTCCTGGGACCCTATAGCGCCATGCCACGGAATTGGCATCTCAGGACGTACCTTATACCTCTGTGTAGCTGGCGTCGAGCCCAACAATCTCCTGCAATCGGATCCAGGATCGGACAAGTGGTTGTGGAGGAATCAGCCATTGAGCTCTGGGATCGCCAGGGTACCTATAAAGACAACTCTCACAAGGGTCAGCGATTTCCTGAGTTTCGATGCGACAGAGACGGCCTTTATACCGCTGCGTAGCTGGTGTCGAGCCCAACAATCCCACGCAATCAGATCCAGGATCGGAGCGGTGGTTTTGGAGGAATCTGTCATGGAGTTCTGAGATCGCCAGCATCTCACCCCTTCAGCCCTGTGACTTCATGAATAATAGCCCTCTGGGGATGAATCTTATACTGCTGGATAGCTGGCATCGAGCCCAGGAACATGCATGTGTCGGATTCAGGATCGATTGTGTGGCTGTGGTGGGCTGTTGCAGCTGTGGGCCCGGAGTGTGCATATTGAGTGTTGTGATGAAAAGAATGTGTCGCGTCGTGTCCAGTTTGAGGCTAAGTGCCGAGAAACCACCAGGCAGTGTTATGGCTATCACTCGCTTTTAGACTGGAGTGTGCTGGCATTTTCACTCATTCAAAGATGTTGTTCTGAAAATAGAACTTGGTATGCGAGTGTGACTTGGCCCCTGGGTCTTTGGCGTAAATTTAAGATTAAGAGTACGATGGCTTTCTCACCTAGCACCAGCACTAAGTATATTTTCTGTGCCAAGAAATACCCCTTCCTTACCTTAGGACTAGGCCTCAGACTCCGAGAAGGCTGGGATCGTACTCAGGGGTTGTGGTAAATCCTGATGTGCGATGGTGTTGAGGTTGAAGTCTGGATGCATGGGAGGCAGGGTTGCTTAGTTGCATGTGTCCAGAAGGAACCAGGTACTGAGAAGGGTGACCAGACGCGCCAGACGCAACCAGATGTGGCGCCTGAGTACAGGACGCACCGGACGCACTGGACGCCAAGTCCACACTACGAGAGTCAGGATGCAACACCACAGTATCTGACGCAGGATGGCCTTTTGCTGATGGCATATCTATATTCAGGGTATATACTAATCTCCTCGTCGCTTGTATTGGATTAGGGGGAACCATGTCTATGGCTGGATATGGATAAGGTTCATTCAATGAAAAGGAATATTTCCCACATGTTGGAAACCCCCAATCATCCACCTGTCAGAGACCACCAATATGGCGATTTTGACGTTCTGGACTGAATCCTTTCGCGACCTAAACAGCAGCCGGATAGCAAGTGGAAGGAGCGTTTTGAGGAGGAAAATGAGCCCCAATTACACCAGATCACAGGTGACATTGTTATAATAAAGGACAAGTAAGTAATTCATCCTTTGGGCTAAGACTAGGCTTATATACTAAACTATCTTTAGGCAAGGTGTCCCATGTGTAATCAAAGCTAGGAATAGCAGGGCATGTTGGCTATTACAGCAAGGTGAACCGGCAGTACACAAATATGTTGCATCACCGAATATACCCGACATAGTACAAGTGGTACACAGAAGCGCTATAGGCCAAGCAAGATGGCAGGCACTCAAACCACTCATAATGCTGGGAGTGATAGTATCAAGGATGCTACACCCTTGAGTTCTCCTGCAGGAAATGGAAGCAGCGAACATAACCCGAACGGTACTTTGAGAACGAAAGGCTGTGTCATTGGGCACTGTGCCTTCGTTCCACAAATGGGATCACGAACGCAGAATATTAAACATGGACCTGGGCCAGCCCAGTGATATAACACGAAATCTGTACTTCACGCACTAATGGAATTCAGCCAACAGCTATTACCATTGACTTAAACCATTGAGGCCCTATTTCAGACCTTCCTCCAGGTGGAGCATTCCAAATACACAGCAGTCTATGAGACCATTTACAATGGAAAAGAGGACAATGTTGACGAGGCATTTGGAATATGGACCGCTCACTTGTCATCAACACGAATACCAATAACCATAAGGATCTGGAAGACTTATGCCACGGGTGGTCTGCCATAGTTGTATTGAGAGAGGTTGAGGGCAGGGATGCCCGCTCTCCTGAGCTTGGAGTCAAGATTGATTGTACCCCTGATATGTAGGGACTCCTGCCCATCTTATCCAATTCCAATAAGTGACTAAGATATATTCTCTAGGATCCATTATTTTCATGCGTTCCTATACAGTAGAATATTATATTGGCTCTTTTGTGGGAAATCGGTGTAGTGTTGTCCACTTTACACATGAAGCAGTGCACGATGCATATGTGGAGAAGACGGGGAAGCCATTGTGGAAGTTCAATAAGATGCCTAAATCGTGGCAGAAGTTGGGCATCCATCTGAATGTATAATAATATTCCTAATCATTGATTTTTCTATTTAGTATGGGTATATACTTTTGAGCTTGGCCTGCCCTTGTGTGCAAGGCTGTGCCACCAAAATCATACGTCCAAACTATACTCCCAAAACCATACACCCAAAACCATAAGCCAAGCTTTTTATACACCATAGTGAGCGCCCAGTTTAACCAACTATCTGCAAGTTTTGGGTAACTCATTGCCTGAACCTCAGACCAGATTTAAATAGTGGCTAGTATTTGGGTGGATGGCTTGCAAGGCATGTGAGATGTGACACCTAAACCAATAGTCTAAGAATCAAAAGCCCAAAGCTGAACGCCTAAAGCCATAAGCCCAAAGGCATACACCTTGAATGAGATCACGAAATGATAAGTCAGAAACCATATCCTTAGAAAGATAGCAATCGTGCATGCATTACTATACAACTATACGCTTAGAGTTATGTACCCGGAATCATATGCTTAGAAGTACTTAGAAAAATACTTAGATTATACGCTTACAATCATATACTGGGAGCGATTTCCAAGCACTATTTATCTGAAACTAGAAGCCCAAATTATAATGATAATGTGAGAACTATATTCAAATCCTATCTTTTGAGATAGTTGCCGGATTGCTATATGGAATATCCTAATAGTGGAGTCATCATACTAGACATACAAAATGATTAGGGGGTGTTTGGCCCGCCAATTCTGATCTCAAATTGTGATTTCAGATTAGAATTGAGAGGCCAAACACCCCTTAGATTTCAACATGCCATTTCTTTAGTCACAGAATATCACTCGTAGGAATAAGTGGGGTCCGGCACTGGGGCAAGAGTGGGGCATGAGAAGACGGGGCCATCTAGGCAATCAGCGGGGAAAGTACAATACCCGCCCCGCCCTATAGTCTGGCCAGGGCCCTGTGTCATACAGGGCGGGGAGGAACTGTTCGTAATATGCTATAGTACACAATCTATACTGCTATGTGGAGAATACTATACAAGTCCGAGGGAGTTGCGTTGCACGCTAAGTGAAGAGAAGTTGTGTGGTAGGAGAGCAGATTGGTAGGTATTCTGGTTCTTATTCTTCTAAGCGAGATGGGCGGTAACCTCAGTATTTATACAGGAAGCGCGCTCTCCATATAACAAAGAAAGATAAGGGAAAACATAGTAAGAAACATAAGTTCGAACCATGTTTGACCCTGTAAACCTGCCAAGAAAATTACAATAAAGTATGTATAAATCCATAGGGGTGTGAGGGAATAATTAGGAATAATCATGCATGATATGACCAAGAAAGATGCATAAAGTAATGCATAAACAACTGTGATATCCCGAACACCAGATAAGGAAACACATAAGAAAACCTCTAAATGTTATCATGAAATATTAATGAAATATCAGCAATTATGTCTTAGCTGTAGTAATGTCCGCCGTGTACAGGTAAAGCTGGGAACACATACCAAGTAGAGAAATATAGGATATTATCAATAGATATATACATATGAAACGTATTATAAGGAAAAAACAACAGGAACGGCAAAGAGTTGACCCTGGGCTGGAGTAACGGCAGGGTCACAAAGTGAAAACCTGCCCCGCCCTGCCCTGCCCTGTAACGAACACTACCCATCAACAGGTAGCAGTTGTCAATGACTTTCAAACCTATCTTGGTACTAATTGTATTCCGCCAATAGCCCAAGCAGGACATGCAGGTCACATGATCAAAGCTGGTACCATATAGCCAAGAGTTCCAACAAGGAGAACATGGCACTATGAGGATGCATTTCAAAGAATTTCTCGCGCTATACAAACTGAAAAAATGGAAACGAATGTTGCATTTTGAAACCCCACCTGGACCCATGGTGCCGAAGTTTGTTCAAACTTCCTTATCTCGTCCTATGAAATTTGAATTTGCAAATTGCAACTCGTATGACTCCCGTGTTCAAGTTGCCTTCCCAGTACTTGACAGCTATGCCGCATCCCTTCCGATCCGAATCAATGACTGGGACTTCGTGAAAACCGGTCCCCCCATCCCTATTGGCAACCATCTGCATTGAAATCGAAAAAGTATGTGGAATGAAGCAAGACTTCAATCAAGGAAATTGAGGATTGCTTCGTTGATTACCATGCAGGCTCTGGTGATGAGGTTGAGTTGTTTGGAGGTCTTCACTTGTAATTTTCACTAGTTTTACTCAGGTTTTATATCCTGCAAAGTATTGTTACATTATATGTACTTGTACATAGTTGGCACTGGCAATCTGCCGTACTTTTAGGTATACGGGAAATAAACTATTTTTTGCCCGTTAGGCTGTTCCCTTGCTAATGCGCTAATGCGGAACCAGTGTTCCCAATAGTCTAGGGGCCGACTGGACTGGACCACAAAGCATGTCCCATTAGGGTCTGTAAAATATGAAGGCGGTCGTTATTGCCAAGAAAATCACATTACTAGTATCATATCTAGAAATATTCCTCACCTACTAGAAACGAATTACTCGAGCACTAAACTGAGACATATTCCACATATTCTCCCAGTGCTCTGACGAACTTACGAGATGTCATGGAAGAGTAGCAACAGCACCACTTGCCCACCCGGAGAAACGCCAGCGGTGACTAAATGCGGAGATCCATCACAATCTGTGTCCCCTTGGTGAACTTCAGTTCCATCTTGCGGCCGAAGATATAGCGAGTAGATATAATAACCCCCTTCGTCAATAACACTTGTCGAGCCTCTCTTCGTCTGCTAGGGCCTTCCGGGCCGCCCAGAGCACTCGGCCTAGCATCTCCGTCATCGCGCGTGGTATCTCCAGAAAAATTACCGCCCACCTCGCTTCGCACCCGTAACGGCGAACAGTTTCCTCTATGTACACTACCCCCAGTCCTGGGGGAAATCAACGAACGACGCCAAACTCACAACCAAGCGCAAAGGGAATCACAATACAGTGGCGCAACGCTTAAAGCAACACGCTATGACTGTTGGTATCGAGCACAGGATGCTGTCCTCATAGCCACAGGGTTAAGGATGAGTGGCCTGATCGCCAGCGACACCTGGCAGTCATGTATTTTCCCTCCTAATCTCGGGTCGCAGCTAGGAAATACATTCATTCCGCGCTTACAAGCAAGCCCCCCCCCCCGAAGGCTGATAAAAGGCCCCTATAACGTATTTGACAATCGGATATCCTGTTCCTCAATCGAGGGAAACACCGGTATCCAGGGCTGCTGGAAGCTCAAAAACCCCCCTGCCAATTCTATCGAGGTTTTCAAAAAAAAAGGGCTGATAAATATCCCGGTGCCAAGGTGCGCTTACCCCTGTTTACATTCCAGTGTATTCCAGAGCCGGGAGGTTCTAGCACTAGGAGCACTATATCCGCACAGAAGAAAGGCACTGCAACCAAATCTCCAGCAACCTGACTACAAAGACTTGCCAAATCTCACAGATCCGGAGTCTCGCGCCCCCCAGCGAACTAAACAACGAGTGGTGCCCGATTCCTTTGGCTGGGCGAAGAGACTTGCGGAATAATACCTTAGGTTATAATCTATCATCCACTCATCCCAAACAAGAAGCGCCTAGAAACAGGAGGTGATTTTTGTGTGGGGGCTCAGATACGGATATATATTTTACGACATATTTCGGTCCCGGTCCCGGGCACTTCTTGCCTGGGGCCTGTAGGGAAGGATACTTTCTAGCTCCGGTGGTTCCTGCAAACAAGATCTTTCGACCAGCCAAAGAGGGATTGCGATTGTTCAGGTTGAATGGATGCTGACCTTTTTCTTTCATTTTTTTCTCTTGTTGCCCCCCTAGCTCTGTCGTTCGTGATTTAGCTATAGTCCCCTCCTTCCTTAGATTCAAACCAGCACTCTTAAATCACTAAATATCACTCGCTCTCTGCTTCCGGCCTCTTGTGGCGAGAAATGATTGAGTTTCCCGATAACCTGCCACTGAAATGGAATGACAGAAACGGTTACCGCAAAGGGGGGGGATGATTAGTATGTATGAAGTCGGTCTACCCGCAACTTATGCTCACGATTCCGGAACTATGTTTTCTGTTTATTTTCTTCGCCTCCTACGATGATACCCCTCGGGTAACTCGGATTTCTACTACCCGTCCCCCTTAGCCCGGTCCCAAAACTTCTATCTATCTCAGATCAACATGCCCTACACAAAACCACTTTGTTGATAACCTCCCTGTACCCGTCTTGGGGGGGATACATTCCCGAAAATTATTATCAAACCCTGAGCGGAGCCGAGGCCTTCTGGAAATTTAGGAGCATTCCTCTCCCCCGTTACCCCAGCGATCCCGAACCCACCAGCGGACCACGAGCCTTTGGAAGAGATGGTGGGGAGTGAACTATCAATGGAGGTGCACTCATGGATGTTGCTTACGTAATCCCCCGTAACTTCCCCCCAGTGCATGGGAAAGAGATGGAAAATTACCGGTGAAAATACGAGTAGGTTGCCATGCTTGGTCTATATTCGGTCCATTCCCTCCAGTAGTCAGAGCAGGATAAAAAGCTTCTTTTATTATCTTTTACACATATCCCCGCTTCTGCTTGCAACTTGGAACAATTGAATGGCGCAAAAAACTCGACCCAGCAGTCTCGAGCAGCCTCCCGCAGTCCCCCACGCCAATTTAACTTACATTGAATGGATTGCCGTCCTTATCATTAGCGGCTCTCCTGATGTTTCCAGGAAGAAGAAGGCACACGTTTGCCGTCCTGTCCCGTTCAGGGCTCTTGGTGGCTGACGGTGGGCCATAGACCAACCGTGCCCTGAGCGAGGTGGTGCCCTCAGCGAGGAACGGTAGAGTTGCTGTGGCGGAACCGGTGTTTAGTAAGAGTCCTCCTAGGACTATGAGCGCCGCGCCTCGCTGAGGGCACCACCTCGCTCAGGGCACGGTTGGTCTACGGGGGGCAAGGACCGTTGAGATCACTGCCCAGAGTGTGGATTGCCTATGCAGTGCTGGATTCTCCTACTAGTTACTACTACCAATCTAACTTATATAAGAACTCTATCTCCTAATGTGTGCAGGTTTCGCAGCTTTTTAGTGTAGTTAATGGCATAGGTTAACCTCGGATCTTTACTGAAGGTAATATACCCATAGAGCTCCTCCTGTGACTTAACCCGTAGAAAATATCTCCGCGGTTGCAACACTTGAACTATTCCTAATATCGGAATATTATGGGGAACTAAAAAGCCACAAGTAGATACGAAGGGATACGGGTTGTATCAAGGCAGACTATAAATTGAGTCGCCCTTGAGTTCCTTATCATAGCCTGTCGAGACATTGAGTCCAGATTAGAATGTTGAACACTAACCCATTTGAGTAACTGGGAGTAAATCTACGCGCACCCTCTCGTTTCCATCATGACCATGCTGAGCAGTACGGATTTCGCGGTATGATGAGACCTACCCCTCTTGGTGCGCAATAGGTTTTTCTTATCACGGTTGCCCAAGTGGGTTAGTGTTCAACATTCTAATCTGGACTCAATGTCTCGACAGGCTATGATATAAGCTGTTATTTTTGTAAACTGACGTAACTGCTTGTTGCGTATTTGACCTAGAAAACTTTCCCCCCTTGGCCCTTTTCCCCACTTCTTGCTTCCCCCCTTCACAACTGGCTCTGGTGCCCCCCCCCCCCCATTTTCCAACTTTACACAATCACTTAGGCAACCCAGCATAGAAATTCGCAAAGCATGATGGTTTTTCGTACCATCAGAAATTTTCAGCGCTCTTCGCCTCGCTTTTTCCCCCATACTCCTATTTTACTCCACTCTGAGAGACCTGCATGTCATTTCTATGGATCTTCCGCACATCCAAAACCTAATACTACATCCACAAATCACTTTTGCCAAACTGGTACTGAGAAACAAGTCACGGAGGAGACCGCCCCACCCACTTCTACCTCCCCACTTCCCAATTCCAAATTCTCAAAGCCGTCAGGGGGACATACTACAGTAAGCCACAAGTGATTCATATTAATCAGATTTCCTTAATGCTGACTCTGCAAGCTCGCTCAGATTGTAGCACTAATGGGCGTCGGTTTAACAACTTTTGGCATAGGTCAAGCTATTTACATCTACTTTGAAAACAAGAAAAGAGAGACAAACCTCTTGTCAGCATTCAACCAAGGAGCAGTGCCAAAGGGGGATACTTATGGCTTTATTGAACGCCCAGGCATAGCAAAAGAGATTGCATCTATCCTTCAACCACCAACTAATTATGATTGTTACGACCTAATTGTAGGGCACCAAGATACGGGAAAAACAACTTTAGTTCGAAATATCAGTAACCAATGCCATGGAGTCATCTATGTCAATGCGGGGGCCTGGGGCACTGGAGAAGAGGCATTTGCCTGGAGATTGGCTAAGGCACTACACTGGTCCCCTCATCGGTATAGCTGGTTGTCGGCCATGCTGTCCATCCAGAGTCTTACTCCTCCCAAGTTACAAGCCAGTAAGTTCTTCCAAGTATAGTCCATATTAGCGACATATACAGCCTCCGGGAGAGAAAAAAGGAAAACAGGGATCGGGCGGGCTTCTGAAGTTTTGATTTGGGTGTTCAGTGTGCTCGAGCCAGTGTTCCCAAGCGCACCGCCAGGGCTCTAGTCCTAGGCGTCCCGGGCGTGTGTCTCAAGCTGCAGGGCAAGAGCGTCCGTTCTTTGGGAAAGACTACTATCTAAGAAGGTGACGGTAGGTCCCTACGATCCTCTTCTGATCGGTAACTCCTGAACGGTACCTGCAGTCCTTACCCGTCATCTGCAGTCCTCGCCAATCACCTGCAGGGCCCGCCCGTCACCTACAGCGCCTGCCAGTCATCGGGAGTTACCCCCCAGAACATTGCGCAACTCGAGACACATCCAGTCCCTGCCCGCCCGTCTCGGGCAGTCATCCCGACGAATGCCAGGATACCTGTCCATCTTGGGGCCCTCTCGGTCGCTGCCATCCACGTCCGGAGCCCAAGACAGATACTGGACGCTTAGGAACACTGGCTCGAGCCAATTAAGCAGCCGTGTACAGGACATTTGATTTCCACATATTCCCATCCCCCTCCACCGGAGGCTGTAGCATGTTTGCAGTTCTAACATAATAGAAACTACAGGTTTCTTTGAAGATATCCTTCAGGAGTTTTGTCGTGTGGCTGAAATCTACAAGAAAAATACCGGACACTGTCCAGTTCTCTTACTTGATAATGTGAGTGGGCTCGCAGAGCAGAATCCACAGCTGCTTCACAAATTACAGGATATTGCAGCCGATGCTGCAGATGACAGACTATTTATTACAGTCTTTGTCACTAGTGAGAGCCATGCTCCAGCACAAATGATGCGTAAGCTTTCTTCACCCCAGACTACTATGATAGCCCTTGGGGTATCTGGAACAGTCAAATTCGTAGCCAGGCACACTAAGAGTTGTGATTTGCTGAGGATATTTAACTTGGCAATAGCACTGAGTCATTTGGGTTGCGAAATGGCTGAAAATCGTATCTTCTGGCCAAGTCTGGCATTCTGGGGTTGAATCTGGCCTTAGCGTATTGGCTACGAATTTGACTGTTTCAGATACCCCGAGGGATACTAAATTAGTCTGTATCCATGCTAATAGCTTACAATATTAACATATTAGGTCGTTCTGCACGGTCCAGACTTGGCAACATATTGATCGTAGATGATCTGAACTCTGCTGAAGTCAAAAGCTTACTTTCTAAGAGAGGAGCCATGTGCGAGAACCATGCTGAAAAGGTTTATCAACTGGTGGGGGGCCGTATCAAGTTGATAAATCAAGTTGTTCGTGAACTAAAAGCAGGATTACCTTGGATAGGTATGTTTATGTTCTCTCTTCAAGACTAAATATCTGTATCTATACACTTTAGCTAATGAAGTATCACAGAAGTCGAGGCCAAAGTTCTCAAGAGCACAAAGAATGACTTTAAGGCTGCCAAGATTCAAGCAAATGGGAAACTACAAGACGTGCCGTTTAAGATCGCCGACAATATTCTTCAACATGGACATATAGAGCAGGAAGATTTTGCTTCCATTGCTGGAAGTCCTGGGGAAGAGAATAGGCTCCTCTCAAGCAACATCTTTGCAAAGGTTCCACTCTCGAATAGAATCACTTTCCAATCGAAACCTGTCGAGATTGTTGCAAGGAGGATGGTAGAGAGAGGCTATGGGCAGCGTTCCGAACCGTCCGGGGACCCCACAGGGACGGTGGGGTAGTGCCAAGAAGACGGGAGGAACGGGGTGTTGAAACTATACTTTCGGATATGCACTCTCAACGTTCTTGAGTACGACAACGCTTCCTAGTTCATACTAGTTTCACTTCAATGCCGTCAGAGCTTAGGCTCAACTCATTCGCTTTGGATCTTTCATCTATCTCACTACTCAATCAGTTGATCATAGATGTAACTCTATGCGCATCAGATTTCTTTCGTCTTCTTCTTGTTATCTTGAATTTCTTTTCTACTGTGGATATGTATTCCTGTTGCGCAGCATAAATAGCTGGCCCCCCGGTCCCTCAGATAGAACGTAGAACTCTACGGTTTTTCGTTCCCCCAATCCTTCGGGACAGTGCGTGACTATTTCAGTATTTCCAACAGGGGGCTGCAGACAAACTGGGAGTGATATATGGTGATGCTATGTAAGCGACACAATAAACGATATGCCTGCAAGAAAAGAAGGTCAAATAGATCATCAAGTACTCCAAGTATTAAGATAAGACCAAACCAATCATTCCGCCATGAGCCTTATCTTCCCCTTAAATACTTCCATGAGTCTTTTTCTTTAACTATATATACGGCTGTGATGTCACAACAAAGCCAAAGAACTGATGCAACCAAAGTTGACTCGCAACGCAAGGATAGGCTTGCTGTCTTGCAGATTCATGCCGGTGGTTTTTAGTTCAAATTTGGAAAAGACTTTTGGCTTTTTTATTTCTTAAAGATGTATTTTTCCTTGCTTATTAGTTCACGCGTATGGCACATGATTTGCCTGATCATAAACTGTGAACGAGATCAAATCATGAGCTTGAAGTTTCTGAGAATACCAGCCAGATGCAGTGTTGCAAAGAAGGCCTTTGACGATCGAACCCGGGGGGTTAGAAGGGGGGGTTTGAATCGGGGTTTCTGAAAATGGGGATTGAAGGGGGGGGTTCTTTAATGCCTTAGTAAGCAAAAATAGCAGGGATCCTGATAGGAATTTCTACCTTTAACCCAGATATGCGAGTATTTATTGCTCAGAAGCCGGGGAAGTGGAGCGCCAGTTCTGGTTTATTTGCTTTTTCTGCTACATTTTGCCCTCTTTTCCTATCATTTCATTTGTTTCTTTGCTTCTAACTGCCTTCAAATATCATGGTTTAACGATTTGTCAGAAGGGGTTCTATCTTATACCCCGGTTCGAAAAAGCGCGTTCCTAGCCTTCGATCATTTTTGATAGAAACCTCCCCCCCCTTCATTGCAACATTGGCCAGATGTAACAGAAAAAGACCGAAGGGCGTCTGGCCCTACAGTCATGGGGTCGTGACGAATATCAGGAGGTGACGAACAGGGGTTTAGGACAAAATTCTGAACCCTAACCCTGGAGGTTAAGGAAACCGCAAGCCTGTTTTTAAAATATGAAAAACATCAAACGACAACCTTTACAGCTACAACCACCACCATTACTTTTGTCACCCACTTACCACCTCCCCGCAGCACTCTCTGGATTTAATCTCCAAGGGGTGCCAACTTGTAAGTAAAACAATCTAATAATCTTAAGAAAATTAATCAAAGTTAACATGAAGAAACTGCAGGTTTCCGGGTACCAAACTACCATCCCCCCACCAACACCCAGAATGGACCTATTGCCCACAGTTTCTTCATCCTCGGCAGGCAATGTCACATTCTGTATGAAAGTGGAAACCGCACTGCTTGGTGTAACACGTTTTCGTTGTTCGCGTTGCGTAGTAGCAGCATCAGTTTCATCCCGCTTACGCTTGAGTTCAGCCAATACCTCACGGCATTCTAAGAGACAAGCTGTGTCACTATTGAGATGTCACCAATCAGCTTTCCCTTTGGCTGTAATTTGTTGAATCTCCTCTCTCAGGTAAGCCTCTCCCGCCTCATGCATTACTACATTAGCAGCATTAGGTTCCGCTGACCTTTTGAGTTTTGTTAACACAGATCGCAATGTCACAAATCGTGACTAAGCAAGGCAGATTTCACATGACTAATACTTATTAGTCATAAGGTATGTTGGGTTTTTGCACTATGACGTCATTTGACTCATAGCTTTCACATGACTGCGCACTTGCG
>Ga0307513_10007466_pt1 | contig 14168 bp, 13 predicted proteins | sample 15_EM_MG_FD_202174 | JGI IMG/M metagenome (GOLD analysis project Ga0307513, IMG submission 202174) | Populus trichocarpa ectomycorrhiza microbial communities from riparian zone in the Pacific Northwest, United States - 15_EM | ecosystem: Host-associated > Plants > Roots > Unclassified | place... | reverse complement strand
GATTGGAGGGATTACCACGAAATCCTAGCGGAGTCTGGTGGATGGAGAAAGGAATTAGCGGTAGATCAAGAGATGGAGGAGGATCCGATTCCCGGAATGATCCACGAGTACTACCAACGCCATGAGGGAGCTCCGCGACACGACGACCCCATTTATCGTCGACAAGCGCCTCCGCGTCATCGAGCAGTGCGAAGGTGAAACGAGGACATTTCCCCTTTGTTTGGGGGTACTGAGATGATTGCCGATTCGTTAGCCGGTTAATTACTGATTCTATTGTATTTCCGTTTAGTAAGAGTATGTACGCCTGTACTATGTATAAAAGCTGAAGATCGTCTGTGGACCAAACCCCAGCCGATCTTAGTTCTTGCCAGAACCCCCCCGTCCCCTCCGCGCGATAGCTTGGGTGTGCCCCGGCTTAGCTTGACCCCTGCCCTCTAGTACGTGACATCCCGATTTGATCAAAGCCGGGATGATGTTTCGACCTTCATTTGTCCCGCACCTGGGACTTGCACCTTGTAATCAACCGCCGTTATGGCCTTGCAAAGCCCAGATACGCGTGATAAGTGCCTTCCTGTACGCAGACGCACCTCCATTCTTCGCGACGGGAGGTCAGCACCGACATCGACACCTCCACGAGGCGCATAAGAGGATGTAAACGAATTGAAGAGGAGATTCACGCTCGTGCCGGATCGATGGAGAGCTTATGCACAACGCACGGACAAACCCATTGGGGCCGTCTTATTAGCGGTTCGTCTACTTTCTTTCCAATCTCTTCTATATCGTGCTGACAATATCCTAGCATGGACGATCTCTATGGCCTCATTTCCCTCTCCGTCCCATATCAGTTTGGCTTACCCAACTCGCATTGTTTGGCACCGGCGCTTTCCACATGCGCGGTGCTGGATGTACCGTCAACAACTTTTGGGACCGCAAACACGATGCACAGGTGGAGAGTACAGGCGACCGTCCGTTTGCTAGTGAACAGTTGAAAGTTCAGCATGCCATCGGGTTGGTGTCAAGTCAGCTGGTGCAGCGGCGGTTTTAGCGTAATTTTTTGAACCGGTATAGGTGCATATTACTACCTACATACAACCTCGGGTATGGTATTGAAACCTGACTGTGTAGTATTCTATTGGGCGCGGCGTCCCTTTCTGTAGTAGCCATCTATCTATGCATTCCACCATGATCCCCTGATAATAGAAGAAGTATGTAGCCAGCACGTTCGCAGTCGACTGGATCGTCCCAACCTTCAAGTACGGTGTAACCACTGAAACCTCCTGCGCGCTCTTAAGCATGAAGAGATGGACGAGTCAACTCGACCAGCGGGCGTGGTTTCGGGCCGCACGAGGGCTAGGACGGATTCGCCGGTACGAATATGGGGAAAAAAGGCGTGGTGGAAGAATAAGAGGGGCACCAGGCACCACGACACAGTGGGTATCAAGGTCATGAACTATTGTACTTCTGAAGGAATGTCATGGTGGCTATTGGTGTCCTTAGACACCAATTAGATATCAATTAGCATGCAATAAGAGCCCGAACGTCGCTGCAGTGGTGGAGATTGGATCAGCAGAGATACAGAACACTCGACAAAAGTCTGCGGTGATCTGGTCGAAATTATACGATGTGCCCCGGGGAGGTGAGGAGAAAGGTGAAATCCAGGGTGGGCATTTCCGGAACACGTCCACCCGGTTGCCGACCGGTCCGGTTTAACTAGCATCCGGGAAATACAAATCATACCCTCCACTTCACCCAAATAATTTTTTTACTTATGTCTCTCGCTCTCTCATTGTACAGATCTATAGGCATGGAATCACACTTGTCTTCCCGTGATCGAGTTGGCGCATCCACTGCGATCAGAGTGAGACCGTCAACAAGTACAGTAAACCAAAATAACCATCGATCTTGGGTATGCTTAGCACTTAACCATACAAAACTATTTCCGTTTGGCCATGGCTCGCAAACCATCCGATCCAGCTACTCCTGTGTCATTATGTTGTCCAGGGGAAACTGTACCCTAGACATCAGCCAGGGTAGTCAGATACTATTTCCAGAGACGGACAATGCGGCTTGGATAGACCTTCATTCAGACTGGCTGTCCTGTCAGTTCTGACCCAATGAAGACCAATGAAAGCGTTCAGTTAGACTCGTCCATTTCCAGTAGCCATCAGATCTGTGGTCTGGGAGTGATAGGGGATCCGTCTTGTTCCAAGCGAGCAAACCAGCAGAAAATACAGATAAAAGTGGACGTCAAACTACACCGTATTAGCACCATCGACCGTTGCGCCACTCGAGCGATAAACCTAAAAGAGCACAGCAACATTCGCAGGGGTCTACACCCCTGTCTCCCAGGCGCCCTCCTCTGGCTCTTCCCAGATCCACGCGAACCATCCCCAACCAGCAGCAGGCCACCAAGAGGGCCACCAGGAGGGTGGAGGTGGTAAACTTGGTACCTTGAGTTTCCAGCTCTCTTCCGGTCGTTCGCAAACCTCGAACACGGATGTTGAAGAGTCTGTGTGGCGTCGCAGATCCAGTCGGCGCTGACGGAGGTAGTACGTCGAAATGAGGTAGTCCGCCAGTGCACCGGCCACCAGTGCACCGCCGACTCGTCCATTGGCAGAGAACGCGCGCGCACAAGATTTGCGGCAGTCAAAGCTACCACAGCAGCGCCATTAGGACTTATGCTTCCGTATTCAAATCTAATCGACGGAGCACTCACTCGACACTCCAAGCAATCCTCGCCAACTGGCCGGCAGCTGTTGTGACACCCATATAATACGGCGCGCCATGGTCATTCTTCATCCCGGCGTAGACGAGTAAGCCGATCATAACGACGGAGAAGAGGGAGATGATTGCGCGCGAGTGCCGACCGAACAGTCGAGCAGTGGAACGGATCCCGACGCGCGCGTCATCGTGTTTGTCCTGAGAGCAGGGTGTTGAGTGGGGTAAATAGTAGGGTGGAAAGAGAAATAGGGAGGCGAGAGGGCGAGAGAGTAGTACAAACCTGATGTGCATAAATCGTATCGTATGCCAAGGTCCAATAAATACCTGCAATGTACAAGGGGAGGCAAACGTCCCAGTTGACAGTCCCAGCTATTGCGGACCATCCTAGCATGGTGCCCCAGTTGAACGCCAGTCCTGGGATTTCAACACGGATGTCTGGTTAGGTTAGACTGCGTAGGGACAGCGGGTGGCGCGTACCGAGGACGAATTGGGGCCAATAAGTTATCCTTTTCATTAGTGGATAAATGGCTACGACAGTGAGGGACGCTGCGCCTAATAGAATACTGCACAGCCAGGTTCAGTACCCGACCATAAGCTCAAGGAGCTTGTATATAGGTAGTAGTACGCACCTATACCAGTTCAATTGTGCTAGAACCGCCGCCGCACCAGCTAACTGGACGCCAAGGAATCCGATGGCATGCTGAACTTTCAGCTTTCCACTAGCAAGCGGTCGGTCGCGTGTCCTCTCCACCTGCACATCAAGCTTGCGGTCCCACAAGTCGTTGATGGTACATCCAGCACCACGCATGAGGAAAGCACCGGTGCCGAACAACGCGAGTTGGGTAAAGGCAAACTGGTATGGGACGGAGAGGGAAAATGAGGCCATGGAAATCGTCCATGCTAGGATATTGTCAGCACAATACAGAAGAGGTTAGAAAGAAAGAGGACGAACCGCACGGTAAATATAATAAGACAGTCCCAATGGGTTTGTCGACCCTCGCGAGTTGTGCATAAGCTCTCCATCGATCCGGTACGAGTGTGTACCCCCTCTTCAATTCGTTTACATCCTCCTGTACGCTTCGTGGGGGTGTCGAGGTCGGCGCTGGCTTCCCGTCGCGAGGACTGGAGATGCGTCTGGGTACAGTAAGACTCTTATGGGTCGCAAACACGCGTATCTGGGCGTTCCAAGGCCATAACGGCGGTCGATAACAAGGTGCAAGTCCCAGGCGCGGGACAAATGAAGGTCGAAACATCGATCCTTTATCCCGGCTTTGATCAAACCGAACTCAGCAAGCTTAGCAGCACAGAAGGCAGAACGTTCGGGACAGTACAGAATAATATCAACTCAATATTTCAACAACACAGGTAACGGAGGGTCTACGTTCCACAACCTGTGTGGAACTCAACAACTATATTGGTATTGAGAGCTTAGCCTCCGGCGGGCATACAGGCATGGGGAGTCATAGGGGTCATTCGTTGTGCATATGATCATCGTGCTTCACTAAACTCCGCTTGAGGGCCGTCCTTCGCGCGACACGCAGTGATGGGTCTTCATTTCAGCCTTGTTGAATACGTCTTTCCCACTGCATAGAGATTACAATGTAGTCAGACACCGTCAGCAAAGGAAAGCGCCCTCGTTTGACACACCAGGTTTTGCACACGTCCGCTAAACCGAAGTGGAATTTGCGGAGATGCCGTGGGGCGTCCTTCTTATACTTCCACCGGGTTCGTTTTCCCTCTCTGCAAAGGCCACACTCGTAGCGGTCGCCAACCTTCGAAATGAAGCCGTCGTACGCTTGATGAGGCTCAAAACCACCAGGGAAGTTCATCTGGTCGATTTCTGTGCGCTCAAGGGCACGGAGAAGCGCCTCTATGGTCACACCGTACTTGAATATTGATATGATCCAGTCGACTGCAAAGGTAGTGCCTCCAGCCCGCCGGCAGGATTCTTCGAGTTTGAGGGGATCGGGTTGGAATGGGGCTGCGGGTTTCTTCCCGGGTCTATCGTAGCTCCTTTCCTCCGGCACTGGAGTATCATGTGGCAGGCGCGGCTGGGAAGGGTCGGCCCGACTCATCGCAGGCGGATACGTCGCCTGAAACGGCGCGTTGAGTGGTGTGTCATGAGGGGTATCTACCACCGGTACCACTTCGATGGAGATGGGGCCACCCTCCTGTGAAATTTCTGTTAGGAGCCAGGCCGAGCGGCAGACCTGGAAGGACGGGGTTCGCGGATAGTCGTTTAGAATGCTTCCTGAAATTGAATATACTCACTGATATCGTTGCTTGATTATTATCTGGGAGTAACGGCTCATGGTTGGAGCCCCAGTCGATCTGGGGAAGCTGGTGATGAGAGTGGGCGAGTTGAGACTGAGTTAAATCTATATCTAGTCCATAGGTCTGTATCATGTTGGCCATCTCTTCATCCAAGAGTGAGACTAGGTGTTCCGAACCCTCGAGGTGGGGGGAGAGTGAAGGATTTGCAAGGAGTAGGTCCCACTCATCGGAATATAAAGTAGGAGTGGGCACAGTGCAGTGACCGTCGAGTCGTGATTGATTTGACCAACCCGGGGGAGTGACTAGTGGACTTAGTGCCGTGTCCTCTAGAGAAAAAGGAGTATGGGTGCTTGTACTGATATGTGCTTCTGCAAGATTACCAGCGGTTGCATCGCTACTATTGTCAGTCAGCTGGGTAATGACGGCCGTTAGTCGCGAACTGACGTTGTAGTAAGGGTGCCTTGAGGGCCAGATGTGCTACCATAGATGTCTGGTTTGTGTTCTGTTGATAAAGTACAGGCTAGCGTTCCTGGGGCCAGGCTCAAACGATGGTATTAGAACGGAGAGGCACAGCGAAAGCTGGGGATGGGTGCGGCTCGTGCAAGAACTCATTTTATCCCTCTTTGACTCTTGTACCACGCGCGAGTAGCGTTTACATTGGCCGGTTCAACGATGCTTAGAGGCTGCTTGACTTTGCTTTGTCTGATCCGACCCGAGGAAGACAACCCTTTGCTTTGTCTGATCTGACTCTTGGAGGCTCCCCCTCTCTCTCTGATCTGGTGGGTCAACGCGAAGAAAATGGAAGTCCCCAAGGCTTGCTTCTCATCTTGTGGGGTGCTGGTGTCTTGAATACTGCTCTAGTATTCAAGCGAAGCTGATTGGTGTGATCTGGCTATAGGCAAATCTAACATTAACAATCCTTATCCCTTACCTCGCATCGATCCACATTACTCTCCAAGCTTGACTGTTTAAATTGTTCGACTGGCAGAGGCGTCGAGGTCTATCCGCGTAATGGGCAGTCCAACCGTTAATTTCTGCCGAAAAAAAAAGGCATATCATCATTTCATTCCTTAAACTCAAACTCATACGCACCACCGCATTCGTTTGCCCTTCTGCAGAGTCCACACTCGTCATGCTTGCCAAGTTTCGAGATGAACCCATCATACGCCGCGCCTGGTGATGCCCGAAAACACCAGGGAAGTTCATCTCGTCGACCCCTGTGCGCTCGGGGACACGGAGAAGCACCTATGTGATTACACGTACTCGGATGTCGATATGATCCAGTCGACTGCAATGGCGCTGCCTCCAGCGCGCCGGCTGGATTTGTTCGAGTTTGAGGGGATCGGATTGGAATGGGGCTGCAGGCTTCTTCCCAGGTCTATCGTGGCTTCTTTCCTCCGGTACTGGAGTATGATGTGGAAGGCGCGGTTGGGATAGAACGGCCCAACTCGGAGCAGACGGACAGGTGGCGTGAAACAGCTCGTTGGGTGGTATCTGACTCCGACACCACTTCGGTAGAGATGGAGATACCCTCCTGTGAATCTCTGTTGGGGGCCCAGCGGAGGAGCAGACCTGGAAGTACGGGATGAGCGGATAGTCAACTCGAATACTTCCCGGCTTCTCCTAGGCCGACTGTGGATGTACGTAATTGATAATGATCACTGATGTCGTTGCTTGATTGATACTTGTGAGTACTGACCTTTGGTAGGGGCCACAGTCGATCTGCCAAAGATGGAGAGTGGACAATTTAAATCCATATCCGATCCATAGTTCTGTATAATGGCTGAGGAGCAAATTATTAGCAAGAAATGAGCCCCAGTCATTAAAATAGATGGATATCGCGGCTAGAGTGTTGTGGCTATCGACTCGTGATTGATTCGACCAAGCCAGTGGAGCGACTAGAGGACCGAGTGCCGTTACTCTGGAGATAGGCGGTACGGGTGCTTGTACTGGTGTGTGTTTCCGCAAGGCCACCAGCAGTTCCATCGCTGCTGTCCGTCTACAGGACAAGTGGGCCGCCAGTTGCGAACTTACGTGGTAGTAAGGGTATATTGAGGGCTAGATATGCTATCATAGATGTCGAATTCGTGTTCTATTGATAGAACAGAGGCTATGATGGACCCATCAGACGAACATGGAGCGGTGTGGCGAAAGCTGGCGATGGCCGCGGCTCGTGCTAGAGATCATTATATTCCTCTTTGGCTCTTGTACCACGCGCGAGTAACATTTCGACAAGCGCCGTTCCATGGTTTACTTAGTGTTCTTTCTCCTTCCGCAATCGGCCAGTACCTAACAACGCACGGGGAAAGAAAACGAGCACATAGAGATCGTTCACGCTAGGGAGTTGTCAGCACGATACAGAAGAAATTGGAAAGAAAGAGGATGAACTGCAAGGTAAATCTAATAGGACGGCCCCAATGGGTTCGCAACCACGCGTATCTGCGCGCTATAAAACTATAACGGCAGTTGAAACGAGGTGCAAGTCCCAGGCACGGGACTAATTGTTAGGATTTCCGCTTGGTCGCTAACTCGGACGAAAAGGATCGTGTTTGTTGGGGCCCGCTACAAACACGTAGGGATACAATAATAAGAGTACGAGCTCATATATACCCGGGAAATGACCATGTAATACCGGGCCACGCACACCCGAACAATCGGTGCACTGAGTGCTCGCACAGCAATCCCAAATTCCGACATGAATGAAAGGTCGGACCATCAATCTATCCCAGCTCGAAACGCGAAGAAAACTTATCACAAAAGGCAAGAATGTTCAGAACTGTGGACAATAATATCAACTCGATATTCAACAACGCGGGTAACAGGGGTTCTACAAAGCAGGATTTCCACAACCTGGCGGAGCTCAACAGCAATTTTAATAGTAGAGACACTAGCCTCCTGCCAGTATGCGACACAGGGGTCGGCCGTTGTGCATGTGGCCGTCGTGCTTGACTAGACTCCGCTTGAGGGCCGTCCTTCGCGTGACACGCAGTGATGGGTCTTCATTTCAGCCTTGTTGAACACGTCTTTCCCGCTGCATAGAGATTACAATGTAGTCAGACACTATCAACAAAGGAAAGCGGCCTTGTTTGACACACCAGGTTTTGCACACGTCCGCTAAACCGAAGTGGAATTTGCGAAGATGCCGTGGGGCGTCCTTCTTATGCTTCCACCGGGTTCGTTTTCCCTCTCTGCAAAGGCCACACTCGTAGCGGTCGCCAACCTTCGAAATGAAGCCATCGTACGCTTGATGAGGCTCAAAACCACCAGGGAAGTTCATTTGGTTGATTTATGTGCGCTTGAGGGTACGGAGAAGCGCCTCTGTGGTCACACCGTACTTGAATACCGATGTGATCCAATCGACTGCAAAGGTAGTGCCTCCAGTCCGCCGGCCGGATTCTTCGAGTTTGAGGGGATCGGGTTGGAATCGTGCTGCAGGCTTCTTCCCAGGTCTATCGTAGCTCCTTTCCTCCGGCACTGGAGTATGATGTGGCAGGCGGTGCTGGGAAGGTACCGCCCGACTCGTAGTTGTCTGAAATGGCGCGTTGAATGGTGTGTCATGAGAGGTATCTAGCTCTGGTGCCACTTCGGTGGAGATGGGGCCACCCTCCTGTGAAACCTCTGTTGGTGCTCCGCAGACCTGGAAGGACGGGGTGAGCGGATAGTCAATTCGAATGCTTCCCGGAATCGTCAATGCTCACTGATGCCGTTGATTGATTATTATATGGGAGTAGTTGCTCTTGGTTGGGACCCGAATCGATCTGGGGAAGCCGGTGATGAGAGGGGGCGAGTTGAGACTGAGTTAAATATACATCTAGTCCATGGTTCTGTATCATGAATGTGCCGTTGGCCATCTCTTCATCAGAGAGTAAAGCTGGGTGTTCCAAAACCTGCGGGTGGTTGGGGAGTAAAGGATTTGCAAGGAGTAGGCCCCAATCATCAGAATATAAAGTAGGGGTGGCCACAGTGTTATGGCTATCGGGTCGTGATTGATTTGACCAAGCTGGGGGAGCGACTAATGGCCTTAGTGCTGTGTCCTTTGGAGAAAAAGCCGGATAGATGCTTGAACTGGTGTATGCTTTCGAAAGGTTACCAGCAGTTCCACCGCTACTACTGTCAGTCACCTACAATGTCGGCCACCAGTCGCAAACTTACGTTGTGGTACAGGTATCTTGAGAGCAGGATGTGCTATCATAGATGTCGAGTTCGTGTTCCTTTGATAAATCATGCGCTGGGGTTCCCAAGGCCATGAGGGACTGATTGCAGAAGAACACGGAGGGGGGTGGCGTACGGTGGCGATGGGTGCGGCTCGTGGAAGAGTCCATCATATTCCTCTTTGACTCTTGTGCCACGCGCGAGTAGCATTTTCCATGACTCTGGATGGTGAATTGGTGGGTGCATACCACAAAGGAAACGCCTGATGAGAAGGGGAACGGTTAGGAAGTGCGACCCTAGGGCAGTTGACCGTGCAATTGAATACTGGACGAGCGCTAGTCACCTGTCTAGATACCGAATGTATTCCAGTTCCATAATTGGGTGAGAACCATCTGCCCCAAACAGGTTTCCGAACCGTGGCCCCCCTTCGTCACTGGCCAAGCCTTCCAGCCAGCCACTCGCACACGAACGAAAAGCCGCGGAAGCCGCGCTCTTGCAGACCTGCTCACCAATGATTTCATCGAAGTCGCCCCAATCTACACCTCCCAGATGTATCATGGATGGCTCACCCAAAGTCTCCCTTGCTCATGCCACTGCTGACCGCTGGCTGATATTCTTCTAAACCCACAAGGACACGCTTATAACACCACAATTGCAACGGGTAACATCTCAGTCACTTCAAACAAGTCCAGCTGCCTCCTGGGCACTACCGGCCGTCTCTACCCAGTAGAAGGCATCCTCCAAACCTTCGTTAGGTTTGGTCTACAGAATTTGTATTTCAAGATTCCCGTGATCCACGATGAGGCTTTGCTGCCTAGGCGATGCAGGAACAGCATTGAGCCTGACCAATTTGTGAATGTCAATTCAGGGGTGCTGATTGTGATCCATAAGGGCCTGTTCACAACCACCAAATCTCTGTCATCCAACCTTGGTGCCGGAATGACTGTTCTCCCCTACCAAGTGGACGTGGACGTGGACAACTTGCTATCGGTATGTGTGCTCACATTAATTTCCTCCTCAACCAATCTACACACCGGTTTGTCTCTTCCAATGCTCCTTTCTGTCCTTTGTCGCAAGTCGTATTCAATCTAAATATTCTTCGCTTTATTCCAAACCATCACCTAATTACTTAATTCTCCTCCCCACGACCCTCATCTCCCCAGTGAGATTGAGGCTGTTAAAACAAGGGTGGAAATGGAGAAATGCGCAGCGAAGATCACTTCCCTCAACGAATGGATTTGTAAAATCAAGAGACACCTTTGTCAGTCACAAAAAAAAGAACTGGAGACCCTCCGTCCTATCATGGACCAACACCATGCCAGGATATGTAAATACAACAAGAAATGGCTCGCTTGTGGACAGAATATACTGCTCGTATGGCAGCTGCCCAAGAGGAGACGGAGACACGCGCTGCAGCTCTCCAGAAATGCATTACATCTCTACAGCAAGAGAACAGCAAATCTCAATCCTTTCTTGCTCCAATACGTCGTCTCCCCACTGCATTGTTGGCGGAAATACTCGTCATCTCCATTAGGCAGAACCGCTTTGATATAATTTGCGTGTGCCGGTCTTGGCGTGCCACTCCTCTGAGAATAGCGCGAATTTGGTCCCGATCGACGATCCACCCGTTGACGCCGCGGGAACAAGTGGGGTGGCGAGGACGAAGCAGGTCCCTTTGGGACTGTCTATCGACCCACAGTCCATTTATCGCCCATATAGGGTTCCTCAAGAAGGGGAGAGGGCATATGAGGGATTGAATTTCGCCGTGAATGCGATGTCGAGATGGAGAAGCTTGACAATCGCGTTCTTCCAGCTTCGCGGACATTGTAGCCACGGCAGGAAGGGAAATAACTGATCTGATATCCACTAGACCATTAGAGAAACTAGAAATCTTCAAGATTTCTGGCATTTGCAAGTCAAGTGCGTCTCTCAATCAACTTCTTGACCACATTGCAGCTACTTCAACCCGACGACTCACGCACGTTGAACTCGCATCCCCGAATGTTATCATGTTCCTAGCTGATCGGAAGTATCGCGTCTTCTTCAGTCACCCACATGTTTCAAAGTCAATGTGAGGGAAATGCGGCACCCACGGGAACATGGCGGAATGTATAGATAGATGGCTACTACAGAAAGGGACGCTGCGCCTAATAAAAAACTACATGGTCCGGCTTCAACACCCTACCATAAGCTCCTCCGAGCTTGTATGTAGGTAGTAATACGCACCTATACCAGTTCAAAATAATTACCCTAAAACCGCCGCTGCACCAGCTGACTGGACCTCAAGGAATCCGGTGGCTTGCTGAACTTTCAACTGTCCACTAGCAAGTGAACGGTCGCCTGTACTCTCCACCTCTACACTGCGTTTGCGATCCCAAAAGTCATAGATGGTACATCCAGCACCGCATGAGGAAAGCGCCGGTGCCGAACAATACGAGTTAGGTAAAAGCAAACTGATATGGGGATTGATAGGACGGTCCCAATGGGTTGGTCAACCCTTGCGATACATAAACTCTCCATCAATCTGGCACAAGCGTGAACCTCCTCTTCAATTGTGTACATCCTCTTATACGCCTCATGGAGGTGTCGAGGTCGGCGCTGGCTTGCCGTCGCGAGGACTGGAGATGCGTCTTGGTACAAGAAGGCTCTTATTGGTCGCAAACACGCGTATCTGGGCGTTGCAAAGCCATAACGGCAAGGTGCAAGTCCCAGGCGCCGGACAAATGAAGGTTGAAACATCGATCCTTTATCCCGGCTTTGGCTTTGATCAAACCGGAACACGAAGACAACTCAGCACACTCAGCAGCACAGAAGGCAAGAACGTTCGGAACAGTACAAAATGATATCAACTCAATACTTCAACAACACAGGTAACGGAGGGTCTACAAAGGTTCCACAACCTGTGTGGAACTCAACGACTATATTAGTATTGAGGGCTTAGCCTCCGGCGGGCATACAGGTATGGGGGTCATAGGGGTCATTCATTGTGCATATGATCATCATGCTTCACTAAACTCCGCGTGAGGGCCGTCCTTCGGGCGACACGCAGTGATGGGTCTTCATTTCAGCCTTGTTGAATACGTCTTTCCCGCTGCATAGAGATTACAATGTAGTCAGACACCGTCAGCAAAGGAAAGCGCCCTCGTTTGACACACCAGGTTTTGCACACGTCCGCTAAACCGAAATGGAATTTGCGGAGATGCCGTGGGGCGTCCTTCTGATTCTTCCACCGCGTTCGTTTACCCTCCCTGCAAAGTCCACACTCGTAGCGGTCGTCAACTTTCGAGATGAAGCCATCGTACGCTTGATGAGGCTCAAAACCACCAGTGAAGTTCATCAGGTCGATTTCTGTGCGATCGAGGGTACGGAGAAGCGCCTCTGTGGTCACACCATACTTGAATATCGATATGATCCAGTCAACTGCAAAGGTAGTGCCTCCAGCCCGCCGGCCGGATTCTTCGAGTTTGAGGGGATCGGGTTGGAATGGGGCTGCGGGTTTCTTCCCGGGTCTATCGTAGCTCCTTTCTTCCGGCACTGGAGTATGATGTGGCGGGCGCGGCTGGGAAGGTTCGGCCTGACTCATCGCAGGCGGACAGGTCGTATGAAATGGCGCGTTGAATGGTGTGTCATGAGAGGTATCTACCTCTGGTGCCACTTCGGTGGAGATGGGACCGCCCTCCTGTGGAATCTCTGTTGCGGGTCCGGCCGAGCAGTAGACCTGGAAGGACGGGGTGAGTGGATAGTTAATTCAAATACTTCCCGGAATTGACGATGCTCACTGGTGTCATTGCTTGATTATTATGTGGGAATATTGGCTCTTGGTTGGAGCCCCAGTCGATCTGGGGAAGCTGGTGATGAGAGTGGGCGAGTTGAGACTGAGTTAAATCTACATCTAGTCCATAGTTCTGTATCATGAATGTACCGTTGGCCGTCTCTTCATCGAAGAGTGAACCTGGGTGTTCCGAGACCCGCGGGTGGCTGGGGAGTAAAGGATTTGCAAGGAGTAGGCTCCAATCATCAGAATATAAGGTAGGAGTGACCACAGTGTTATGGCCGTCGGGTCGTGATTGATTTGACCAAGCTGGGGGAGCGCCTAGTGGACTTAGTGCTGTGTCCTTTGGAGAAAAAGCGGTATAGATGCTTGTACTGGTGTGTGATTTCGAAAGGTTACCGGCGGTTCCATCACCACTACTGTCAGTCAGCTATAATGTCGGCCGCCAGTCGCGAACTTACGTTGTGGTACTGGCATCTTGAAAGCAGGATGTGCTATCATGGATGTCGAGTTCGTGTTCCTTTGATAAATCATGCGCTGGGGTTCCCGAGGCCATGAGGGACTGATTACAGAAGAACACGGAGGGGGGTGGCGAACGGTGGCGATGGGTGCAGCTCGTGCAAGAGCCCATCATATTCCTCTTTGACTCTTGTGCCACGCGCGAGCAGCATTTTCCACGGCTCTGGATGGTGAATCGAAACCACAAAGGAGAGGCCCCCAGTCAACCGACCCTGAAGGTCGACCCTGCCGCCAAACGAGATTTGGCCGCACAAAGGAAATGCCCCCAGTCGACCCTGAGGAGTCGACCCAGCGCTAACCACCTATCTAGATACGAGTGTATTCCGGTGTCATATCTGGATGAGAATCGTCTCCCCAAACTGGCTTTCCGGTGACGGAATCGGGCGGTCCCTTCGTCGTTGGCCAAGGTGCATCCTCCCTTCCAGCCAGCCACGAACACTTACCTTGCGCATCTGCCTTCGTGTCCTGTGAGTGCGGCGGGCAAAAGCCGAACCTCCTATGTACGGTCATATTAGCTAAGGACTAGACGCAGCAACCAGCGCTCTCGCCGACCTGCTCCACCAACGATTTTGTCGAGGTCGCCCCAATCAACACCTCCCAGATTGAAACTAGCGTAAAAACAGTAGCAGCACTACCACCTACTCAAGTGGTATCCCCAGAAATGTTGGTGGATGGCTCACCCGAAGTCAGTCTAGCTCGATTGTGGTCATGCCATTGCTGACCGCTGACT
>Ga0307513_10007465_pt1 | contig 14169 bp, 14 predicted proteins | sample 15_EM_MG_FD_202174 | JGI IMG/M metagenome (GOLD analysis project Ga0307513, IMG submission 202174) | Populus trichocarpa ectomycorrhiza microbial communities from riparian zone in the Pacific Northwest, United States - 15_EM | ecosystem: Host-associated > Plants > Roots > Unclassified | place... | reverse complement strand
CGTACGCGGATGAAACAGGACCCGACCTCGATGGGCGTCATCACCGATCCGGACGACGAGCTCATCGGGCTATCCGAGGACGCGCTCGCCGAAGCCGACTCGACGTATCGAGAGTTCCCGGGCCTGGCTCGGTCGGTCCATCGGCGCGAGCAACGCGACCCCGGTGAGGGCGTGCTGATGATCTATCCGATCAGTCCGGCGTCGGTGCCCGACGCGCGTGGCAAGAACCGTGCGCCGCTGTTCGACAACCCGAAGGGGGTGCCGACGATCATCCAGTACGCGCTCTCGTTCCCGTTCAGTAAGTCCGATGCCGCGGTCGAGTACGTCTCTGCGCAGAAGCCGAGCCGATCGTCATGACGCCGATTGAGTTCATCGCCGCCTGGGAGGCACTCCGTACGCCCGTCACCAACCATCAACTGGAGGCGCACGAGGTCGTACCCGGTAGTGGCGTCTGGGTAGCACGGGATAACGCGGGTCACCAGCACCTGCTTGTCCTAGTCGACGGCAAGCGTGAGCTGGACCTGGAGGAAACCCATGGCCTGAGCGTGGCGATCACGCGGCACCGGGTGTCTGGCCGTGACGATGCGCCCTATGTCGACCTGGCCTGCCTCGACGGCGGCGCAGTGCAGACATTCGCCACCGTGGCAGCAGACATCGTGAACGCCGTCATTGCGGAGCCGATCGAAGCACGCACGAATGCGGTCACAGCTGCAGTTCGCGAGTGGCGCTGGTTTTGGGGCGTCGATCCAAGCCGCTTGTCGATGACCGACGCTATTGGGTTGTTCGGTGAGCTGTGGTTCCTGAACCGTTGGGCGGGCGTCACGACTGCTTCGTTACAGGCATGGGGGGGATCCAACGGATCGCGACACGACTTCCAGTGGCCAGCCACTTCAGTGGAGGTTAAGACGACCGCCCGCGCCGGAGCGATCACGCACACTATTGAGCACCTCGACCAGTTGAGCGACCCCGAGATGGGGCAGCTGTACCTCTACAGCCTTCGTATCACGCGGGACGTCCTTGCTGCCAACACGGTCAACAGCCTTGCAGCCGCTGCCCGGAACGCCTTGTGCGATGACCCCATCAGCCGATCCGACCTCATGGCCAAGTTGGCACAGCGGGGATATACGCCCGCTGGCCGGGACGAGGGTGAGGTTGGTTACCGCATTGTCGAGGAGGCCCTCTACCGCGTAGCTGACGGGTTTCCGCGCCTGACTCTGAAAGAGTTTTCCGGAGGTCTCCCGCAGGGCATCATCAGTGTCTCGTACCAACTTGATATGAGCGCGTGTGGGCAGTGGCGAACCGATGCGGTCCCGGGTCGCTGGGCGCCCTGACGAGTTGCTCGTCCAGTCAACGAGATGCCGTCTTCTCCCGCGATCGCAGGCGGGAAGTGTCGATTCAGTCGAGAGGGGTTGCGGGGTTCGGGTCGGGGTGGGTATGGCGGGTCGACGTCGTAGAGGCTGCGAGGGCGGCACCGACGGCAAGGCGTTCGTCGAGGCTGAGGTCGCCGGTGAGGAAGTCGTCGGCGCGGGCGAGGGAATCGGGTTCGGGCTGGGTTCTGTCGTCGAACGCCATGTCGTTCGCCTTTCGCGGGGTGATGGTCGGACGAGATACCCTAATTTGCTCGGAGCGGGAGTTCTGAAGTTTCCACCCTCTACACCTTGCAGTGACTCCGAAAGCGCAGCGTTTCAGGGGTTGTGAGTGACAGACAGGTGTTCTCGTCACGATGCTTCGGGCTCACCTGGACCAATTCGGCACTGACGCGGACGGGCGGTTGTTCCGGGGAGAGCGTGGAGCACCCTTGGCGGCGGTGACGTACACGAGGCTCTGGCATCGGGCTCGGGTGGCAGCGCTCACGAAGGATCAGGCGGACTCGCTCTTGGCCCGTCGGCCGTACGACCTGCGCCTTGCCGCAGTGTCATCGTGGCTCAACGGTGGGTGCCCCCCACTCAGGTCGCCGTGTGGGCCGGCCACAGCGTCGCTATCTTGCTACGCATCTATGCGAAGTGTCTCGACGGTTACCAAGATGCCGCTTTACGACGAATCGACGATGCTCTGCGAGTCTTCTAAGTGTTGGCTGCGAACGATTTCAATGTTGTGGGAAGCGCCCAAGCGATGGCTTTTGCTAGATGGGACTGCCTCTACGTACCGGGACGAGGTGGCGCCTGCCAAGCGAGTCTCCGCGTGCGCCTACCTTCAGTCGGGATTTGTGGAGTGCCCCGGCAGGGCCTGAAGAGTGGGCGTCAAGTTGCAGACACGCTGGCTGGACCTCTGGCATGGTGTGGTCATGGATAATGTGGAGACGTCCAAAGCAAAAATTTGGTTTTATGCCAACCCCGGGATCTGGCTCGATGGTCACGGACTAGATCCATTCTCCGAACCTCTAACCTCTTTCCGACTCACATCTTTAGCTATCCTTGATATGCTGGATCTTCCTCAGAAGATAAATGAATTCACTATAGACACGGCCCTGCAGTCGAGAGTGAGGCGGGCAATACAGGGGGCGGGCCTGCTTGTAGACGAGAATTCGATCGGAGGTTTAGTAGAGTCCGTTTCTCTCATATATGGCCGTTACGAAAAGGCAATGGCAGTTGCCGTTGAGGAACGGGGCGGCGATCCCCGCACTCAGTCAATCGTGCAGACGGTCGGTAGCCCCGAGAGAACAGGTCAGAAGATCGAGGTCGTGAGCAAGTTGAGTATGACAATTGGTGACGATTTCATCGACGAACATCTGCGAGTTCCGTTGGTGGAGGCCGTGGTTGATTATTTACCGATGGGTACGGATCCAAGAACAGCGGCTGCCGACCTTGGTTTGAATATGGAACTTCTACGAACTCCGGCGGAAATTCTATGCGAAGCTGCCCTTCTTTCTTTAGTCTCAGCATTCGAGGCATTTTTGTCAGCCGTAATCTCAGGGCTAATTGACCTCAACTCCAACGAGCTTCGTGAACTGGAGAAGACCTTCTCGTACCGCGAGATTTTAGATGCCAAGAATAAACGTGAACTTGTCGAATTGATCCGAGATCAAGTCTTGGCGGTTAAGAAGAAGTCTTTCGATGCGATGGAGAAATATTTGACGTCCAAGCTTGGTGAGGGTGCCTCAATCCGATCTGCACAAGAGATAATTCAAGCCAGGAATGTGGTCGTGCATCATGGCGGACGTATCTCTGAACAGTACGTAAGACTCTGCCCCGACACTAAATATCAAGTCGACGATCGAATTTCGATATCTCCAGCATACACTCAGAATTCCGTGAGAATGCTCTCGCGACTAGCCTTGGATATGGTGACGCTGTGTCGCACATCTTCGGGTTGAAGCGGCGGCAGGCGGACCTGTTCTACCTGGGTGCGAAGATCGTTATTGGGATCCCGGTGTGGGAGCAGGCGCAGAGCTGGCGGCGGCCCCGCGCAGGTTTCCAGCGAGTTGCTCCTGCAGTAGAACGTGGCGGAATTCGTACACGGATCCCACCGTGCGCAAGACTTCACGCTGCCGCGCATCCTCCAAAAATCTGAGCAACCTGACTGGTGTCCGATCGAACAGGGCTAGGCCCAGAAATGCCAAGCCGATTGCCCAGGTCCGGGAAAGTGCTATCCACGTCGCCCAAAAAAACCCCGCCGTGAGGAGAAATAACAACTCGTCGTCCATCATTGCGAACCTACGGGAGCCCTCCATTTCGAGTCTTATTATGCCGAAGGCTGAACCAGTTACCAGAAATGGAAAAATTCCTCCCAAGACCCAGTCATTTCTCCATGTTTGGGCGGGGCTCAATGGGGCCTCATCTACTACTCCGGGTACAACCATGCCCTCAAGTAATGGAATGCCGATCGCCATTGACGCGAATATTGCGATGGTCGCCGGAATGCTTAGATCAAAAAGTTTCACCACAACGAAGACAATCAGCCCAACAAAGATCGGAGCAAGGAGAAAAATAGAGACGAGTCTTTCCTTGAGGGAGGGGCGCGGCGATGCTTCCGCATCTCGTTTCCGTCGCCTCGGCCAGCTCATTCGCTTTGGAGAATCCGGACGCAGGGCAATTGATCCGGCTACGGTCGCTAAGGCGATCGCCCATGCAAATCTCAGCCACCCATGACGGAAGGCAGAGAATTCAGCCAAAGACAGTGTTTCGTAGGAAAGCAGAGCCACAAGTATCCAGATAGGGGCGACGATGACCTTCCTGTGCCAAGGGGAGAGCCATTTTTCAACGGTCCACCAGGCAAGCTGTGTTGGGGTTTCTGTCCACCCATTTTCGCAGCCACGATGCTTAGGGTTTGCTGTGCCTGCTGAAGCGAGTAGCGGGGTCGTCGGTGACCTGGATGTCCCGCGTAGGCAACCCTGAGGAAACCGGTCATAAGATGATCCAGGACTTGCTCCTCGGAGATTATATCGGATTGCGCCAGGAGCGGCGTGAGGACATCGGAATTATCTGCTAAGTCACGTACCAGGCTCGTCGCAAATGGCGTTGCCAAGCCTCGGGATAGCGGGCTCTGATTCTCGCCGGAGTCCATCAGTGCCTCCAGAACAGCCGCCCATTCTTCAGACGCGGGCCCACGTTGCGCACCTCTCAATATTGTACGATCATCAGCGGAGTAAGAAGGAGTAGCTGAAGGACGAGTCCGCCCTGGAGATGGCCTTCTCTCACTGCCTTTTCGAATTCGGTGGTACGGCTAAGGAGGATGACACGAATGTCTGCTTGAATATTCGCCGGATCCAGAGCCGCTAACATCAGGGCCTTAGCGGTTTCCGGAATCTGATCCAGGCCGTCGAGGATTACCGCTACTCCACCGCTGAGTACCAATTCTCGTGCCGCAGCCCTTCCTTTTCCGCGTCGAAACATGCGGTATTCTTCTCCCAGGCGGTCCACCAACCAAGACTGGAATGATTGTCCGTCGCCCGGTGCCCAACCGTAGGCGGACAGTAAAACCGGGACCGGCGTCCTTCTGCGCTCATCATGGTCTTGGATGCGAGCTCTGGATCTCAAAGCGTCTAGAAGAAGAAGAATGGCTGCTCCGGTCTTGCCTGATCCCGGCCGTCCAAGTAGCACCAACCGTCCTGAGTTCAGGCCGGCGTATACATTAAATAATTCTTCGAGGCCTCCCCCAGCGGAGACCTTGGCTTCAGAGATCTGAGGGTGGGTGGGGAGGGGGTTGAAAACCCGGGAATTTATCGCCGCTTCGGGAGAACCGCTAAGGTTGGCGGAGCGAACCAACTCCCATCTAATTGGTACTGGGGCAGGCACCAAGATCTTTCGCTCCATAGCTGCCGCCGACCATTGCCGCTCGACGGCTGTGGCGAGCGCATCGTCGTAGAAGGCGCTTGTCACCAAGCGCTCTGAAACTATCGTTAAGATTGCTAGCGCGATTGACAGGAGGACTACCCCGCCCAGGTCCCACCACGCCCGGAAACCAACCTGGAGCCAGGCGACTGGAGGGGGTACTCGGCCGTTGCTCGAGGCGACGTTTGTGACGAGCCCAACCGTAGCGGCGGCGACCACATCCAGCACGGCGATAGCCATAAGGGTCGGACGGATGACCGAACGGCCTGTTTCATTTCCGCTCATCACAGGATTATGCCCGCCTCGCGCCTAAAGGGGTGTGTCCTTACGGGTTTCGTCAAGCGGCTCGTGGGGTCGGAACTTGTAGAGGGTCGTCCCGGCAACCGGATGTTCCGCGCGGTCGAGGGCGTCCGCAGGCGCGGTGGAGGGGCGCGCGGGGGGTAACCGATGTACAGGATGAGCTGGGTGACGACGGCCAGCAGGGTAGCTTTGATGGCGCCAAACGTTGAGGTTGGCGCGGATGTGCACGCAGACCTGTGGTTCGGCGCCGCCGAAGGAAAGGAGGATGGCGAAGGTCAGCAGTTTCCCGGGTGAGAGGCGTCGGTCTGGATCTAGAACGCTCGGAGGACAGTGGCGCTGCCGGGACCGCACCAGCGGAGGTGTGGCCTGCCTGAAGATCTCCGATGAGGAGCTTGGGAACGTATTGGGAACGCCACTGCCTGCCGGATTCGACCTCGGTGCTGCTCCTGGTAGCGGTAGGCCTGAAGCGCGGGAGCACCCTTGGAGGCCTGGTGACCGGATTGATGGGTTAGCCAAGCTTCTAACAGGCCAGATCTGGACGACGTCAGAACGCTAGTCTCGTTCCGGTAGGCGACGAGGCCGGGTGGAAACGAGGGTTCGGGCATGGCGTACAAGACGCCGATCACGATCAAGGAAGCCTTGGAGGACATCGCTCAGAACCGTTTCGTCCTACCGGCCATCCAACGCGAACTGGTGTGGGCCCAGGAGCCCGAGCGCATGGCTCGCCTCTTCGACAGCATCCTGCGCGGATACCCGATTGGGACCTTTCTGTTCTGGAAGGTTCCGCCGGAGCAATCGAAGCAGTTTCATTTCTACGAGTTCATGCGGGACTGGCACGAGCGCAAGCACCGACACAACGATCGGGTGCACATCGCCGAACCCCGAGATCTCACGGCCATCCTGGACGGGCAGCAACGTCTGAGTTCGCTCAACATCGGGCTCTACGGGAGCCTCGCCCACAAACTGCCGCGCAAGCGGGTGGACTCGCTGGACGCGTACCCGCAGAAGCATCTCTACGTCGACCTGAGGTACAACCCCAGCGAGGATGACGACCTGCAGTTCGGATTCCAGTTTCTGACCCCCGAGCAGGCTGCGCCGAGCGAGGGGAGCCATTGGTTCCGCGTCGGCGACATTGTGAAGGTTACGGAGTCTGGCGAGCCGATCTTCGAGTACGTTCGCCAGAACGACCTCATGAACACCCCCGCTTTCCGGACGCTCGACCGTCTGTGGAAGGCCGTGCACCAAGACGGGGTGATCTCCTACTTCGAGGAACGAGAGCAGAGCCTGTCCAAGGTGCTGGACATCTTCGTTCGGGTCAACAGTGGTGGCGTCGTGCTAACCAAGAGCGATCTGCTGTTGTCCATCGCCACAGCTCAGTTCACCGGCCGGGATGCCCGCGAAGAGATCCACGGTCTCGTGGATGACCTCAACGACACCAAGCCCGGATTCAAGTTCACTAAGGACCTGGTCCTCAAGGCTGGCCTCGTGTTGACGGACATCAGCGATGTGGGATTCCGGGTGGAGAACTTCACCGCCGCGAACATGCAGATCCTCGACAACCGGTGGGACGACGTCGAACGGGCACTGAGGATCGGCGTGAAACTCCTTTCTTCCTTTGGTTTCTCCGACAGTTCCCTGTCTGCCGCCAGCGTCCTGATTCCGGTGGCCGACTACATCTATCAGCGAGGGCTGGACGAGAGCTACGTGACGTCGGCGTCCTCATCCGTGCGCGCCGACCGTGCTGTGGTGCGGCACTGGACGATCCGGACCATGCTGAAGCCAGGCATCTGGGGCAGCGGCCTCGATCAGCTGCTCCGCGGCCTGCACCAAACGATCAAGAACGGTGCCGACGGGTTTCCCGTCGAAGCGATCGAGGCCGAGATGGCGCGGCGAGGAAAGTCCCTGACCGTGGACGGCGATCTTCTAGATGAACTCCTCGACACCCCGTACAAGCACAAGCGGACCTTCGCACTACTGACGCTGCTGTACGACTGGGTCGACGTGCGAAACGACTTTCATATCGACCACGTCTTCCCGCGAAGTCTGGCCACCCGCGCGAAGCAGCGTGACCACGGCGTTCCTGAAGCCCAATGGGACGAGATCGACGACAAGATTGAACGACTGGCCAACCTGCAGCTGCTCGCCGGACCCGAGAACATCCAGAAGCGAGCTCAATTGCCGTCTGACTGGGTTCGGGTGCTATACCCGAATCCTGACGCTCGCCAGGCCTGGCTAACCGGACACGACTTGTATGACCTGCCGGCCGACCTGACAGATTTCCCGGTCTTCTACGAGATCCGTCGCGAGACGCTCCGCGAGCGTCTGAAGGACCTGCTCGGCGCCGGCGCCGAGGACATCCGACGCAATACTGAGCACACGCCCCCTCCCGCTGCGACCGCTTCGGTACAAGCGGTACCCATCGGCCCTGCACGTACGAGCACGGCAACGCATCGCCGCTCCTCGACGACCAGCCGGGCCTTCATGGGACGAGGCGATGCGCTCCGTGAACTGGTCAGAAAGGGGGTCCTCCCGGCGGGAACCATTCTTCACGGGACCTATCGTGGGACCCGTTACGAGGTGCCGGTGTCCCCCAGCGGCGCACTCGAAGGTGGGGGTGAAGTCTTCGAAAGTCCTTCCCAAGCGGCACGACTCATGACCGGGCAGAAGGCGGTCAATGGTTGGATCTTCTGGCTGCTCCCCGACGAAACGCCTGTAGGCGACCTGCGTTCGCAACTTTAAATGGACGGCCGATACTGCCGGCCTCTCCAGTGCAGGTAGCGACGGGACCCTGTTCGGACAGATCAGCCATGACAAGTCTCGTCGGCGTCCATGCCGACGGCGACGAAGCCGAACACCAGCACGGGCTCATTCCAAAGCTATTGCATCCGGGCGAAGCCGCGGTTGATGAGGTCCGGTCGCTGGGGCAGCGTCCGGGTCGGCGAGCGTGGTCTTGACGGCCCGCGCTGGGTTTTGCCGTAGACACCGTCTTCGCGCATCAGGCGGGCGACCCGTTTGCGGCTGTGCTGCCGGCCGGCCTTGATGAGGTCGGCCTGCAGCCGCGGGAAGCCGTGGGTGCCGTTCGAAAGACACACGAAGAACATCCTTTTAAGGAGCAGGCGCTCCTGATCATGGATGTCCGTCGAACCGGGTCAGCCCGCGATAGCGGAACTGCCTCGGGATCGAGGAAGCAGCCTCACGAACCGGTCCCGGCGCCACACCCGAAATCGTTCACCGGCCACCCCCGCAGCCTCGGACCGCTGTCACCGTTCGATGGCCGCGATGGCGTCGTCAATGTTGTGCGCGCGCAGCAGGAGGAGCTCGTCGAGCAGATCCAGGCAGCGACGCCGGACGGCGGGTTCGCGATTCTGGGTGTGGATGCGGATGAGGATGCGCACCAGGTGGTATCCCGGGGCCGACGCCATCGATCTCGCGCTCGCCCGCGACGGCGCAAAGGGGTTGAGGTAGCGCTCGCAGGCGTCCAGCACCCAGGGCGGGAGCGGGTGGAGGGTGCGGTCCGCCGAGCGCAGGAAGTCCTCGGCGTGAGCAGTGAAGGCGCGGCTGGTGATGAACGCCGAGGAGAGCGTGCGTGCGCGGTCGCCCCAGGGACGCTCGCCGATGGTGGTGAAGCAGTGTGCGGCCGCCTCCCGAACCGACGCCGAGGAATCATGGAACGCCGAGGTCAGGCCAGCCATGCAGCGGTCGGGCCGTTGCTGCTGCCAGGCGTAGGCCGCAAATGTCTCGGCGATACCGCTGCGGACCTCCTTGTCCGTGCCGCCCACGAGTGCGTCAACGGCAGGGTCGAGGTCGGATCGCCCTAGCGAAGCCAGAGCCAGATGCCGAGCGCCCGAGCGGCGTACGACGGCCAGAGCGCTGCCGCTCATCCGGGCTAGGACATCGGCGATGTCTGCATACCGGCCACCGCGAAGAACCGTCCTGAGGAAGTGGTCCACGTTGTCGGTGGCGAGAAGATGCTCGTCGGCGCTGATGGCGACACGGAAGCAGGCCAGCGCTGCGCCGGAATCGGCGGCGAAGAGAGGACTCAGGGCTCCGATGGCCGCATAGCGCACCGGAAGGTTCCCGTCTTTCACGAGCGCCAGCAGGGCAGCAGTGAACACCGAGGCGCGAGCCGGGTCGTGCTGCAGCAGCGTGCCGATGACGTACGCGGCGATGCCCCGGGCACTGGCCAGGCCTGCCGACCCGAGGTCGGTGCCCTCCTGCCACCCGAGGTCCTCGATGGGGTCGGGGTCCGTGAGGGCGGTCCGGGCGACAATCGCCAGGAGTTCCTCCGGGAGGTGGCGCAGGGCTTGGCTCTCGATCAGCCAGAGGATGGCCGGGGTCAGCTGAGGGCCACCGAGGTGCTCGACCTGACGGACGACATCGAGGATCAACGCAGGATCGAGCGCCTCGCCGCTGATCCCGTTCATCACCGCGCTGACATAGGCCACGGAGGAGCCCGCCGGCATCTGGAGCACCAGGCGCGCGAATCGCTCCGGGTCCTGACGCGTGAGCGCGTCCAGGACGTGCGCTTGCTGCTCCGCCTCCCCGCTGCCCGGACGCCCCACCGGGCCGCAGCCCTTTGTATCGCCATGGATGAGGATCGCGCGCAGCCACTGCTGTTCGCTCATCCGCCGCGCTCGTTCTTCGGGGATGGGAACCAGCACCCGGATGTAGTCGTCGCGCCGACGCGGCGGCGGCGTATCCTCGACCAGCAGTTTCCGGCGCAGCTCAGCGATCCGCCGCTGAACCCGTGGCGGCCTTCGGTGGATGGCGATCCCGCTCAGCAGGCACAGTTCAGCGGTGCCCCGCCACTCCCGCGCACGAACCGACCGCTCGCGGACCGGGGTGCGGAAGAGGACCGCGTCGATCAACTGCTCCCCGGGTAGTGGTGACCAGTGGGGGCTGATCGCCGCGATCAGCTCTCGGGAGATCCAGTGCGGGGTATCGGCATAGCCTAGGTCCAGGGCTCCCGGGGTCGCGATCAGCCATGTGGCCGCACGGTCGGCGTGCGCCGACGGATTGCCGGCCCATGCCCGAGCCATCAGTACCGCGCAGGACTCCAGATCAGGCTCGGCCTCGAGGACACGCAGCAGGGGATCCAGTCGCGCCGGCGCGCCGACGGCCATGACGGCCAGGGACTCGGCGAGGACTCGGACCAGCTCGTCCATGAGCGTCCGAGGAGCATCGATGCGGCGTGTGACCACCCGGTCGGGCCGCAGCGATCCGCCGGCCCGTGGGGTCTGGGCGCACCGGCGCAAGACCTGGACCACGAGCGGCAGCAGGCGTTCCGCCAGCAGCGCCGGCTCCTGTTGTGCGGCAACGGCGATGGCGGTCTCACCGCCATGGCCGAACGCGGCGGCCCACGGCCCGGGCAATCGAAAATCCGGCTCGCGGGCATCGGCGGGCAGGGCCGGGAACGTCGCGAGTAGCCGGGCCAGCAGCGCGTGCAACAGGTCCACGGCCCACGCGGGCTGGTGGGCGGCGACCGTGTCCAGAGTCTCCCAGATCGTCGTCGTCCCGTCGGCGTCGAAGAGGCCGGCGGCCACGGCGTGCACCGTCAGGTCGACGAGCCGCCGATCGCGCCCAACCTCGGCGTGCTGCAGGAACATCCGCATCCAGCCATCGCTGGAGGGGCCTGGGGGTAGGGACTGCATCAGAGCCACGATCGGGCCCGGCCAGGCGCCGGCCATGGCGCTGATGGCCCACACCGTCCGATTGATCACCTGCGGGTCGGGGCTGCTCATCCACCGGGACCAGGCTCCCGTGGCCTCGATGAGGGGAAACCAGGCCGGGTTGGCCCGCAGGGCTGCCCAGAGCCGATCGTGCAGGGGGTGCGCCGGATCATTGGCGATCGGGTGCAGAAGGGACCACTCCTGGGGGCGGGGGTCGGGCGTGATCTGATTCAGGATCACGGCCAACACCTTGAGGTGGAAGCGGACCTCACTCGCATTCAACAGCCACTGCATGTCCCGCAGGTACGCAGGGAAGTCGCCGGTGCGCTCGTAGTTCAGCACCTGGCGGACCTGAGCCCGGCGGAACAAGTCCTGCTCGCCAGTGGACAGCAGCTCCTGCAGCGTGTGACCGCGCAAGACGAGCTGCTCGGCGAAGAAGTAGTCGCACAGCGACTCGTGAAAGAACCGGACCTGGTGTCCCTCACTCACCAGGACGCCGGCCGAGATCATGGCGTCTCGTTGGGCCGCGAACCCGCTGAGGAGGGCTGAGGGTGCCCACAGCTCTCGCTCGTCATCCATGCGGGTGATCAGAATCTCGACCACCTGCTGCCAGTCGTCCCGGCCAGCGCGGGCATTCCGGCACGCGGTGCGTTTCTCCTCGCAATAGCGCCGGTACAGGTCTACCAGAGCGCCAACCGGCCCCGGGTCAGCTCCGTTCGTCAGCATCTCCACGTACAGCGCGAGATGCAGCGGGACGCGCAGCAAACTCAGGAGAGCAGGACTCACGCCCGGCACGGGAGAGGAGCATCGAGCGAGGACGTCGCGGACCATTTGCTCATCCAGATCCGCGATTGTCACCTGCACGGCATTCGGGCCGCCGGCGATGTGGCGCAGTACCCGATCGTGATCGAGATCAAACGTCCGGCAGGCCAGCAGCACCCGGATCCCGGCCGCGCCGGAAGCATCGTGAACGATCTGCTCGATGAGCTCACGGCGTTCCTCATGCCGGCCGGAGACCGCCCCCACTGCGTCGACCTGGTCGATCACGACCAGGCCCGCGCCGCTGCCGGCGAGCTGAGCGAGCACTGCCGAGGGCGAGTCGGGCAACCCGAGCGCCGCTCCCCAGGCCCGCGCCGTCGCTGCGCTCGCGGCAGCGCTATCGGCCGACAGCGCCAGTACCGGCCATCCCTCATCCCGCGCTCGACGGATTACCTGTGACAGGACAACGCTCTTGCCACTACCTGCCCCGCCGGCTATCAGGACCTTCTGGCCGCCAGCCAGGGCCTCGAAGGCGCGCTCGCTCTCGGGTCGCGGCAGTTCCTGCCCGCCGATGTAAAGGCCCTCCTGGCGGGCGACGAGCAGATCCGCAGTCTGCGAGACTTTCTGAATCAGCGCCGGATCTTCGGACCAGCCAGGTGGCGCTGTCGGGGACAGCACAGGCGCAGTTTCGGCAGGGGCAAAGACGTTGATCTGTACGTTGTGGTTGCCCACTTGCAGGCCCTGGACCTGCTCGCGTGGCATCACGTGGCCTCCTTCGCCGACCCACCGGGAAGACTACCGGCCTCAGGTTCATCGCTCGGGATCCGCCGATAGAGCCGAACCGGTAGGGCTCCTGAAGATCAGGTTCCGGCGGCCAGCCAGGCATGGCGGACGCGACGGGCCGGATCCGCGGGCGCGGCGGGCCCTCATCGCCCCCCGCGGCCCCGCTTATGTTCCGAAGGTGTTGATCTGGATGTTGCCAGAGCCGATCTGGACTCCTCGCGCGTGGTCGGCGGACAGCGAAAAGCCGAGTCTGCCCGGTTGCGGGACCTGGTCGAGGTACTGCCGGATCCGGTGGAGATAGTCCGCCAGCGTCGTGCCGTTGATGTAGTCCAAGGCCCGGACCGCCACCTCTGCCGTCCACGTCCCGTCCTCGGGATGGTGCTGGTGCCGTGACAGACCGGTGACGGCAAACGGTTCGCGGGCGAGGAGGTCGTACATGGCCATCCCGACCTCCGGGGATGCACCACAGGCGTTGGCGAACGACTGGTTGGTGATCACTACGGGCTGTGGGTCGTAGGGATCGAGGCGGGCCGCGGCCCGTGTCTGGGCGGCGTGGTGGAGGAGCGCGAAGAAGAAGCCGGCCGGGTCCTGGTCTTTGCCAGCGGCGCGCGCCAGCCCGGCCACGGTGAGGTGAACGGGCCCATCCGGCCGGGCCGGGCACATACGGTCGTAGGAGACGTGACTGTAGTAAGGAGAGTAGATCCCGATGGTGCCAAGCACGGGGAAAGACGCCAGGACCTCGGCGGCGTCGCCGTTGTCGCGCCGGTGGACCTCCTGCTCCAGATAGGTGTAGTCGGGCCAGCGGACGTGAGTGGTGTCCAGGGAATGGTGCCAGGCGCTGAACACTAATTGCGCCACGTGCTTCTGGGCTGGCGACCATGCCTCGTCGAACGACTGCCGGGGCTCCGTGTTGGCGGGAAAGCTCGGCGGCGTCGAGGTGATCGTCGGCGGAGCTGTCGCGGCGGACGTAGCGCTGTCGCCCATGCCCGGAAAGCCCGGGGGCGTGGCGGGTTTGGCCCGGCCCGCCGCGGCATCCCGTACGGCATTCTGTAGTCGCTCGAAGGCCGTGGTTTCGGGGACGTCGAAAAGGTCGACACTGACCACTCCGGAGAGCAACCCCGGGCGCTCACAGTGGGCAACGCGGACGGGGATGATGCGCCGCTGCGCCCCCGTCGGATCGCTGGCCCAGGTGGACTGCCATTCGGCGGCGCCGAAGGTTGAGAGGCTGAGGTAGGCGGGGGAGAGCACAACGATCATCCGGGCGCTGTTCTGCAAGCCGGCCTGCATCCGCTGGATCCAGTTGGTGCCCGGGACGAAGTCCCAGGCCTGAATCAGGACGCGGTAACCGGAGTCCTCCAGCTGCCAGGCAATCCACTCCGCCCACGACT
>Ga0307513_10007464_pt1 | contig 14169 bp, 12 predicted proteins | sample 15_EM_MG_FD_202174 | JGI IMG/M metagenome (GOLD analysis project Ga0307513, IMG submission 202174) | Populus trichocarpa ectomycorrhiza microbial communities from riparian zone in the Pacific Northwest, United States - 15_EM | ecosystem: Host-associated > Plants > Roots > Unclassified | place... | reverse complement strand
TTGGAGAGGTAGAAGAGGTAAGTGAGATAGGCAAGGTATGTGCGGTGGGCGAACCAGACTTGACATCTTCAGCGCTCAGCCTGGCCTCGCACTTGATCTTCACACCCTCGGCATGGGTATTAAGGACGGCTGTGAATGCTTTTGTACCGACTGTATTGGTATCACAGGTACGAGCACTAGTATCCTGACATGTTGGATTCGTTGCACCAGACTGGCTGACACCACGTCTGCCCCCCAACGTAGCACCAAGCCCAAACCTCTGTTGAACGAACTAGCGCAGCGCAGAGGGGCAAGAGCCGGAAGGATATTACTACCTCTGGCCGCGTTCTATAAATACTAGTTCTGATACATTTTCACATGGTACAAATTCGTGGGGAGCGACAATCTGTAATTAGTCCAAATTGGGATGGCGCGTCAACCTCTGCCTCCAACTCGCAGGTAGAATATTCCGGGTCGTGCAGAAGAGCACAGTATTGAAAAATCCGTGTAGCATGAAGACCGCTGCTGAGATGATGGTAGCAAAGAAGTGAACTGGTTTGCCATCAAAGGCAGAGAGTCGAGCGACGGCCACAGGAAGAAGGAGGAATACGTAGACGATTGGGTACCACAGCATGTGCTTCGCCACTACGGTCAAGTACGATTCGGTGGTTCTGACAACCCTGGTGTCAGGCCGTCGATGAAAAAATATGTATCCAGCCGAGACACTGATGTTGCCGCGGAGTCGGAAAAATATGAGGGTGTAGAGAATGAAGGAGAATGCAGCCGAGGCGGTCATGAAGAGGTAGTCTGTGGTATATCGTGCTATTCGGTACTCGGGCGAGATCCAGCACCAGTAGCCACCGGTAGAGATTGCATAGTATGGTCCTTTCTCCGGTTTGACGAATACAAACCTTTCGATGCACAATTCGAGTAAGAGGATAGCCCATGAGACGATGAGGACGATATTGCATGTGCGATTGGACCAATCACAATGAAAAAAGAGTAGACTGAAAGTTTGGACGGCGATCACAAAAGTGAAAATCGCTGGTCCAGTCTGAGACCAAGAGAGATGTGAGTACTAGCTCATCCCAGCAACAAAAGAGGCCTCGTACATTACCGATTTGCTTGAGAGCCGCTTGAGCTGTGCACGCCACGCCGACATATACACGTCCGGCGACAATCCAGGGGATACCGAGGATCCCACCAACAGCTTGAACGAGGTTGCATATGAGAAGTGATACGAGGAATTTCGCGACTTTGGTGTGAACGATGAGATTTTTGTCGGAAGAGCAGCGACTCTTTGCTGCTGACACCTGAGACTTCAATGAAGAAGGTCAAGGCCCAGGATTGAGCTATACACGTTCAAGCCCCACTTTCACAAATGAAACGGTACATACCCCAAGGATGACAAACACGCCCAAGACGGAGATGAGTGAGAGCATACTGCAGGCAACGAGCACCTAAGGTGAAAAGATGAGGACACGATGGGATATTCGACGGTGGACTGACTGCAACTCCAGCGGAGCCTTGTCCACTAAGGACCTGTTCGGTTGTGTCCATCGGGGCAATACGAAAGGTGTAGGGCCAGGAGGGGGAAGATTATACTACATACTGGTAGAACGGGGTGTGTGAGTGGGGCAGGGATATAAGGAGGGTGCTTCGAGACCAAAGCGGCCTGTAATTTGTCAAACTCTTCGCAAAAATAAATTTCCCTCTTGGCAAACCTGCGTCTGGTGGAGACTGCACAGCAGTCCAATTCCATTATTGATGGGGGCTGATGCTAACCGGGGCTTAACTCCGGGTCCCCTGACATTTCATCCCTGCTGTACCCTGGTACCCGTGAACTGCCTACGGAATTTGGTATTTGATATTCGAGCTCTCAATGCGCAGTTGTTCGGGGTGTGGAGCCCGGCGGTATCACGTGGACATGTTCTGGAGTATAAAGAGCCCACACCCTCGTTATTGTGTCCTTACGTGTTTGTAGCAGGCCCCAACAAACATGAGCATTTTCATCCAAGTTAGCGACCTAGCGGAAATTTCAACACTGCCTCATAAGATAGCCTTTTAGGAGCATCTGATAGGACCGCATAATGAGACCGCCTGTAACCCAAGTACCAATCCGACTTCCACAGTGCAAGGTGTGGTTCCTGAGGTGGCCGCTCCTTCCAAGTGGCTCAGTGGCTCAGTGGCACCAACGATTAAATAGCGGGGACATCTATTGAGGCTTCTTCTCCAATCTCTGAAGAGGAAGATGGAAGGTGGTCATACATACGTACCACTCAGCTATATATGGCTTCCCCAACGGGCCCGCAAGATCCGGAGATATGTGCTGCATTGGAGCAGGACTGGTTGTCAGGTTGTCATTGAAGGCTGGGTGCACTCCTTAACCAAATCGGGTGTAGAATCGCCTAGCGGGATGTGGTTATCAGACGAACCTCCAGCCGCGTGGCTCCATAAAAGCAAGCCGTGGAAGCACGTCGTCTCCGGGAATGCACCACTAGTATGGGAATGGTACTATTATGATCTGATCGGATCGGATTCCCTCTCGTGTAACTATCTGTTAGCACTATTTCAGTAATACTATATGATCTAGAGATATTTCTACGTTGAAACCATTGCCCTATCATCTTTGCCGACCTTGGAGCAAGTGCTCACCCTTGAACCTGGTGGAGCAGGAGACGAGTCGTGGAATATGGTGCTCATCGGCGTTAGCTGGTGGTGCACTACTACTATATATTTGCAATAGCGGGATTGATGAGATAGAAGAGGTAAGCGGGATAGCTTTGCATGTGAGGTAGGCGAACCAGATTTGACACCTTCACCGCTCAGCCTGGCCTTGTACTTGACCTTCACATCTTCTATGGATATTAAGGACGGCTGGGAATGTTCTTGTACCGACTGCATTGGTATCACGGGTACTAGCACCAGTTTCCTGATATGTTGGATTCATCGCACCAGACTGGCTGATATCACGTCTGCCCCCAACGAAGTGCCAAGACCAAACCCCTGTCGAACGGACTAGCGCAGCTCAGAGGGGCGAGAACCGTAAGGGTCTTCTTCCTACCTTTGGCCGCGCACTATAAGTACTAGTTCTGATACATTTTCACATGCTACAAACTCGTGGGGAGCGACAATCTGTAATTAGTCCAAATTGGGATGACGCGTCAACCTCTGCCTCCAACTCGCAGGTAGAATATTCCGGGTTGTGCAGAAGAGCACGGTATTGAAAAATGCGTGTAGCATGAAGACCGCTGCTGAGAGGATGGTAACAAAGAAGGGAACCGGCTTGCCACCAAAGGGTACCACAGCATGTGCTTCGCAACTGCGGTCAAGTATGATTCAATTCGTTCGGTGGCTCTGCCAACCCTGTTTTTGGGCCGTCGATGGAAAGAAAATTTATATCCAGCTGAGACCCTGATGTTGCCGCGGAGTCGGAAAATACGAGGGCGTAGAGGAGGAAGGAGAATACAGCCGAGGCGATCATGAAGAGGTGGTCTGTGGTATATCGTTCTATTCGGTACTTGGGCGAGATCCAGCATGAGCACCAGCAGCCACCGGTAGAGATTCCATAGTATGGCCCTTTCTCTGGTTTGACGAATACAAAAATTTCGATGCACAATTCGAGTAAGAGGATAGCCCATGAGACGATGAGGACGATATTGCATGTGCGATTGGACCAATCATGATCTTTTTCATGATCAAAAAAGAGTAGACTGAAAGTTTGGACAGCGATCACAAAAGTGAAAATCGCTGGTCCAGTCTGAGACCACGAGAGGTGTGAGTACTCGCTCACCCAGGTAACGAGAGAGGCCTCGTACATTACCGATTTGCTTGAGAGCCGCTTGAGCCGTGCACGCCACGCCGACATATACACGTCCGGCGACAATCCAGGGGATCCCGAGGATCCCGCCAACAGCTTGAATAACGTTGCATATGAGAAGTGAAACGAAGTATATCGCAACTTGGGTGCGAACGAAGAGCTTTCTGTCGGAAGAGAAGCGACTCTTTGCTGCCGACACCTGAGAATTCAATGAAGAAGGCCAAGGCCCAGGATTGAGCTATACACGTTCAAGCCCCACTTTCACAAATGAAACGGTACATACTCCAAGGATTACGAATACGCCCAAGACGGAGATGAGTGAGAGCATACTGCAGGCAACGAGCACCTAAGGTGAAAAGATGAGGACACGATGGGATATTGGAAGGTGGACTGAATGCAACTCCAGTGGAGCCTTGTCCACTAAGGACCTGTTCGGTTGTGTCCATCGGGGCAATACAGAAGATGCAGAGTCAGGAGGGAGAAGATTGACCAAGAGTACACTAAATACTGGTGGAACAGGCTGTGTGAGTCGGACAGTAATACAAAGAACGTGCTCTCAAGACCAAGCGCGCTGTAAAATGCCAAACTCTTCGCAAATTAAATTGAATTCTTGGAAAACCTGCGTCTTGTGGGGACGGCACAGCTGCTGATGAGGGCTGATGCCAACCGGGGCTTCACGGCGGGCACCCATAAACTGCCTCGTAGTAAAACAGCCTGTCAAGACCGTCTGACAGGACCGCATGATGAGACCGCCTGTAACTCAATCACTAATCCGACTTCCACAGTGCAAGATATGGTGCCCGAGGTGCCCAAGTGGCTCGGTGGCACCGGCGATTGGAAATTTAAGGGATAAGGTGGGAATGTATAGAGACAGGAAAATAATGGGGCCATCTCTTGAGGTTTCTTCTCCAATCTCTGAAGACGAGGATGGAAGTACCCCTCCCTCAAGGGTTACAACATGGGCCCGCAAGATCCGGGATATGTTTTGCATTGGAGCAAGACTGGTTATTAGGGACTGAAGGTTGGGTGCGCTCCTTAACCGAATCGGGTACAATCGTGAAATCACCTAGCGGGATGTGGTTGGCATCAGACGAACCTCCAGCCGCTTGGCTCCATAAAACCAAGCCGTGGAAGCGTGTCGTCTCCGAGAATGCAACACTAGCATGGAATGGTACTAATTATGAGCGGATCCGATCGTATTTGTCTTTAGCCCTCTCGTACACCTATCTGTTAGCACTGTTTCGATAATACTATACGATGCTTTCTGTATGGCGGACACGTCGCGCGTTGGCCCTTTTGTATATACCTGAGTTCCTCAATGTCACCCCGTTCTTGACCCGCTTGAATCACCGAAGCTTAAATACTGTATTATTTATCTAGCATTTCATAATCACCAAACCTGATCACCCAAGCGCGATCGAATCCATGTCCTCACGCAGAACCCGCTCATTGACTGTGCACCGGCTAGGGACATTGTCCAGTCAATGTTGAGTTGACGGTTTCCTTCCCCGCTCACCGTGTCCCAAGCCCGCGTACGTCAACAGGTCATGAGCCGCCCTTCCACGCCCGCCGCTCCGCCGGCCACGAGCACACCCGTCAACCCCTCGTTCTCCTCGAACGCTCCCGATGTGTCCGACGCATCTCGCCCTCCCTCGAACGGTAACCTCGTCCCCACCCTCGTCAGGGGTAACTTCCTTAAGTGGCGGACGTGCGTTAAGGCGTACCCGACGCCGTACGACCATGTACACGTAATCAAGCCCATAAGGGCGCGTACCTGGATCCGGTGGCACCGAGCGATCCCCAGGAACTCGCGAGCTGGGTGCCATCGGAACGTATGGCTCGCGGGATCATCATGGCTACGGCCGTGGGTTTGCACCTGGAACTAATCCACAAGCATAGTAGAAAAAAGGGTGTGGGAATTGTGGCTAGCGATTGAGGCTAAGCACATTCCACAGGCGAGTCTTAGCTGCGCCGCGTGGCCGCATGGATGAACCTGCGCAGCATTCCTAACGGGTCCTACATAGACTATCTCAACCGAGTGACCCGTGCCAGGGACAGAATCGATCGAATAACACTTTCAAAGCTTTCCTTCGACGAACGCATGGACGAACTGTCATTTTCACGTTCCTGAGCGGTTTTGCAGAACGACCACCCTCGCCGCCAGCTGGTCTCGCAGAAGAACGTGACACGCAGTCTGCTTTCCTACGCGTGGACCAGGATAAATGGTCTCTGCCACCGTCGAGTCCGCGAATGCCGCCACTACTGTTCGTTGTTGCTACGTTTGCTACCTCCCCGGCCAACGTCACGAAGGACTGTCCTCACGCAGATGCGATCAATCGCTTAAGCGCGCAACGTACAAACCGCACTTCGTGTCACGAGGAGACGTGCAGGTTTAATCCCCGACGCCTAACTCGGCCTAACTCGGGCACCGGCAACGCCACCCTTACTCCGTCTGTCAACAATGCGCCGGTCCTATCGAGTCCGCAGCCGCCGCAGGGTAACTACCTCTTTTCTCTTCCTACAGGTCATGAGCCTTGTTGCGTTGGACTAACATCCCGAAGAGTCTAGGTATGCCTAGTGAGTTTATCTCATCCGTGGGTAGCGGAATCAGGGGGTCATGTTGAGTTGATGGTTCCTCACCCATTATCGGTCCAGTAGCCCTGCCGTTAGGGCGCTGCTGCTGGATTCGCACCTGCTGGGTCATCTTTCTTCTCCTATAGCCAATTCCATCGACCACCTCCTGTTGCGCCTACTGTGTTTATGAAGGTTCCTAATGACGGCCCTGGAAGAATTGCTCTTGCGAGCCAACTCATGTCCTCAAACCTGGTGGTTGCGTTGGCTCCTGATGCAACCCGTGGGTAACCCAGTCCGAGCTGTCGGTGGAGATGAAACCACAACAAAAAGTTCCCTATAATTCTCCGGTCATACTCCTTGGAGAAGGACTCTTCCCTGACTTCCCTGATGCCACAAAGCGGGTGGGGTGATACCTTTACCGTCACTCAATGCAGAATGCAGCCTGCGAAGCCGGGGCAACAACCCTTAAAAGGCGGTGCATAATGCAAGTTAAGGTACCAGCTCTCGAACAACAAAAGTTTGAATTGCGAGGGATTGACCTTAATAGGTGACCAGAGCGACTCCAGAAAGTTGGTCTCCGTAATTCCAGTGGCCCTATCGTTATAACTCCGCCGCCCGCCCATACCCGCCGTTGTAGTCATATATGCCGCACTCTTGGCCAGCCATCTATCCATTCTGATGGCAACCACATTTCAGACCGAACAGGCCTATAGTCACCAAGAGTCCATTGGAGTTGCAGTTAGTTCCTCTTCCAGTAATATTCCCTGTCCAGTATTTGCTTAACCCTTCCCTCACTAGGTACTCGTTGCCTGCAGTGTACTCTCATTCATCACCATCCTGGCCGTGTTCGTTATTCTTGGGGTGTGTACCGTCTCATCACGAACAAGTAGGGCTTGATCGCGCTAAGCTTGCCTTGTGGCCTCGGGCTTCTTTTATTATCAGGTGTCGGCAGTACAGAGTCGCCGGTCTTCCGACAACACGCTCTTCGTTCGCACCCAAGTTGCGATATACTTCGTTTCACTTCTCATATGCAACCTTATTCAAGCTATTGGCGGGCTCCTCAATATCCCCTGGATTGCCGAAGGCCGTGTATATGTCGGCGTGACATGCACGGCGCAAGCAGTTCTCAAGCAAATCGGTAACGTACGGCAGTTTTTTCCCTTTACTGAAAAGAGTGAGTACTCACCCCTTTCTGGTCTCAGATCGGAACAGCGATTTTCACCTTGGTGATTGGAGCCCACACCTTTTGCCACCTCTTTCTTCGTCGCAAATATACGGATCGCACATGCTACATTACCGTCATTGTCTCATTGGCCGTCGTCTTACTCGAATTGTGCATCGAAAACTTTATCCTCGCCAAACCACAGAAGAGACATCTATATTATGGAGTCGCTGGCTACTGGTGCTGGATCACGCCCATGCACCGAATAGAGCGATACACCACCGGCTACCTCTTCATGTTCATCTCGGTTGGATTCTCTTTCATCCTCTACTCCCTCGTATTCTTCCGACTACGCGGCAACATCAGTGTTTCGAATGTATACAAAATCACCTTCCATCGACGGCCCAAAGTCAGGGCTGGCAGAACGTGCGGTGGGACATACATCACGACGGATGACCGGCGTATTGAATCTCATTTGACCACGTTGGCGAAGCACATGTTGTGGTACCCAATCGTCTACTCTATACTCGTCCTGCCTGTCGCCGCCTCTCGGTTCTCAGAATTCTCTGGCAGACCAGTTCCCTTTTCTGTCACCATGATCGTAGCATCCGTGTTCATGCTACACGGATTTTTCAACACGGTGCTGTTTTGCACAACCAGGGATATTCTACCTGGGGGTTGGAAGCAGAGATTTGGTCTTGGCGCTACGGCTAGCACCAGACGATGTGATGTCGACCCGTCTAGGCGATCGGATAGGACGTGGTTTACTGCTACAAGGACGGGAACAGTCGGTATAGAAACAGCACCCATAATCCGTAGTGTTGGTGTGGGGGAGGGTCTGGGGATCAAGTACGTGGCTGAGCCGAGCACTTCATACGTCAAGTTTGGCCCACCTATCTCGCCTACCTTGCCTACCTCGCCATTGCGAGCCCATGGGGGTGGTGGGCACCGAGCTGACGCCCATGAGCACCATATCCGACGACTCTCATCTTCTGCGCCACAAGGTGCAAGTCTGAGGATTCACTTCGAGGGAGGTGAAGGCGATGAAGACAGTGGACTCAGCGTTGGGCAGGACAGTTGAACGGGAGGCGCCACAGCACCCAGGAGGTGCATCTAGAGGGTGTGAGAATGTGGTATGTATAGACCAGCTTCAGCCTTTGGAAGCACCGTTGTCCATCCATCCGATTGCTACCGCCCTTCCAGCTAATACTGACCCACTTCCGTTTGATGTTCTAGACTGCCATCAAGCACACTCGTCCTTCTTGGGCAAGTGGGGATTTTGGAGGCAACGGTAGTAGCGTGCATAAAACCGAAATGACCGCACTGGACTAGCGCTGAATCAAGACCTTCTGGATATAAACTTCCGCTAGCATTGAGTAACGTCGACTGTTCGTTTCACAGTGAACTTCAGCCCCCACGGCTCGGCACCTCGCGTATGGCTTTCATGGCAGTCTTGACCACTAATTGGCTACCCTGAAAAACTACTTTTCCTTAGATCTCTCTTATAGTATGTACAATCCTGCCTGCTCTAATACTTCCGCTCCTTTCATCCGTTTATCATTCACTCACATGATCACTGTTCCGCCCTTGTAATTGTATTTTGTACTGGGGTTCTTACTCACTCTTTAAGTACTTAAGTGCTAGACTGTTGTATAATAGGTTAGTTTGGTGATAATATTGTTCCTTCAGGGTCTTACTGGTTGGGGATTGAATATTAGCAATTCACCAGCCCTTGATAAGGCGTATTAGTAACCTGAAAACTGACGTGTGCTGTGGCCTCGTACTTGATGCTGACATCCTTTTCCACATCGACAATAATGACTGTGGGACTATTACTGTACCGGCTTTTATTTCCCTTCAACGCTTCATTCGTGTAACTGTAGATAGTATGCTACAGCTTGAAAGTAATGTAGTTATACATACCGTATGTATCAGTACGCACTGTGCTGGTAACTCAGTGCCTCAGTGGTTTGTATACCATTTAGTATGAATCGAAGTATCGCAGGCGTTCATGTTAGGATCCTAGAAGTGTACTACCTCGATGAAACCCATTGATTCGATTTGCTCCCACCGGCACGCGCGCACGTCATCCTACACTGCTCCGGTTCCTTCCGAACCCTTACGGAATCGATCGTAGACCCTCGATGGACTCTGTTTCAAGAGTGTTAGATTCAGCGCTGCTACGATACAGATTGCATAACGTCTCCCCAACCCTGCCGTAGTCTAGACTGCCTCCGGCAAATCAGTTTGCTTCTGCCAGCATGCGCTGCACGCTCTACCCTGAGATTGCCAACACCTTCTCCCCTCGATTACCTCATCCCCTTCTCGAGACCTCGTACCTTGTCGCATCATCCCGCTGGTACCACAGCTATATAGATCGATCTCCCACACGTAGCTCCTATTTAACCTGTACATGCTGTTAGATCAATCGTTAGTCTGAATATCAACTTAGGCTCACCCCCTGTTCTTGCTTTCCTTCTTTCCTCTCAGCTGAACCTCGCGCCCGACGGTTTCACTGTCGGTTAAAAAGCCCCGCCCCGGTCGCCAGTCTAAACCATAACAGTTCAAGGGAACTCACGCTCAATGGTACACAAACCATTGAGGCACTGAGTTCCCAGTACGGTGCGTACTTATACATACGATATGTATAAATGCATTGCCTTCAAGCTGTAGAGAGTGTGCTACAGGTACACGAGTGAAGTGTTGATTCTGATCGCACGACATACTATGTACAGCGGTCAATATTCCAAAAGTTTCTGAGCTAGTGGTTCCACCGAACGTATACAATAATATACATGGCAGCCGCGCATTTCTGTGAGACAAGGACCATGGGTCGTGCGTGTCACAGGCCACGCATTAGAAACCCAGATTCGAGCCACGTGCTCGAGTCGACAGTTCTCCTTGGCCATATCGTGCGATGCACTACGGATCGGGCGGATATGGCGAGTGCGATTGACGATAACGCCGAAGATCAGAATGGGAGGTGACCGGCTTGACGTGTATTGGTATCAACCGAAGAGCGCATAACAAATGGTGGGAAAGTGGTCCATAGGCACCACTCTCATGGTGGCTAGAAGGACGCCCCGGGTGTTCTGGTACTCCCAACTCAACTGTCTTCGCCGTGTTTTCCAGAGGTATTCCTACGTTGAAGCATTTGCCCTACCATCTTCATCGACCTTAGAGTAAATGCTCGCCCTTGAACCTGGTGGGGCAGGAGGTGAGAGTCGTGGAATATGATGCTCATTGGCGTTAGCGGGTTGTGCACTACTACCATATGTTTGCAATAGCGGGGTTGGAGAGGTAGAAGAGGTAAGCGAGATAGGCAAGGTACCTGGTGTAGGCGAACCAGACTTGACATCTTCAGCGTTCGGCCTGGCCTCGTACTTGACCTCCACATCCTCTGCATGGATATTCAGGATGGCCGAGAATGGTCTTGTACCGACTGTATTGGTATTATGGGTACTAGCACCAGTACCCTGACACGTCGGATTCGTTGCACTAGACTCGCCCATATCACGTCTGCCCCCCAACGTAGCGCCAAGACCAAACCTCTGCCTCCAACTGCCAGGTAGAATATTCCGGGTTGTGCAGAAGAGCACGGTATTGAAAACCCCGTGTAGCATGAAGACCGCTAATGAGAGGATGGTGGCAAAGAAGGGAACCGGTTTGCCATGGAAGGTAGAGAGCCGAGAGGCGGCCACAGGAAGGATGAGGAATATGTAGACGACTGGGTACCACAGCATGTGTTTCGCCACTGTGGCCAAATACGATTCAACACGTCGGTCATCTGTCACGATAAATGCTCCATCGCTGGTTCTGCCAATCCTGGTTTCAGGTCGTCGATGGAAAGAAATTTTGTATCCAGCCGAGACACTAATGTTGCCGCGGAGTCGGAAAAATACGAGGGCGTAGAGGATGAAGGAGAACGCAGCCGAGGCAATCATGAAAAGGTAGTCTGTGGTATATCGTTCTATTCGGTACTCAGGCGAGATCCAGCACCAACAGCCACCGGTAGAGATTCCATAGTATGGTCCTTTCTCTGGTTTGACAAGTACAAAATTTTCGATGCACAATTCGAGTAAGAGGATAGCCCATGAGACGACGAGGACGATATTGCATGTGCGATTGGACCAATCGCGATGAAGAAAGAGTAGACTGAAAGTTTGGACAGCGATCACAAAGGTGAAAATCGCTGGTCCAGTCTAATACCACGAGAGGTGTGAGTACTCGCTCATCCTGGTAACGAAAGAGGCCTCATACATTACCGATTTGCTTGAGAGCCGCTTGAGCCGTGCACGCCACGCCGACATATATACGGCTAGCGACAATCCAGGGGATACCGAGGATCCCACCAATAGCTTGAACAAGGTTGCATATGAGAAGTGATACGAGGTATTTCGCGACTTTGGTGCGAACGAAGAGCTTTCTGTCGGAAGAGTAGCGACTCTTCGCTGCCGATACCTGAGAATCCAATGAAGAGGGCAAAGGCCCGGGATTGAGCTATGGACGTTCAAGCTCCACTTCTATAAATGAAACGGTACATACTCCAAGGATGACAAACACGCCCAAGACGGAGATGAGTGAGAGCATACTGCAGGCAACGAGCACCTAAGGTGAAAAGCTGAGGACACGATGGGATATTGGAAGGTGGACTGACTGCAACTCCAGCGGAGTCTCGTTTACTAAGGACCTGTTCGGTTGTGTCCATCGGAGCAATACGGGGGGTGTAGGGCCAGGAGGGAGACGATTGACCAGGAGTACCTACATACCGGTGGAACAGGGTGTATGAGTGGGGCAGTGATATAAAGAGGGTGCAAGCGCCCTATAAATGTCAAACTCCTCGCAAAATCCAATTTCACTCACGGGAAACCCGCATCATGTGGATAAGAGTGCATTAGACTACTCAGCTGCCCAGAGTTGTCCATTATTGATGAGGGCCGATGCCAACCAGGACTTAACTTCTACGAGGCTGTTCATGGGTGCACACCCATGGACCGCCTCATAAGACCACCTCATAAGACCGCTCATAAGACCGCCTTGTAACTCAAGGACCATTCCGACTCCCACAGTGCGAGATATGGCCCGAGGCGGCAAGTGGCCCTGTGACACGGGAGACGATCAGAAATGTAAGGAATAAGACGAGAACTTATGGAGACAGAAAAACTACGGGGACATTTGTTGAGGTTTTTTTCCCGATCCCCGAGGAAGATGGAAGGTAAGCATAGGTACTGCTCAGCTGTGGCTTCCGGTTACAACCCGGGCCTGCAATATCCGGAGATATGTGCTGCATTGGAGCAGGACTGGTTGTTAGGGACTGAAGGCTGGATCCGCCCCTTAACGTAACCGAATCGGGTATAAAATTCGCCTAGCGCGATGTGGTTGGCATCAGACAAATCTCCAGCGGCTTGGCTCCATAAAACCAAGCCGTGGAAGTCTGTCATCTATGGGAATGCACCACTAGCATGGGAATGGTGCTATTATGATCGGATCGGATCGTATTTCTTTTTAGCCCTCTCGTATAACCATCTGTTACCACCGTTTCGTAATACTATATGAAGCTTTCTGTATGGCGGACGCGTCGTGTGTTGGCTGATCTGCTCTTTTGTGTGTACCTGAGTTACTCAATGTCACCCCGTTCTTGACCCGCTTGAATCACCGAAGCGTAAATACTGTATCATCTATTTAGCATTTCATAATCACCAAACCTGATAACCCAAGCGCAATCGAATCCATAGCCTTCAGCGGAATCTTGCTCATTGATTGTCCAGCCAATTCCATCGACCACCTCCTGTTCGGCCTGCCGTGTTTATGAAGGTTCCTAATGACAACTTTGGAAGAACTGCTCTTGTGTCGCACAGCCAACTCATATCCTCAAACCTGGTGGTTGCGTTCGCTCCTGATACAGCCCTTGGGTAACCTAGTCCGAGCGATCAGCAGAGATGAAACCACAACAGAAAATTCCCCATAATTCTCCGACCATACTCCTTGGAGAACGACTCTTCCGACTTCCTCCGAATGCGACAAAGCGGGTTGGGTGATACCTTTACCGTTTCTAAGTGCATGCGAACCGGGAAGCTGGGGGAACAACGCAACAACGCTTAAGCATAATGCACGTTAAGGTACCGGCTCCCGAACCATAAGAGTCCGAATTGCGAGGGTTTAACCTTAATAGGTGACCAGAGCGACTTCAGAACGTTGGTCTCCATAATTTCAGTGGCCCTATCGTCACAACTCTGCCACTCGCCCATACCCGCCGTTTCAGTCGTATATGCTATACTCTTGGCCAGTCATCTACCCATTCTGATGGCTACCACATTCCAGAGCGAACAGGCCTATAGTCGTGAAGAGTCCATTGGAGTTGCAGTTAGTTCCTCTTCCAGTAATATTCCCTGTCCAGTATTTGCTTAACCCCTCCCCCACTAGGTACTCATTGCCTGCAGTGTGCTCTCGTTGATCACCATCCTGGCCGTGTTCGTTATTCTTGGGGTGTGTACCGTCTCATCACGAACAAGTAGGGCTGGATCGCGCTAAGCTTGCCTTGTGGCCTCGGGCTTCTTTTATTATCAGGTGTCGGCAGTACAGAGTCGCCGGTCTTCCGACAACACGCTCTTCGTTCGCACCCAAGTTGCGATAT
>Ga0307513_10007463_pt1 | contig 14169 bp, 14 predicted proteins | sample 15_EM_MG_FD_202174 | JGI IMG/M metagenome (GOLD analysis project Ga0307513, IMG submission 202174) | Populus trichocarpa ectomycorrhiza microbial communities from riparian zone in the Pacific Northwest, United States - 15_EM | ecosystem: Host-associated > Plants > Roots > Unclassified | place... | reverse complement strand
TGCTCTGTGCAAGCCACAGACAGCACCTGTCCACTACAATATCCAATACCACCCCGAGTTGAAAATCGAGTTCGATCAGTTCCCTATCACGAGGTTCTTCTCTCCGGGCGAATTCGGCACCCCTCCTGGAACCCCAGCGGGCATAGCCTCACCACCACCACCATTACCACCACCCTCGACCACATTATGCAGGCTGGCCCAAGTGGTGGTGCCCGACTTCTTTGTCGACTGGAGACGCCCTCGAGCGCATCGAGGCCTACATACGGAGCGCGAGCTGGTTCGAAGCAACGCGTCAGAGCCCCTCGTCGGCGACGCTGACGTTCCAACCTGCGCGCAGTTGCTCGCACGTCCAGGCGAGTCCGTCCACCGCTGCTTTGTGGACATTAGGAAGGACCGGAAGGGCAAGAGTGTTGATTACTGCACTGCGTGCGGATTCATGAGGGACCTCGCTAGATCGGCCACCAACGGTCCAAGCGCGGCCATCGGCCCTTTGCGTGCCCGGATGAGGGATGGTATGTGCACCTCTCTCTCTCTCTCTCTCAACGTAGGTCCGCTAATCCCCTATTCGTGCTTGTTTATTTCTAGTGAATTTCGCGGATACTCTGCAGAGAGTCTCGGTGACCATAGGAGTAGTCGGAATAGCCTTCATACCTGCGAAATCTGGTACGTACGTAGGCGTTCTATTCGAGTCGCTTGTCTGACCTCGTTCATAGCGGTGACACCATCGTGAAGAAAAACTTGGCGCGCCACCTTCAGGTGGTGCATGCACAAGTGCAGTAGACCAGACTAGACAGGAATATTTCGACTATCGTCTGAGCTCTCTTCGTATTGAATCGACCATACGTAGTTTTCTAATCTAATTCGCCTAATGAATAATCGAATCCCCACTCAGCCTAATTAACTCAAAATGTATTATCTCTCTATGCATCCCCAGACTGTTATAATCCCAACTCATTCATACATTCTCACTTCCGACTCGTGTACCTCTTGACCCTGCCCAATACACCCAACCGTTCACTATATGCAGGAGGGCAGATCTTCTTGGTCAACATTCTGGGGACGACGCAGCGCAGGATACGAACGCGGCAAACGCAGCTAAGGACATAATTTGCGGTTGTGGGTTGCAAGTCTGAGCTACAAAATGAAAGCCAAGGTGTTGTCGACCGATATTGACATATATATCTATATATAGCAACACAACGCGTTGCCTAATTCACGCCACTACACTTAGATACGCCATGGAGCCCCCAGCAAGAAGTCAGTGAACTCGAGAAAGCCCTCAACGAGTCAAGTTGGCTCCAACACCGCGTAGAACCTACGATCGGACTCCGTCCTCGACCTGCGGATCGGTACGGGATCAGTGGGAATGTCTTATTATACGGCTTTCATGATACTTATGACAATGGAATGTACCAGTGTTGGGAGGAGTGTTGCTTCAATGGTATACGTCCGCTAGATCCAGCCTCTCCTGATTTCGACTACCATGTTCTGTAATATTCGAGGCTTGAGCGAGCACGTAGCCACGTTATGCGGCATATATTTGTGCATCCAATATTCTGGAATCAATGATTACGTATCAAGGCCTCCGTCGTTGACCTCGTCCAAGTCGTATGACCTCGGCCGGGGTCATTATAAAAGCGACAATGGCGGTTGCGGCTCCAAGTGTGAGCGATGCTGGGAACGGACTCTGTTCAAACGTCCGACAAGTCCAAAGCAATGTCGTACAATTCATACAAGGGGGACAAAGCAGTGTCAACCCGTCCGCCAAGTCGGAAATCGCCGGGCAGTCGCCAACTCCTCGCCGGAAATCACCGGGCAACAGGCAACAAGGTCGGGCAAGACAAAGCAGTGTCAACCTTGCTCTACGCTCGCCACTGCCTCAACCTGGCTCCAGATCATTGCCCAGACGGACCCGGTACCTGATATGAAACCGTTTGTTGCCCTCAAAAATCCGCACGAATCCGCACGCCCTTTCCTGGTGCCACGCGGTGTCCACCAACGCGACTATGGACACTGTTGGTCGATGGCCTTTCCAATTCTTCTAGCAGACCATTGATGTCTAGGGCTTGACTTAACAAGTCGCAGGCAATTCGTGAGGATAGTACTCCTGATCCCAGCCCACTAAAGTCCCCAATATGTAAGCTCGTTCAATGATGTACTGAGACGGGGTGGCCCTCTTGTTCGGACAGGCTCCCTCCGTTCCGACACGCCACCAAACACCTCTGTATAATGAAAACACTTGATAGCGCAGAACGCAAGTACATACATCTGCCGCACAATATTCCAACTTTCCGCCGCGCATATTCCAACTTCTCGGACCACTCAGCCCTCGTCTAGGTGCTTACTGCGGGGCGCTGGTAACATTTCTTTGCATGTGTCTTCCTCTCTGCATCTTTGAAAAATTGACGCCCGCTGTGCAGAACAATGTAACAATCAGATTCGTGCCCCACCCAACTCAGGGAGCAACCTCAGGAAGCGGACTCACCAGAACTCGCATGGGAATGAGAAGCCAAAGTGGTCTCTGTTAAAATGCCTAACAGCATCATGATCATGCCTGTACTCGGCGCGGTTCCCAACAGGACACAGGAGGCAGTGATATTTCTTCTTGCCTGGGATCACCTCCCTCGTCTCGAGCAACATTTTCCACATCTTGTTTGCCCCATCGCACGTGCGCAACACCTCGCGTGCCTGGATCGGGGCCATCAGCGCGTCGATAGTCACCCCCTCTGCGAAGATAACGTAGAGGAGAAACATTGCGGTCATCATGTCGGCTCCCTCCTGTATCAACCGATTATGCAGTTTGACTACATCGGCCTCATATGTCTGCGGAGGTGAGCGGACACCTCGGAGTCGCAAGGACGAGGTTGCAATGTTCAACCGATCGCACGCAAGAACATTGCCCGTATTCGTATCACCCCCTTCTGTGATTTCGTTACCATGGAAGGATGGGGGATTCACCCAGGCGCTGTGAGGATTGTCACCTATCATCCAGCCAGGCAAATTTATGAACCCGTCGGCATTATCATTCCAACCAAAGCAGTCGATAATAGTGTTCGGATTGTGATGTGGCTGACCCAGAGCTGGTACGAGCTCAGGACCGGTGTTTCCGAAGTCACATGCGAGGTTGCCATAGGCGGCATACGGCATTTGCTCTTGCAACATCTGCACGTTTGTGTTACTGAACGACTCGGTGGTGGGATCGATGGGGACAGGCGCGCCTTGCAGTGTCGTTAGCCGACCTTCAGGGCCCAACGGAACCGGAAGGGATGAGAGGCATGTGGCTTGGCATGTCTCTGGGAACATATTCCACGTATCCGTATCGAATTCAGCTGGCGGATATGGGAAGAACGTCAGACCTGCCCTGCGTCGAGGCAGGAGACGTACCCGAAATTTCATTGATTGGCTCGAGGGGCGTCTTTTGCATTACGTTCGTACCCCAATTTACCTGGTACATGTTGTCTGCAGGGACGTCTGAGGACGGGAGGTCCGCTAAACGCGGATTCTCGATGGAGTATGTTCCCAAATCACTCTGGATGCCTTGAAGGCCTGGGTCATAGACAGATTGCTCCATGGTGATAATACTGAAACTGCTTTGCAGATTGCGCTCGGCGGGAGGGGCGGTTTGGTGGCTGTTGAAGAGGCAAGGGGATGCTTGCAGTCTCTATTGCTTTATTTCCTCCCAAATGCAGACACGCTATACGCTGACAATTTACAGGAACTCCTGGATAGCATGGAACGAAAATCTCGAGGACGATTGCGACATTTCCTCAATTTCTCTAAATTTCTGGATGAGGATCAAACCTCAAATCTTTCACCTAATTCTAGAGGGCCAATCACTCACACTAACCAGGCTGAAAATTTGGGAAGATTTGGGGGAGGCTCCCAAACTACTTTCCCCTAGGCACTGAAATTTCTGGTCTCGTTCACGTTTTCTGGCTAATGTTCAAATTGGAGAGCCGAAACCAGAAAGCGGAGGAGCAAATTTATCATAATTCGAAGCTGCACATATCCTTCTCTGGGCGGATACCAAGACATTTGCACATTTCCTATGCCAAAAGGCCAGCGCTCGGAAATGATATTGTTTATTTGACGCTCCGTTCAGAATGCATCCAATCAGGTCGATGTAGTCTATTAAATATACCCATTAATCACTACTCTGTACATACTCATGTTTTCTCAATACATTACCTTGCCTGACATCCCTCTAATACATGAATCAAGATCGACCCAGCCTCATTACAACTCCAAAGTTCTTACTCGCGACAGGGGAGTCGGGCCGATTGATGGGTGGCAGGGGGTAACGGCAGGGTGAGGCTCAGGTGAGGCTCAGGTGAGTCTCAACGGTGGTGAATGTCAGTGTCATGTCACTCGTGCCTATCTAAATGAATTTGTCGGCAAAGCATGAACTCGGCACGGGCTCTGCATATGTCAATCGTCAATATTGCCACTGGAAATGTGGTGACCTCGAGGCATTCGGTGCTCATCCATACCACGTTAAGTGGATCAGGAGAGCCTTTTATCAGGCATTCTCTAGCCCTCCGACATCGTCACCCACTGAGCCAAGTCCCACGAGGGTTTGTACTACGATGCAGCACACCAACAGGCACACAATGTATGACCGTGTCGAAATTTCCTTTTACGTATGGCCATCCAAATTATTGGACTCTTGGTACGATTGTTTATTGTCCAATTATTTGCCTCGCACTGTTAGACATCATGTACATAGAATACTGCGCGCGAGCTTGGGGAGATCCCTTACGGTTTATCCTCCGCTCACGTGCAGTCACTAGTTCAACATGATCATGCCTGTACTCGCAGTGGTTCCCACAGGACACAGGAGGCAGCCGTACTTCTTCTTGTATGGCATCACCTCCTTCGTCTTGAACAACGTTTCCACACTCCGCTTGCCCCATCGCACGCGTGCCTGGATAGGGGCCATCAGCGCGTCGAGGGTCGCCCCTTCTTCAAAGATAATGTAGTGCAGAGACATTGCGGCTCCAATTTCGGATCCCTCGCGTCTCAACCGACCAAACAGCTTCCCGACATCATCCTCGAATGTCTGGGGAGGTGAGCAAACCCCTCGGAATTGCAGGAAAGGGGCTGTAATATTCAGCCTATTACGCGCAGGTACATTTCTAGTGTCCGTCTCGCCCCCTTTTGTGATTGCATTACCATCGCAGGATAGAAGGGGATTCGCGCAGCGCTGAAAGGATTGACACCGCCCTCCAGCGATGCACATTTATGAACACGCTGGTGTTCTCATTTGAACCAGAGGAGTCGATAATAGCGTTCAGAATATGACATGGCAGACCAGAGCTGTGGAATCGGTCCTCTCGAAGTCATTTGCGAGGTTTCCGTCGGCGATTGTTAGAGAGAAAAGAATGACCAAGCCGGGGTTCGAACCCGGGACCTCCCCATATCCAGTAAGGGCGCGTTAACCACTACGCTACCCGGCCTTTTAGTTGGAGGAATCATCAACTCCAACACAGTCCGCTCTCCATGTAGACATAGTTTATGTACTGTTCCTATTCTTGTAAATTTCATTCACTCCCCTTCCTCTCCTCCAAGAGTTTACTGTATTCGTAAATTTCAGTTCGCTGAAGGGGAACGAAACCAGTCACACTTGGCGATATGCTTGTTAACGAGGATATATTTCTTTTGAATATTCCTAGACTATCAGGTCAAGATTCAGGGTTTAGGGTGTGACAACGGATGATCCCGAATTCTTTGGGAAAGGGGGGAAATGCTTTATGCACCGTAGCGCTTTCGCGCCGTGTGTGGGACTCCAGCGGTTAGCCGTTGGGTCTAAATTACCCTTTGCAAACGGCAGACAGTCCAAAGCTTTGGACTGTCTGCCGCCTGACCTACCCAGATCCCGAATTCTTGGAGGACGTGGTGTTGACGATTTGTGAGCGAGCCTCGCGTGATTCCCGACGTGACACAACTGGTCAGGTGTCATCTGTTCTGTCGTCCCTGCAGCGTGCCTTCAGACTCAATATGGTAGCCAAGTAAATACAATGAACACTGCAAGTATGGTTAAACAGATGAGCGGATACTAGATACTAGACTGTCCGAACAGGAAGAGTTCCTGGCATCTATTCAAGTTGGTCTGCAACAGAAGAGCAGGTTAAATAAAGGTGGCCGATAATTTACCTGATTGCCCTTCTCACGACAGCGGAACACAAAACGTTTAGTACTGAAGAAGAGGTCCGATCGTATCTGGATCTTGTACAATATGCTGCTGGATCCAATTTTCATGCCCTCAAAGTACCTACACGCCTCCTTTGTCGTGGTCGAAGCAGGCGGTGTAACGTGTTCATTTTCCGACGCCGAAGCGGCAGCAGCGAGCTCAGCCCTTGGTACTCTTCTCCCTCTTCACACGCTCCTTGGTTAGGCCCGTCCCATCGCTGTTATACCCCACCCCCAAACCGTCGCCGTCGGTCTTCCGTGTCTTGAGCCCGGTTGGATCCTCGACGCGTGGTTTGTGCATCTTCGATTTCAAACGTCGCTCCGCATAGTTGACACTGCTCCTCTGCCGGCGCGACCTTCCGCTCTCCTCGAAGTTGGACGACGCGTCGTCCTTTAAGGGCACAGTAAGATTCGATGACGATGGTCGAGTCGTTTGTAGGCACTCACCTGGATGGAAGTTGTAACGAAGGAGGAGTGGTGGTAGTGGTTGACTGTGGTCATCTTCCACGAAAGCGGTCGAGGCGAGTCGTTTCTTGCTTTTCCGTTCGGCTCGTTCAGGCAAGGGAACAACCTTCCTTCCATTAGCGTCGACTGCAGATGCAGATGCGGACACAGTCCCTTCATTTGTCACATCGCGCAGGCTAGCACCACCACCCTTGGACTTTCCGTTCCCCTTCGACCTCGACTTGTGTTCGTCGAGCGGTTGTACACCCCCGGTCCAAATCCCGAGCTAAAAACCGCACTTCGCCTATCCTTGGATTTTGACCTTCAAATAGCTACTCGCAAAGCGTTCGCTTTGGGCAACAGCAGTGGAGAAATCCAGAGTTGGCCGAGAGATCTCATCATTTATTTCATCAGTCTCCGCCCCGCTCGCACTGATCCCCGTCACACCCTCACAGTCACTCGCGCTCGGAACGATGACCTTCTCTGCGTTCGCCCTGGGTGAACCAATGATCGTGATAGGAGGTCGGGGTAGCGCGAGCCTCTCTAGTGTCTTCACCTTCGTCTCCAGTTCGTCCCCTACACTCGTAGGCGCGGGAATAGCACCGGCCGAAGCCGGGGGCGGAAACTGATTCAACAGTCCATCTGATGCCTCACGCCGCTCTTGCACATGTTTACACCAATAGCGGTGAGCTCAATATACGGCGGGAACGTGCTTGGTAGGTTCTTCGGGATGAGCGGCGGGAGCGGTACGATGGATGGCGGGGTGCGGTGCGACGGGGTGTGCCGTTGTCTTTTAACGATTGGCGCCAACATTCTGGTGTGTCAGATGGCGTTTCTGGTGTAGGCAGCGAATGGCGACGTATTCCCGCCGTGGGGTGCATTTCCTCAGTGGAGTGGAGAGAGTAATGATACGATCGGCTTCACCGTCACCTGCTTTTTCGTCTTCGTTGATCCCTTGTTATGTCACCGGTGTTCGCTTGCGGTGCCTTCGACAATTGCGGGATCTCTTTGGTGGAGGTTTGACGGCCTTTGGATGCTTTCCTCTTTATCGGCTGGGAATTAGACAGAGACAGAAGGTCGGTAGGTGATGCCGCGGAAGAGCGGTGGTGGGATGATGCCGAAGACAGAGGAAAAGGATGCGAATGGGAACGGGAGGATGAAGAGTGGATAAAGGTGAATTGGGTGAGGAACATCCGAGCCTGTGTGGGAACAAGTAAGCCACTTGTAATCTCAGATCACAAGGAAGAGCGACCCGAATATCGAGATCAGTCTGAGGTCTGCGTTACCCGCTTCGACTCTCCCTACTCCCGGCTATCCAATCTTCCCCAACCACACCCGTAAACGACGACTTTCTGGCGACCCCGCTATTCCCAGCGTTGCCAAGAAACAAAAGACAGAACTACCCAAACCAAGGCTTCAAATACGACAAAGGACCGACTGGTAGGTATGCCACCGATAGGAGACCAGAAGCACAAACGGGGTGAAGGAAAGAAGCGAGTCAAAAGAAAAGGAAAAGGAAAAGGAGGGGAGGCGGGGTGAGCAACGATCCGCCCAAGAAAATCATCGAAGCAACGCTAAAGTCGACAAGGATTATCACTGAAGACACTCAAGTCGGCTCCGTTCCGGCGGTTGCATCATGTACCATTGGAAAGGGTGGGGCTTGCAATGTTAAGGTTGTTAGACCTCCTCGTTCCACGGGGATCGAACAGGTGCAGGAAGGTGACAGCGTCCACTTCACCTTTCTTTCACAGATCGAGGGTGAGTATCTTTGCTGGGTCTGTACGCATAAAATAACGGTCGAAAAGCAACTACAAGCATTGGGCCACGTTCGAATGCATTTCGAGCATCGCCTATTCCACTGTAATTGGAAAATAAAATGTGAGAAAGGTGAAAAGATTCCTTGTGGTTGGTGAGTATTGCTCTCTTTAGGACGCTTCTAATGGCTGATGAGCGTCAAAAGTGGCAAATCGTGGGCCTTTGAGGAGGCCATACGCGATGAGCACCAGAAAGGGTCTACTCAGCACAAATGTCGGGCGCGTATCCCCCCCTTCATCCCCCCTCATCCACCCCCACTCACTCCACATCCACAATCGCCTCTCAACGAATCGTGGCGGGTCCATATGTAAATGTCTTGGAACCCCCCTGGTGCCCTCAAAGCCTCACATCCTTTTCACTCTACGCTCGTCGTCTCGCCGAGTGTCGTTCCCGGCCCAACAAGTCCAGCTCGCTCGCGTTCTCCTCCTGCGCGACTCCCCCGCTATATAATTGCGAATACCCTATCCTCACTCGATCTTGCACTCGACCATACCTTAACTCGTGCCCGCACGAGCTCCCTTGACCAACCCATTAATTCCTCTCCACGAACACCGTACATGGATCCCGTCATCCTTGGTGTAATCCCTCCCCACCAGGTGCGTCTCTGTTCCACCCTTTGCGTCCTCGCTACTCACGTACTCGTCAAATGCCTAGGCACCCCTCGATCGTTGGGTCCCTCGGACACCTCGGATGCATACACTCCCATGGCCAATGGGCTGAGACTATTAAGCGACGGATACGAGTTTTACGAGGCCTTTTCAGTCCCTCCGCATGCTCTGTGCAAGCCACAGAAAGCGCCTGTCCACCACAATATCGAATACTACCCGAGTTGAAAATCGAGTTCAATCAGTTCCCCATCGCCAGGTTCTTCTCTCCGGGCGAATTTAGCACCCCTCCTGGAACCCCAGCAGCATAGCTGCCTCTCCACTACCACTACCCTCGACCACATTGTCCATGCAGGCTGAGCCCAAATGATGGTCCCCGACTCCTTTGTCGACCGAAGACGCCCGACAGCGCATCGAGGCCTACATACTGAGCGCGCCCTGGTCCAAAAGCAACGCACCAGAGTCCCTCATCGGCGACGCTGACGTTCCAACCTGCGCGCAGTTGTGCGCCCGTCCAGGCGAGTCCGTCTACCGCTGCTTTGTGGATAATAGGAAGGACCGGAAGGGCAAGAGTGTGTATTACTGCACTTCGTGCGGATTCATGAGCGACCGGCTCCATCGCTTGATCGGCCTCCAACGGTTCAAGCGCGGTCATCGGCACTTTGCGTACCCGGTTGAGGGATGGTATGTGCACCCCCCTCTCTCTCTCAATTTAGGTCTAATCGCCTATTCGTGTTTGTTTATTTCTAGTGATTTTCGTGGACACTCTGCAGAGAGTCGAGGTGACCATAGGAGTGGTCGGAATAGCCTTCAGACCTGCGAAATCTGGTACGTACGTACGCGCTCTATTTTTGTTGCCTGTCTGACCTCGTTCCATGGTTCGCGTCGTTGCATGCAACTGTAACACCATTGTAAAGAAACTTGGCGCGTCACTTTCAGATGATGCATGCACAAGTACACTGGACTGGACTGGGCAGGAATGTCTCGACTATCGCCTCGCCCTCTCCGTATTGAATCGACCATACGCAGTTTTCTAATCTAATCCGCGTAATGAATCATTGAACCGATATACCTGCCCACTTAGTCTAACTAACTCAAAATGGATCGTTTCTCAGCTTTACCAGACTGTTATAATCCCAACTCATTCACTTCCGACTCGTGTACTTCTTGACGCTGCCCAATACACCAACGGGCGTTGTTTCAACCGTTCACTATATGCAGGAGGGACATATCTTCTTGTCCAATGTTCTGGGGACGACGCAGCGCAGAATACGAACGCGGCAAGCGCAGCTGAGGACGTAATTTGTAGTTGTGGATTAGAAGTCTAAGCTATAAAATGAAAGGGAAGGTGTTGTCAACCGATATTGGCATATACTATATATAGCAACACAACGCGTCGCCTAATCCACGCCACTCTCCTTTCGGAAAGAAGACCCACGCTCGCCCTCGCCTCGCCGCGCACGGCCAGTTGCGCCTGGTAGCTCAACTAGCTAAATAGATTCACCCTACGCGGCCCAAAATCGAGTTTGAGACTGGTGCGGCTCCAAGTGTAAGCGATGCTGGGAACGGACTCTTAAACGGAAGACAAAGCACCGCAGCGGTCCCTCGAGGGGACAAAGCAGTGCCAACCTTGCTCGCAAGCTGCTCGCCACCGGCTTGACTGGGCTCCAGATCAGTGCCCACAGACGGACCTGGTATCCGATAAAAATCGTTCGTTGCCCTCAAAATCTGCACGCCCTTTCCTGGGCGCCACTATAGGGGCGAACTCACATGACTGGCGAGTCTGGCCCCACAAAGCAGTGTCAATCTTGCTCCCAGATGTATGCTCGCCTTAACCGGGCTCCAGATCAGTGCCCACAGACGGACCCGGTACCCGATATAAAACCGTTTGTTGCCCTCAAAATCTGCACGCCCTTTTCTGGCGCCACAGGTGTGTCCACCAACGGTGACTTGGAAAAGCGCGCGTCGTAGACAAAGGGTCGTCTGCGGATATCCCACGTATGCGCCCAACTGCAGGCGGTTTTATCACTGGACAATGGCCTTGGGCATGCCCTCTGACCTCAACCTCAGGTCACGGACCCAAGTAGCCCCAGCACCTCCTTACCCCTATGCGGCGAAGGATAGTACTCCTGATACCAACTCACTCAAGTCCCCTATGTAAGCTCATTTATTGGTTGTCAACGATGTACTGAGACGGCTGCCCCTCGGGCCCGGACAGGCTCTCTCCGTTCCGACACGCCACCAAACACCTCTGTATAATGAAAACGCTTGATAGCGCAGAACGCAAGTACATACACCTGCCGCGCAATATTCCACTTTCCGCCGCGCATATTCCAACTCCTCGGACCACTCAGCCCTCGTCTAGGTGCTTGCTGCGGGACGCTGATTACATTTCTTGGCGTGTATATTCCTCTCTGCGTCTTTGAAAAATTGACGCCCGCTGTGCAGAACAATGTAACAATCAGATTTGTGCCCCACCCAACTCAGGGAGCAACCTCAGGAAGCGGACTCACCAGTACTCGCATGGGAATGAGAATCCAAAGTGGTCCCTGTTAAAATGCCTAACAGCGTCATGATCATGGCTGTACTCGGCGCGGTTCCCAACAGGACACAGAAGGCAGCAATATTTCTTCTTGCCTGGAATCACCTCCCTCGTCTTGAGCAACATTTTCCACATCTTGCTTGCCCCATCGCACGTGCGCAACACTTCGCGTGCCTGGACCGGGGCCATCAGTGCGTCGATAGTCACCCCCTCTGCGAAGATAACGTAGAGGAGAAACATTGCGGTCATCATGTCGGCTCCCTGCTCTATCAACCGATCATACAGTTTCACTACGTCACCCTCATATGTCTGCGGAGGTGAGCGGACACCTCGGAGTCGCAAGGACGAGGTTGCAATGTTCAACCGATCGCACGCAGGGACATCTCCCGTGCTCGTCTCACCCCCTTCTGTGATTACGTTACCATGGAAGGATGGGGGATTCACCCAGGCGCTGGGAGAATTTTCACCTATCATCCCGCCAGGCAAATTTATGGACCCGTCGGCATTCTCATTCCAACCAAAGCAGCCGATAATAGCGTTCGGAATGTGATGTGGCTGACCCAGAGCTGGTACGAGCTCAGGACCGGTGTTTCCGAAGTCACATGCGAGGTTGCCATAGGCGGCATACGGCATTTGCTCTTGCAACATCTGCACGTTTGTGTTACTGAACGAGTTGGACTCGACGGTGGGATCGATGGAGACAGGCGCGCCTTGCAGTGTCGTTATCGGACTTTCATGGCCCAACGGAACCGGAAGGGATGAGAGGCATGTGGCTTGGCATGTCTCTGGAAACATATTCCACGTGTCCGTATCGAATGCAGCTAGCAGATATGGGAAGAACGTCAGACCTGCACTGCGTCGAGGCAGGCGACGTACCCGAAATTTCATTGATTGACTCGAGGGATGGATTTTTCACTACGTTCGTACCCCAATTTACCTGGTACATGTTGTTTGCAGGGACCTCTGGGGATGGGAGGTCCGCGAAAAGCGGATTCTCGATGGAGGATGTTCCCAAATCACTCTGGATACCTTGAAAGCCTGGGTCATAGACAGATTGCTGCATGTTGATAATACTGAAACTGTTTTGCAGATTATGCTCGGCGCGAGGGGCGGTTTGGTGGCTGTTGAAGAGGCAAGGGGATACTTGCATTCTGTATTGCTTTATTCCCTCCCAAATGCAGACACGCTATGCACTGATAATTTACAGGAACCTCGGGACAGCATGGAACGAAAAATCTCGAGGACGATTGCGACATTTCCTCAATTTCTCTGAATTTCTGGATGAGGATCAAACCTCGAATCCTTCTCCAAATTTAGAAGGCCAATCACACTCACTGACCAGCATGTAAATTCCGGAAATTTTGGGGGAGGATCTCAAATTACTTTCCCTTGGAGCACCGGAATTCCCGCTCTCGATCACCTTTTTTTGGCTAATGTTCAAGTTGGAAGGCCGATATCAGAAAGCAGAGGAGCAAATTTATCATAACTCGAGGCTGCAAATATCCTTCTCTGGGCGGATACAAAGACATTTGCACATTTTCCATGCCAAAGGTCCCGCGCTTGGAAATGATGCTGTTTATTTGACGCTCTGTTCAGAACGCATCCAATCAGGTCGATGTAGTCTGTGAAATATACCCATTAATCACTACTTTGTACATACTCATATTTTCTCAATACACCACCTTGCGTCCCTCTGATACATGAACCGAGATCGACCCAGCCTCATTACAACTCGCAAGTTCTTAACTCGCTTGACCTGGGCCCTGCGAGTCGGGCCAATTGATGGGTGGCAGGGGGTTATGGTGAGTGTCAGGGAGTTTCAATGGTGGTGAATCTCAGTGTCATGTCATTCGTGCCTATACAAAGGAGTCTGAGCCCTCGGCAAGACGAAACTACTGCATGAAGCTGTTACGATCTGCATATTTACTGCCTATGACTAAGTGATCATGATGACCTTGCGGCTTGATGGTTAAGTGTCCAAGCGTGACTCTAACTGTTGGAGTTGATGATTCCTTCAACTGTTGACCGGGTAGTGTAGCGGTAACACGCCCTTCTAGAAATGGGTTGGTTCCCGGTTCGAACCCTCGCTTGGTCATTTTTTTCTCTCTAACAGGAGCATGAACTAGTCACGGGCTCTCCATATGTCAATCGTCAATATTGCTATTGGAAATGTGGTGACCTCGAGGCATTTGATGCTCATCCATATCACGTTAAGTGGATCAGAAGAGCCTCTTTTCAGGCATTCTCTACCCCTCCGACATCGTCACCCACTGAGCCGAGTCCCGCAAGGGTTGGTACTACGTTGCAGCACACCACAGGCACACAATGTATGACTGTCGAAATCTCCTTGTACGTACGGCCATCCAACTCATTGTTCTCCTGGTACGATTGTTTATTGTCCAATTATTTGCCTCGCATTGTTAGACGTCATGTACATAGAATACTGCGCGCGAATAATGTAGTGCAGAGACATTGCGGCTCCAGTTTCGGCTCCCTCGCGTCTCAACCGATCAAACAACTTCCCGTCTGCGGAGGAGAGCAAACCCCTCGGAGTCGCGGGAAAGAGGTGTAATA
>Ga0307513_10007462_pt1 | contig 14170 bp, 13 predicted proteins | sample 15_EM_MG_FD_202174 | JGI IMG/M metagenome (GOLD analysis project Ga0307513, IMG submission 202174) | Populus trichocarpa ectomycorrhiza microbial communities from riparian zone in the Pacific Northwest, United States - 15_EM | ecosystem: Host-associated > Plants > Roots > Unclassified | place... | reverse complement strand
CAGGACAGCGACAGATCAGGTGATGCTCAGGCGGCCAAGTCGGACAGGAAGGCGCTCAGCGTCTTCCGCGCTTGTTCGCGGCTGGCCGGGGTGGCCACGACGAGTTGCTGCACTAGCAAGCCGTGCGCGAGCACCAGCAGCTCGCGGGCTTTTTCGTGCTCGTCCCAGCACTTGCGAAACTCGCCCGTTGCGATGCCATCGCGGATGAGCTGAGCCCAGAAGCGTTCCTGGCGCTCGAAGCGCACCTTCTGGTGCGAGCGCATTTCGTCATCGCGCGTGCCCATCGCCAGGTAGTTGACCCAGAAGCGCCAGAACCGGTCTTCGCCCGGCCGGCAGACGTAGCCCGTCACCAGCCTGCGCAGCTGCGAGGCCGGCGAGCCGCGGTACTGTTCCCAGTCGGGCGGGAGTTCGTAGGCGTTCTCCAGCGCCGCGATCAACAGGCCGCGCTTGTTGCCGAAGTGATGGTTGATGGTGCCAGTGCTCAGGCCGGTGGCCTCGGCGACCTGGCGCATGTTCAAGCCCTCGATGCCGTGCTCGGCGATCAGCTCGTACACCTTGCCCAGAACATGCCCTCGGGTCGCCGCCTGGCTGAGCCGCGCGCGGAACACTGGCGCAGATGCCTCGGGCTCGCCTCTGGCTTTGGGCTCGGAAACCCGGGTCGATCTGTTCGTGGCCATCGTTCGCATGAGGTGCAAGCCGGCCGACAGGCCGAGCGCTATTGCACGTTTGTGCGATTGTCACATCGACGAGAGGGCATTCTTTCGTGACGAGGTTCATGCCGACCCTCGGTGGATAAGGTGCGGCACGCGGCATCCCTCAAGAAGGCCGGGCGGCGCACCGATAGACGGTATTGGCTGCCTCATTCGATGCGGTGAGAAACGGCGGATCTTCGCCGCTTCATTGTTGGACTCGAAAAGGGTGGATATGAACGTCGACAACATGCGTGTGGCCTCCAAGTTGTGGGGTGCCTTCTTGCTGGTCTTGGCTGCGATGCTCACGATTGCGGGCCTGGTGCTTTGGAAGTCCAACACCATCAGCGAGCGCACGATGGATTCGATGGCCGCGAGCCAAGATCTGGTGGAAAAGGCATTGGTCTGGAAGGGAACGACCGACGCTGTCATTTCACGCAGCATGGGGGTGTCCGTGAGCGGCGATCCGACCGTGGCGGCGATGTTCAAGGAAAGTCTGACCAACGGGGCGGGGCTGATCAAGACGTTGCGGGAAGAGCTTGCAGCGCTGGCGCAGACCGACGCCGATCTCGCGCTGTTCAAGAAGATCAAGGCCCAAAGCGTGGTTCTTTTGACCGTGAGCAGCAAGGCACGCGCGTTGAGCGAGGCGAAATCCACGGACGCCGTGGCATCTCTGGTGCAAACCGAGTTCGCGCCCGCGACGCGCGACTACCTTGCCCTCATCGATGAGTTCGTGCAGCTCCAACGCCGCAAGGCCGAGGCAGTGCGAGTGTCGTCGGTACAGGACCGGCACACTTTGATGATCCTGGGTGGAACCGGCGGTTTGACCGTCGTTTGCATCGCGATGTTCGTGGCCGGCGTACTCGTCCGCTCCATCCACCGCCCGCTGAACGACTCCATCGCATTGGCCAACGCCATCGCCGACGGTGACTTGACCCGATCGGTCGCCGTCACCCGAAAAGACGAGTTCGGCGATCTGATGAAAGCCCTGCGGCAGATGAATCAGTCGCTTGGGCAGGTGGTCGGCGACGTGCGTGTGTCGACCGGGGAAATCGCCACGGCGTCCTCCGAGATCGCATTGGGCAACCACGATCTCAGCACGCGAACCGAAACGACTGCCGCCAGCCTCCAGCAGACGAGCGCATCGATGCAGCAACTGAGCCAAGCGGTGGAACAAAACGCCGAGGCGGCGCGGCAGGCCGACCAGTTGGCGCAATCCGCATCCGGCGCGGCAAAGCGCGGCGGGGTCGTTGTGGGGCAAGTCGTGGAGACGATGAAGTCCATCACGACGTCGTCGAAACGGATTGCCGACATCACCGGCGTCATCGACGGGATCGCCTTCCAGACCAACATCCTCGCCCTCAACGCCGCCGTGGAGGCGGCGCGTGCGGGCGAGCAAGGGCGCGGATTCGCGGTGGTGGCCAGCGAGGTTCGCAGCCTTGCCCAACGCAGCGCCGAGGCCGCCAAGGAAATCAAGAGCGTCATCGGCTCGTCCAACGAGACGGTCGAAGCCGGGGCGGCGCTCGTGGACGCCGCGGGCAACTCCATGGGCGAGATCGTGGCGGCGGTGAAGCGCGTGAGCGACATCATCAACGAGATCATGGCATCGACCACCGAACAGGTGTCCGGGATCAGCCAGGTCAACCAGTCGATTGGTCAGCTCGACCAGGCCACGCAGCAGAACGCCGCGCTCGTCGAGCAGGCCGCGGCCGCAGCGACTTCATTGCAGGAGCAGACCGCGGACGTCTCCAGCATGATGGGCAGATTCCGTCTTCCTTCCGCGACCTGAGTTCCGACGACTTCCGACGCGGTACCCGGCGTGGAACGCCGGGTACCGCGGGCTTGCTGGAGTTCGGGCCTGAACTGGTAGCGCCATTTTTCATGACGAGAGCGTCAGAAAGAGTCGGTGGGACCGTGCCCGCAGTCCATCAAGAATTGCCGGGACGGTTCCGTCACCGGGCAGAATCTGGCAATCGATGGCGGCCGGGCGTTCGATTGATCGGGCCGCTCCCTCAATACGATTGAAGGAGTTATTGATGAGCGAACTCGCGCAACGTCCACTCGGCCGCACCGGCCTGTCCGTCACAGTCCTCGGCTTCGGTGCCATGGACCTGGGCGGCCCGCCGGCGGCCGCCGAAATCCCCGATGCCGAGGCGGTCCGCGTGCTCAACGCCGTGCTCGACAGTGGCATCAACTTCATCGACACCGCGGGCTGCTACGGCAGCAGCGAGGCCCGCATCGGCAACGCCATCTCAAGCCGGCGCGACGAGTTTGTCCTGGCCACCAAGTGCGGCTGCCTGCCGGGCCAGGGCATGGGTGCCAAGCACACCTACGACGCCGCGAACATCCGCGCCGGCATCGAGCACAGCTTGCGCAGCATGCAGACCGACCGCATCGACATTGCCCAATTCCACGGCAGCCTGACCCGCCCAGAGTGGGAGGTCGAAGGCGCACTGAACGAACTGCTCAAGCTGAAGGAAGAAGGCAAGGTCCGTTTCATCGGCATTTCCGGCATCCTGCCGAACCTTTCGGAGCAGGTGGATTCTGGCGTGTTCGACGTCTTCCAGATTCCGTATTCCGCGTTGCAGCGCGAGCACGAAGACATCATTGCGAAAGCCTCGGCGGCCGGTGCCGGGATCATCGTCCGCGGGGGTGTCGCGCGCGGCGCACCGACCGATTGGAACAAGCGTTACTACATGCTGACCGGTGACGAGATGAGCGGCCGCTGGGAACAGGCGCGCCTGGACGAATTGCTGGACGGCATGAGCCGCATGGAATTCATGTTGCGCTTCGTCATTGCCGAGCCAGCGCTCGATACCACGATCGTCGGCACCAAGAACGTCGACCATCTGCGCGACAACGTCGCGGCGGCGCGCAAGGGCCCGCTGCCGGCGGATGTGGTTGCCGAAGCCAAACGCCGCCTCGATGCGACGGGATCACGGCCGGTGTAGATTTTTCCGTCGTCGATGACGAAGCGGAAGACATAGCCGTTGCGATAGAGATCTTGCCGCTGGCCGTCAGGGCCCACCGGCCCGGCGCCGACCACTACCACATCGAAGTTGTGGACAAGTCTCTTCAGCCGCCCGGCCGCTTCATCTGGCACGAGGTGGGCTGCGTCGATACGTAGGTATCGAAGCGCTGCACGTTCTTCCAGCCGTAGCCGGTGTTGTCCATGTCGTACTTGACGTCCTTGCCGTTGGTCTTGACGAAGGTGGTCACGTACACGGGCTCCTGGAGTTGGTGATCGCTCTTGCGCATCTCGATCTCGTCGCCCAGGCCCTTCATCTTCATGCCCTCCATCGCGAAGGCGACCTTCACCGGGTCGGTCGATTTGGCCTGTCGCATCGCGCTGGTCAGCATCGCGATGGTGTTGAAGGTGTTGGGCGCGCTGATGTCGTCGCTCGGGTACTTCTTCTTGAAATTGTCGACCAACTCACGACCCGCGCCTTGCGCGTTGTTGGGGTTCCATAGCATCGCTGCGTTGACCCGCCCAACGCCATCGGCACCGAGCGCGGCAGCGACGCCTTGATTGCGCGCCAAGACAGCGAAGAAGCCGGCCTTCAGACTGGCTTCCTTGGCCGCCTTGATCAGATTGACCAGGTCGGGCCCGTAGTTGCTGGTGATCACGATGTCGGCACCCGAGGCCTTGATCTTCGCGACATAGGGCGAAAAGTCCTTGACCTGGCCCAGCGGCACCAAGTCGTCGCCCACGATCTCCAGCGTCGGATTCTTGCGCTTCAGGGCCTCCCGCGTGGCCCGGCTGGACTGCTGCCCGAGCGAGTAGTTCTGGCCCAGGATGTAGACCTTGGCAATCTTCGGATCCTGGACGACGAAGCTCGCAATCACCTCGGCCCACATGTCGACGTTGGGCTCGAAGCGGAAATGCCAGAAGCTGCACTTGGCATTGGTCAGATCGGGGTCTGCCGCGACATAGTCGAGCAACAGCACCTCCTTGCCCGGATTGCGCTCGTTGTGCTTGTTGACGGCCTCCACCAGCGCCATCGCCACCGACGAGCTCAGGCCCTGCATGATGTAGCGGAAGCCTTGGTCGATGGCCGACTTGAGCTGGATGGTGGCTTCCTGCGGGCTGCCCTTGCTGTCGAACGCGGTCACCTCGACCTTGAACTCGGCCGGCCATTGGTCGCGCTTGGCCACCGCGATGATGCTTTCGTCGAGGTTGCGCCTCAGGGTTTGGACCAAACCTGAAAACGGGCCGGACGTCGGATCGATGAAGGCAATCCTGACGGTCTCGCCGTGCACTGGTGTCGCCGCGAATGCGAACGACATGGCCAGTGGGCAGAGAAGGGAGGGAAGTGAAGGTTTCATTTGAACGATCCTCGTTGAAGCCGGAGTTCGTGGCGCATCAGACTTCGAGCCATTCCTTGCGCACGGCCGCGTCGGCGCGCAGCGCCTGCGGCGTGCCTTCGAAGACGATCGCGCCGTGGCCCATCACGTATACGCGCCGCGAGATCTCCAAGGCGATCGCGAGCTTCTGCTCGACCAGCAGCACCGCGATGCCACGGGCTTCGAGCTGGCGCAGAAAGTCGGCCACCTGCGCGACGACCTTGGGCGCCAAGCCTTCGGTCGGCTCGTCGATCAGGATCAGATCGGGGTCGCCCATCAGCGTGCGGCACAAGGTCAGCAACTGCTGCTCGCCGCCCGACAACACGCCGGCCGGCACGTTGCGGCGTTCGCCGAGCCGGGGGAACATCGCGTAGATGTCGGCACAGCCGCAGCTCGATTTGCGGCCAGGTTTTTCGCCCAGCGACAGGTTCTGCTCGACGCTGAGCGTCGGAAAGACATCGCGGTTCTCCGGCACGTAGCCCAGGCCCTTGCGGGCGATCTCGTAGGGCTTGAGCCCGGCGATGTCTTCGCCCTTGAAGCGGATGGCACCCTGAAGCGCGACCTGTCCCATCACAGCCTTCACGGTCGTGGAGCGGCCGACGCCATTGCGGCCGAGAAGGCTCACGATCTCACCCTTGCGCACGTGCAGATCGACGCCATGCAGCACGTGGCTCTTGCCGTAGAACGCATGCAGGCCGCGCACGTCAAGCAGCGCATCGCTGGTAGCTGCACTCATGCGGCAAGCTCCGATTCGGGCACGTGCGTGCCGAGATAGGCTTCCTGCACCTTGGCATTGGCACGGATCTCGGCGGGCGTTCCACAGGCCAGCACCTGGCCGTATACCAGCACCGCGATCTTGTCGGCCAGATCGAAGACGACGCCCATGTCGTGCTCGACGATGAGCAGCGTCTTGCCGACCGTGACCTTGCGTATGAGCTCCACCATCGCGTCCGACTCGGATCGGCTCATGCCGGCGGTCGGCTCGTCGAGCAGGATCAGGTCGGCATCGCTGGCGATGGTGATGCCGATCTCCAGTGCGCGCTGTTCGGCGTAAGTCAGCAGGCCGGCCGGTACGCCGCGGCGCCGCTGCAGGCCGATCTGCTCCAGCACCGCGTCGGCCTTGGCGCGCACGTCGCGCAAGGCTGGCAGGCGCTGCCAGAACGAGTATTTGTAGCCCAGCGACCAGAGCAGCGCGCATTGCAGGTTCTCGGCCACCGTGAGTCGGTGGAAGATGTTGGTGATCTGAAAGCTGCGCGACAGGCCAAGCCGGTTGATCTGGAACGGCGAAAGCCCGGCGATCGAGCGGCCGTTCATCATGATGTCGCCCGCGCTGGCGATGAACTGCCCCGAGATCAGGTTGAACAGCGTCGACTTGCCGGCACCGTTCGGACCGATCAGCGCGCAGCGTTCGCCGCGACGAACCTGCAGTTCCGCGCCGCGAATGATCTCGACGGCGCCGAAGCGTTTGCGCACGTCGCGCAGTTGCAGCGCGACTTCCTTCCCAACGTCACTCACGGCGTTGGTCATTGCGTCTCCTGACGCAGTGCCTCGGCCACATGCGTTTGCGCGTCGTCCCATGCCACCCGGAATGGGCGGCGGGCGTGCCAACATGCGGTGGCTCCGGCCGCCATCAGCGCGGTCGCCACCAACCACGGTGTGGGCTCCGACGGATCCACGGTCAGGCCGAGCAGGCGAATGGCGTTGCCGTCGCCGACGACGAAGGTGCGGTGGTAGAGCATCTCGGTCAGGCCGATCAGCCCTGTCACCGCGACGAGAACCGTGGCGGACACCATCGCCAGCGCAGGCCAGACGCGCCGCGAGCGGCCATGCCGGGCCGTGCGCGCCAGCGCCAGCACCAGGCCCGAGATGCCGCCGGGCGCCCACACCACCATGACGATGAAGAAGAGCCCGAGGTAGAACGTCCACGCGTTGGACATGCCTGCCACCACGACCGTCATGAGCACACCGACCACGGCGCCCACCATCGGGCCGTAGAAGCTTCCCGCGCCGCCGATGAAGGTGAACAGCAGGATCGTGCCGGACGCCTCGATGCCCACGCTCTCGGCCGTCATGATCTCGTAGTTGATGGCAGCCAGGCCGCCGGCGATGCCGGCGAAGAACGCGGAGATCGTCAAGGTCAACAAGCGCACCCATTGCGCGTCGTAGCCGATGAACGCGGCACGCTGCGGGTTGTCGCGCACCGCGTTGGCCATGCGGCCCAGCGGCGTCTGGCCGAGGGCATGCATCGCGAAGGCGCTGACCAGCAACCACCCGGCGATCAGGTAGTAGACCTCGATCTGCGGGCCGTAGCTGATGCCCATGACAGGCGCGCCGACAACGCGGTTGGTCGACACGCCGCCGTCGCCGCCGAAGAAGCCCGGGAACATCTGCGCCGCGGCGTGCACCAGCTCGACGATGCCCAGCGTGATCATCGCGAAGGTCGTGCCCGACTTGCGCGTCGTGACCAAGCCGAACAGCAGGCCGAAGCAGCCGCCGGCCAGCGCACCGACCAGCGGCATCAGCGTCACCGGCACGGGCAATTGGCCCGTGCCGGCGAGGTTCATCGCATGGACGACGACGAAGCCACCCAGTCCGGAATACACGCCGTGCCCGAACGACAGCATGCCGCTCTGGCCCAGCAGCATGTTGTACGAGAGGGCGAAGATCATCGTGATCGCCATCTGCGACAGGATCGACAGCCCGGCGCCGCGGCCGCAGAGCCAGGGCGCGACCAGCAGCACGACCGCGAAGACCAACCAGGCGGACCCGCGGCGCGGCACGTGGACGGGGCGTTGCAAGAGGACGGCGGCCATCGCGTCAGCCCTCCCGCGTGCCGAGCAGGCCGCGTGGCCGGAAGACGAGGATCAGCACCATGAACAGGTAGGGCAGCATGGGCGCGATCTGCGCGATCGACAGCGACAGCAGCGAATAGCCCGGTGCGTCGGACTCGATGTGCGCGCCCAGGCGCGTCAGCAGCGTAAGCATCGACTGGTCCACGGCGACGGCGAAGGTCTGCACCACGCCGATGAGCAGCGACGCGATCAGCGCGCCCAGCAGCGAGCCCAGGCCGCCGATCACGATCACGACGAAGATGATGCTGCCGACCGAGTGGGCCATGCCCGGTTCGGTGGAGAACGCGTTGCCGCCGATCACGCCGGCCAGCGCGGCGAGCGCCGTGCCGCCACCGAACACCAGCATGAAGACCCGTGGCACGTTGTGCCCGAGCGACTCGACCATCGTCGGGTGCGTCAGCGCCGCCTGGATGACGAGCCCGATGCGCGTGTGCTTCAGCACCGCATAGGTCGCCGCCAGCATCAGCACCGCGATCAGCATCATGAAGCCGCGGTAGATCGGGAAGGTGGTTCCGTACAGCGAGAACAGCGGCCCGTCGAGCTCAGTCGGCACGCGGTACGGCACCGGCGGCCGACCCCAGACGACCTGGACCAGCTCGGAGATGACGAACGAGAGCCCGAAGGTGAACAGCAGCTCGTGGATGTGGCCGTGCTCGTGAACCGAGCGCAGCCCGTAGCGCTCGATCGCGGCGCCGACCACGCCCATCAGCAGCGGCGCAAGAACCAAGGCCGGCCAGAAACCGACCTTCAGGCTGATGCTGTAGGCGAGGTAGGCCCCCAGCATGTAGAAGCTCGCGTGGGCGAAATTGAGCACGCCCATCATGCTGAAGATCAGCGTGAGCCCGGACGAGAGCATGAACAGCAGCAAGCCGTAGCTCAGGCCGTTCAGCAACGAGATGAGGGTGAATTCCATGGCGCGAGTGCTTGTCTCCGGGCGTGGGCACGCTGTTGTAAGTGGTGGTGCCTTCAATGGCTGCGAGTGTCATGACGGGACGGCTTTGCAGCAAGCCAGGAATCTTCACGTGAGCCCCACGAAAGCTGACGAGGCTTGCCGACCATGAAGCAGATATTTTCCTGTCGCTGGGGTGAGATTTCGTCGATTGCCGACGCCGATCGGGCGGCCTAGATTGGCTCACACGAAACGGGGGAACAGCAGATGCTCGAAATCGATACGGTGGCTGATCTGGCGAAGCACGTGGGCCAGAAAGTAGGCGTGAGCGATTGGCTGGTCATCGATCAGCCCCTGATCGACCGCTTCGCCGACGTGACGCTGGACCGCAACTGGTACCACGTCGACATCGAACGCGCCGCCCGCGAGATGCCTGGCGGCAAGACGATCGCGCACGGCTTGCTGCTGCTGTCGCTGATCCCGGGGTTGACCCAGCAGATCGTGAAGGTGCGCCGCTACGGCCGCGTCCTCAACTACGGATTCAACAAGGTGCGCTTCATGACGCCGGTACCGGTCGACTCGCGGGTTCGCATTCACTCGTCTGTGGCGTCGGCGACCCGGGTCGACAAGGGGCTGCTGATCGGCCGCGAGAACGTGATGGAGCTCGAGGGCGTGGAGAAGCCGGCGATGGCTGCCGAGATGGTGGTCTTCGTCGGCGACTGAGAACGCCGCCGGCGACGGCTCAGCCTCGCCAGCCCTGGCTTTCGGCCCACTCGGCCACTGCTTGCTCGGTCGACAAGGCTTCCTGTTGCAGCCATTCGAAGAAGCTTCGCGCGACCGGGTTGGGTTTTGCCGTCTCCGACAGGTGCGCGTAGTAGCTGAGGTGCTGAACATGGCTCAAGCCGAACGGCAGCGCCAGCCGGCCCGACACCACGTCGTCCACTGCGAGGAAGAAAGGCATGAGGACGATGCCCAGCCCCTCGGCCGCAGCCTGAAGCGCGAAATACAGCTGTTCGAGCTTCAGCATGTTCGCAGGCTGCAGGTCCGGCACGCCGGCCGCTTCCAACCAGTCTTTCCACAGGTAGGGCAAGGTTTCGTAGCTGATCAACGTGTGCGAGCGCAGCTCGGCCGGCTCCATCAGCGTGCGGCCTTCCATCATGTCGGGGTGGCACACCGGCGCGATGATGTCGTTCATGAACGGCACCCATCCGTCACCGGGCGGCGGCACACGGCCGGGGCGAATGGCGATGTCGTAGGCATTGCCGAGCGAACTGATCGGCGCCAGCGATGCTGACGGGCGCAGTTCGACATCGGGGCGCCGGCGCTGGAAGCCCGCCATGCGCGGGATGAGCCATCGCATCGTGAAGGTCGGTGGCGCGTTGATGCGCAGTGCGAAGGGCTGGTCGTCTTCCATCAGGCTGATCGAGGCGATCGACAGGCGGTCCAGCGCGGCAGTCACGTCCGGCAGATAGCGGCGCCCCGCGTCGGTCAGCGTAAGCAGCGACGCAGAGCGGTGGAAAAGCGGCCGGCCGAGCCAGTCTTCGAGCATCGCGACATGGCGGCTCACCGCGGCATGCGTGACATGCAACTCTTCGCCGGCCTTCGTGAAGCTGACGTGGCGTGCGGCGGCTTCGAAAGCCCGGATCGAATTCAGGCGTGGGAGCTTGCGTGACATGGGCGGCCATGTTGGCAGAGGCCGGCCAGCGTGATGGAGCGGGTAGATACCGATGCCGCCGGCCAGCTTGATTCTTTGCCGCGAGCGCCGTCAGATTTGCTGACGTGAACGTCAGCATTCTTGCTTTGCTCCCGGCGCGTCGCGCTTCCATACTGCCCGCCGAATGCCGAGCCTTCGGTGCAATGAGGAGCTTTTGATGAGTCTGGAAATCGAGTCCGGTCGCTTCGTCCAAGCCAACGGGATGAAGATCCACTGCCACGTCGCGGGCCAGGGCGCGCCGCTGGTCCTGCTGCACGGCGGCGGGCCGGGGGCGGCCGGCTGGAGCAACTACGCGCGCAACATCGAGCCGCTGGCCAAGCAGTTTCGCGTTGTCGTGATCGACTTGCCGGGCTACGGCAAGTCCGACAAGAAATCGGCTGCGAGCAACGTGTTCGAGTTCATGTCCGACACCGTGCTCGGTGTGATGGACGCGCTCGAGATCCCCAAGGCCAGCTTCGTCGGCAACTCGCTGGGCGGCGGCACCACGCTGAAGCTGTGCGTGCGCTTCCCGGAGCGTGTCGAGCGCATGGTCTTGATGGGGCCGGCCGGCGGGCTGCCGCTGTTCACGTCGCCGTTCTCCGAAGGCGCCAAGCACCTGCGCGGCTACTACGCCGGCACCGGCCCATCGTTCGAGAAGCTGAAGAACTTCCTCGAATACCTGGTCTTCGACCCCTCGCAAATCCCCGACGAGCTGCTGCGCAAGCGATTCGAGCTGAGCACCGACCCCGAGGTCATTGCCAACCCGCCGCTGAAGATGCTGGGCCGATCGCCCGGCGACGAGCTGTGGCGCGAGCGCCTGAACCAGCTGACCCATCGCACGCTGCTGGTCTGGGGCCGCGAGGACCGCACGGTGACGCTCGACTCGAGCTTCATCCTGCTGCGCGCGCTGCCGAACGCGCAGCTGCACGTCTACCCGAGCTGCGGCCACTGGGCGCAATGGGAGCGTGCCGACGAATTCAACCAGCTGGTCGCCGACTTCATCTCGCGGGCCTGACGCTGCCCAATGCGTGCCGCTCGCCGCACGAATTTTCCTGACGGAATCGTCAGCTTTATTGCCTTGCCGCAGGGCAGTGCGGCTCGAACAATCGCCGCAGGTAAAGCCTAAAGCCTAGGAGCAGACATTGATCGACTTTGAATTGTCCGAAGACCAGAAGCTGGCGCAATCGGCGATGCAGGAATTCGCTGCATCGGTGATGCGGCCGGCGGCCCAGCCCAGCGACCGTGCATCGTGCATCGAGCCCGCGACGCTGAGTGCGCTGTGGTCCACCGGCTTGGTACAAGCGCAGATCGACGAAGACGGCGGCCGCTCGCCGGTGCTGAACGCGATCGTGCTCGAAGAGCTCGCCGCGGCCGATGCCACGCTCGCGCTCGCGCTGGCGGCGCCGATGGCTTTCGTGCAGGCCATCGTCGACCAGGGCACGCCGCAGCAGAAGGAGCAGCTGTTGCCGCTGTTCGCGGGCGACGAATTCCATGCCGCGGCCATCGCCTGCATGGAGCCGCAGTTCGGCTTCGACGTCTCGCGCCTTCAGACCACGGCCGAGCTGGTCGACGGCCGCTACATGCTGAACGGCACGAAGGCGCTGGTGCCGTTCGCGGCATCTTGCAGCCACTTCCTGGTGATCGCGCGGGTGGGTGCGCGGGTGGGTGATTCGCGCGGCGACCCGGCCGCCGCGTTCATCGTGCCGCGCGACGCGAAGGGCGTCGCGGTTGCCGAACCCAGGGGCACCTTGGGCCTGCGCGCGCTGCAGATGACCGAAGTGGCCTTCGACGGCGTGCTCGTGCCGGCCGCGATGCGCCTCGGCGGCGAGGGTGGCGGCGACGCGCAGCGGCTGATCGCCTCGGCGCGCGCCGGCCTGTCGGCGGTGCTGACCGGGCTGGCGCGCGGCGTTCTCGAGTATGTGATGCCCTACACCAAGGACCGCGTCGTCTTCGGCACCGCGCTGGCGCGCAAGCAGGTCATCGCCTTCCGCATCGCCGACATGCACATCGACATCGCCGCGATGCGCTGGATGACCTGGCGCGCCGCCTGGGAGCTGGAGACCAAGCAGGACGCCACCCGTTCGGCCTGCCTCGCGCTGACCTACGCGGCCGAGCGCGCGATGGCGATCGCCGACGAGGGCGTGCAGGCGTTCGGCGGCCACGGCTACGTGCGCGCCCATCCGATCGAGATGTGGTACCGCAACGCCCGCGCCGCGACGCTGCTCGAAGGCTGCGCCGGCGTTTGACCAAGGCTGATCCCAGGAGAACCAATTCATGATCGATTTCAGCCTGACCGCCGCGGACCAGCGCCTGGTCCAGCTCGCCAAAGAAGAAGCCCGCATCTCGCGCACCTACGCGCGCTACTACGACCAGAACGAAGACCTCATCGAACCCGAGGAGCTGCCCGAGGCGAAGGACTTGCCGAACCGGCTGGACATGCTGAAGGAGCTGCAGTCGCAGACCAGCGGCTACGCCATCGCCGAATCGCTGATGCAGCTCGAGTACGCAGACCCGCGCATGCGCCGCAACAAGTCGGGCCTGGGCGACAAGATCGTCGCCTACGCCGGCACGCCCGAGCAGAAGACGAAGTTCGCCGGCAAGCTGCTGTCGATCGCGCTGACCGAACCGGGCGCCGGCTCCGACCCCATGGCGATCCGCGCCAGTGCGCGCTACGACGCTGAGACCGACGAGTGGGTGCTCAACGGCGAGAAAATCTACTGCTCCCAGTTCGGCGCCGCCGATGGCGCGATGGTGCTGGCCCGCGGCCCGCTCGACAACGGCGTGCGCCCGTTCCTGGCCTTCGTGGTCGAGAAGGGCACGCCCGGCCTGACGCTGCTGGGCCAGGTCAAGAAGATGGGCATCCGCAACTGGGACACCGAAGACTTCGTGCTCCAGGATTGCCGCGTGCCGGCGATCAACAAGATCGACGCCGACTTCAAGAAGACGATGATCGTGTTCAATGGCACGCGGCCGATGATCGCGGCCTACGCGCTGGCGATCGGGCGCAACCTGCTCGAGTTCACGCGCGAGAAGCTGCTCGGCAGCGGCGAGGTGCTCGACTACGCCGGCGGGCGCAGCGGCCGCTCGGCGATCCACGACCGCCTGATCCGGCTCGAGGCGCTGGCCGATGCGACGCGCTTGTCCATCCTGCACTGCAAGTGGGCCGAGCACCGCGATGGCGTGATGACCGAGGGCGCGAAGATCGAGGCCGCCACCGCCAAGACGATGGGCGGCATGGCGGCACGCCGCCTCACGCAGGAGTGCATGGAGATGCTGGGGCCGCTGGCGCTGAGCGAGGAGTTCCTGGCCGAGAAGTGGTTCCGCGACGCGCGCATCTTCGACATCTTCGAAGGGGCCGGCGAGGTCAACCGCCTGATCGTCGCGCGCTGGCTTCTGGGCTACTCCCAGAAGGAGCTGAACTGATGATGAAGGTGCTGGTACCGGTCAAGCGCGTGGTCGACTCGAACGTCAAGGTGCGCGTCAAGTCCGACGGCTCCGGCGTCGAGCTGGCGAACCTGAAGATGTCGATCAACCCCTTCGACGAGATCGCGGTCGAAGAGGCTGTGCGCTTGAAAGAAGCCGGCCTGGCGATCGAAGTCGTGGTCGTCTCCTGCGGCCCCGCGGCGTGTCAGGAAACGCTGCGCACGGCGATGGCGATCGGCGCCGATCGCGGCATCCTGGTCGAGACCGATACCGAATTGCA
>Ga0307513_10007461_pt1 | contig 14170 bp, 15 predicted proteins | sample 15_EM_MG_FD_202174 | JGI IMG/M metagenome (GOLD analysis project Ga0307513, IMG submission 202174) | Populus trichocarpa ectomycorrhiza microbial communities from riparian zone in the Pacific Northwest, United States - 15_EM | ecosystem: Host-associated > Plants > Roots > Unclassified | place... | reverse complement strand
CCAGATCGACGGGTCTTCGCTTCGTCGCGCCGTACGACGCCGACACGAGGAGACCCCATTACCACAGAGACGCGCATCAACGACCGAATCCGAGTTCCCGAGGTCCGCCTGGTCGGCCCCAATGGTGAACAGGTCGGCATCGTGCGCATCGAGGACGCCCTGCGGCTCGCGCAGGAGGCCGAGCTCGATCTCGTCGAGGTCGCGGCCCAGGCCCGCCCGCCGGTCTGCAAGCTCATGGACTACGGCAAGTTCAAGTACGAGAGCGCGCAGAAGGCCCGGGAGTCCCGCCGTAACCAGCAGCTCACCACGATCAAGGAGCAGAAGCTCCGGCCGAAGATCGACAGCCACGACTACGAGACCAAGAAGCGCAACGTCGTTCGCTTCCTCGAGGGTGGCAACAAGGTCAAGGTCACGATCATGTTCCGCGGTCGCGAGCAGTCCCGCCCCGAACTCGGGTTCCGGTTGCTGCAGCGCCTCGCCGAGGACGTGGCTGAGCTCGGCACGGTCGAGGCCGCGCCGAAGCAGGACGGTCGCAACATGACGATGGTGATCGCTCCGAACAAGAAGACGGCCCGCCCCCGCGTGGTCGAGAGCGCCCCGCAGGTCTGAGGCCCGCGCCAGCTCACACAGCTCACGAAGCCGGCCTCCGCGCCGGCAGGGAAGTAGGACCCGCCATGCCCAAGAACAAGACGCACAAGGGGACCGCCAAGCGGATCCGCGTGACGGGGAGCGGCAAGCTCATGCGCGAGCAGACCGGCCTCCGGCACCGGATGGAGGTCAAGTCCAGCAAGGAGGCGCGCGACTTGTCGCGCTACGTGCCCGTCGCCAAGGCCGACGTCAAGCGCATCAAGAAGCTTCTCGGCCGCTGAGCTCGTCCCCCATCCCTGACCTTCCACACGTAAGGACACACCCATGGCACGCGTGAAGCGCGCGGTCAACGCCGCCAAGAAGCGCCGCACCACTCTCGAAGCGGCCAGCGGCTACCGCGGGCAGCGCTCCCGGCTGTACCGCAAGGCGAAGGAGCAGATGCTCCACTCGCTGAACTACGCCTACCGCGACCGCCGCGCCCGCAAGGGCGACTTCCGGCAGCTGTGGATCACGCGTATCAACGCGGCGGCCCGCGCCAACGGCATGACGTACAACCGCTTCATCCAGGGCCTCAAGATCGCCGAGGTCGAGGTGGACCGCAAGAACCTCGCCGAGCTCGCCGTGAGCGACCCGGCCGCGTTCGCCGCGCTCGTGGAGCTCGCCAAGGCGAACGTCCCGGCGCAGGCAGCCGACGGGTCCGCCGCCTGAGCACGCCGAACAACAGCACGGTTCCGGGACCGCCCGGCACCGACCGCACCCCGCGCGTGGTCGCAGCACGCAAGTTGCTGCGCCGCGCGGGCCGCGATCGGGCCGGGCGGTTTCTCGTCGAGGGCGCGCAGGCCGTCCGCGAGGCCCTCGCGTACGGGCAGGTGCACGAGCTGTTCGTCACGGACGCGGCCGCCGCACGCCATCCCGATCTCGTCGACGCCGCTGACCGGGCCGGGGCGCGCCTGAGCCCGGTCACCGATCGGGCCGCGGAGTCGCTCTCCGAGACCGTCACCCCGCAGGGACTGGTGGCGGTCTGCGACCTGCTCGACGTCGAGGTGGCCACCGCGCTGGGCTCCGCGCCCACACTTGTCGCGGTGTGCGCGGGGATCGCGGACCCCGGCAACGCCGGCACCATCGTCCGGGTCGCCGACGCCGCAGGCGCCGACGCCGTGCTCCTGGCCGGCGACACCGTCGACCCGCACAACGGCAAGGCCGTCCGCGCCTCGACGGGCAGCGTGTTCCACCTGCCGCTGGCCCGCGACCGCGATGCCGCGGCCGTGCTGGCTGCATGCCGGGCGGTCGGCCTCACCCTCCTCGTCGCGGACGGGCACGGGGAGCTGGACCTCCACGCGCCGGCGACCGCGGACATCCTCGCCGGACCAGTCGCGTGGATCTTCGGCGGCGAGGCGCACGGCGTGCCGGCCGACGTCGCCTCCGCGGCCGACCACCGCGTTCGGGTGCCCATCCACGGCCGCGCCGAGAGCCTCAACCTGGCCACCGCCGCCGCGATCTGCCTCTACGCCACGGTCGCCGCGCGGCGCTGATCCGTCCGGTCACGCTGTCGACTCGACCGCCCGTCCGGCCGCCAGCACGACGTGGTCCTCCCACGGGCGCCCGACGATCTGCACCCCGACCGGCAGCCCGCCCGCATCCGTCCCGACCGGGATCGAGAGCGCGGGCGCCCCGACGAGGCTCGCCGGCAGCAGGTGGATGAACGGCTCGCCGCCGACGGCGCCCGTGCGCAGGGGAGCGGTGTCGGCAGTGGCCGGCGCGACGATCAGGTCGATGCCGGCGGTGGCGGTCAGGTAGCGGTAGACGTACTTGTCCCAGTCCTCCAGCTCGCGCATCACGTCGGCGCCGGTCAGCCCGGTCTGCCAGCCGGCACGGGCCCAGTACCTCCTGGTGATGTCCCAGGCGGGAGCGAGCCAGTCGAACTCCCAGCCGACCTCGACCGCGCCGGCGGCGACGAGCGCGGCGCCGGCCCGCCGGACGGCGTCCGCGACATGCGGTGCCGCTTCCCCGGAGGTGACGGCGACCCGCAGACCGCGCAGGTCCACCGTCGCCGACGGCAGCAGCGGGGCCGGCGCGGCGGCCGGATCGCGACCGTCCGGCCCGGCCAGCACTGCCAGCGCGTGCTCGAGCGCCTCGATCGACGACGCGAGCGGGCCGATCACCGTGCGACCGTCGCTGCGCGGGCCGACGCGGGGGTGGTGACCGGTGTTCGGCACGCGTCCCGCGGTGGGGCGCAGACCGCACACCCCCGCCCACGCGGCGGGCAGCCGGATGCTGCCGCCGGAGTCGCTGCCGATGCCGAGCACCGATGCCCCCGCCGCGACGAGCGCGGCCTCACCACTGCTGGATCCGCCCACCGAACGGGTGGAATCGAGCGGATGCGCCACATCACCCCACGGCTTCGTCTTCGCCACGACGACGGCGCCCGCGGCACGCAATCGTGCCACGACGGTCGCGTCGCGCGCCGGGCGACGGTCCCGGTCGGTCGTCTCGCCCGCGCACGGGAAGCCCTCGACGTCGATCCAGTCCTTCACCGTGACGGGCAGCCCGTGCAGCGACCCGACCGGGCCGCTGTCGGCGTAGGCGCGGTCGAGCGCGCGGGCGTCCGCCAGTGCTCGCGCGTCCTCGAAGAACGCGACCCCACCGATCTGCTCGTCCGCCGCCCGCAGCAGGGCGAGCCGGTCCGCGACGGCCTGCTCGGCCGTCTCCTCGCCTCGCCGGAGCCGGTCGCGCAACTCCGTGAACTCGTCAGCCATCCCGTGCCCTCGGTCGACGTCGTGCGATGCCACCCGCGAGGATGCTCGCATGGCTCCCATCCAGGTCGTCCCCGAACGTGACGGCACCTTCCGGTCGACCGTGGTGGTGGAGCCGCCCGACGGCCTGACCGAGCTGCTTCGCGATGTCGACTGACGGCGGGTCCGACGGCGCCGACCTGGTGAAGGTCGTCGTCGACCTGCCGGACGACGGCTGGTCGGGGTTCGCCACCGAGCGTCTGTGGGCCGTGCGCACCGGGCCCACCACGGCCGTGCTGGACAACAACCCGTTCTTCGCGCGCGGCCTCGCGTACGGCGACGAGGTGCAGTTCGAGGAGGACGCGGGCGGCGAGCTCCGGGTCACCGGCGTCGTCGCCCACTCGGGGTACTGCTCGATCCGGATCGCGCCCCTCGACCGGACGGACGAATTCCGCGACCTGGAGGTGCAGGCCGGCATCCGGGCGGTGTTCGTGCCGCTCGGCGTCAGCTGCGAGATGGCCGGCCCGCGCCTGTTCAACCTCGTGGCGCTCGCCGTACCGCCCTCGTGCGACTTCGCGGCCGTTCGACGGGCGCTGCTGGAGGGCGAGCAGGCCGACCGCTGGTCCTTCGAGGAGGGCTGCATCACACCGGAGTGGCGGGCGCTCGGCGGTGACGATCCTGGCGACGAGGGCGATCCGGACGAACGACCGGTGTCCCCGTCGTGACGCTCGGGAGCCGCTCTCTAGGATCGGCCACATCATGAGCGAGACCACACCCTTGGACGCCGACGCCCTGGCCGAGGCGGTCGCGGCCGCCCGCGCCGCTTTCGACGAGGCAGCCGACCTGGCAGCGCTGGCCGCCGTGCGGCCCGCGCATCTCGGTGATCGTGCACCGCTGCAGCTGGCCCGCCGCGAGCTGGGCTCCCTGCCCGGGCCCGAGCGGGCAGACGCCGGCAAGCGGGTCAACGCCGCCCGGCAGGAGGCGCAGGCCGCGTTCGACGAGCGCCGCGCCGTCCTCGTGATCGAGCGCGACGAGCGCGTCCTCAAGGAGGAGGCGGTCGACGTCACGCTGCCGTGGGACCGGATCCCGCGCGGCGCCCGCCATCCCGTCACGCAGATCGGCGAGCAGATCGCCGACGTGTTCGTCGGGATGGGCTGGGAGGTGGCGGAGGGCCCCGAGGTCGAGTCGTCGTGGCTGAACTTCGACGCGCTCAACTTCGGCAAGGACCACCCCGCCCGCACCATGCAGGACACGTTCTACCTCGGTGAGGGCGAGCAGTCCGGCCTGGTGCTGCGCACACACACCTCGCCGGTGCAGGCCCGCACCATGCTGGAGCGGCCGCTGCCGCTGTACGTCGTGTGCCCCGGCCGCACGTTCCGCACCGACGCGCTCGACGCCACCCACACCCCGGTGTTCCACCAGGTGGAGGGGCTCGCCGTCGACAAGGGCATCACGATGGCGCACCTCAAGGGCACCCTCGACGCGTTCGCCCGCGCCATGTTCGGCCCGGAGTCGCGCACCCGGTTCCGTACGTCGTTCTTCCCCTTCACCGAGCCGTCCGCAGAGGTGGATGTGTGGTTCCCGGCGAAGAAGGGCGGCGCCGGCTGGGTCGAGTGGGGCGGCTGCGGCATGGTCGATCCGAACGTCCTGCGCGCCTGCGGCATCGATCCCGACGTGTACTCGGGCTTTGCGTTCGGGATGGGCCTGGAACGCACGCTGATGTTCCGCAACGGCATCCCCGACATGCGCGACATGGTCGAGGGCGACGTGCGGTTCAGCCGAGCGTTCGGCATCTGAGCATCTAGGGGTTCTGAAGTGCGCGTAACGCAGTCCTGGCTGGCCGAGTACGTCGAGATCGGCGACGCCTCCGCGGAGGAGATCGGCGAGGCATTCGTCAAGGTCGGCCTGGAGATCGAGGAGATCCATCCGGCGCCCGACGTCACCGGTCCGGTGGTGGTCGGTCAGGTCCTCGAGATCGAGGAGCTGACCGAGTTCAAGAAGCCCATCCGCTGGTGCGAGGTGGATATCGGGAAGTCCGATCCGCAGGGCGTGATCTGCGGCGCCACCAACTTCGCGGTCGGCGATCTCGTCGTCGTCACGCTGCCCGGCACGGTGCTGCCCGGTGGCTTCGAGGTCGGCGCCCGCAAGACCTACGGCCGCGTCTCCAACGGCATGATCGCGTCGGTGCGCGAGCTGGGCATCGGCGCCGAGCACGCCGGGATCCTGGTGCTGCCGCCCGGCACCGCCACCCCGGGCACGCCGGCAGCGGACGTGCTCGGCCTCGCCGAGCCGGTGATCGAGCTCAACGTCACCCCGGACCGCGGCTACTGCTTCGCGGTGCGCGGGCTGGCCCGCGAGCTGGCCGCGTCGACCGACGCCGACTACACCGACCCCGTCGTCCGGGTCCCCGTGCCCGACGCCGACGGCGACGCGTGGCCGATCACGCTCGACGACGCCAGCTGCTCGCGGTTCGTCGCCCGCGGTGTCGACGGCGTCGATCCGTCCGCGCCCACCCCGTGGTGGATGCAGCGGCGGCTCCTCGCGGCCGGCATGCGCCCGATCTCGTTGATCGTCGACGTCACCAACTACGTGATGCTCGAGCTGGGCCAGCCGCTGCACGCGTTCGACCGCCGCCGGGTGACCGGCGGCATCGTGGTGCGGCGCGCGACGGCGGGGGAGAAGCTCACCACCCTCGACGACGTGGTGCGCTCGCTCGATCCCGACGACCTGGTGGTGACCGACGAGACCGGCCCGATCAGCCTCGCCGGCGTGATGGGCGGGGCGAGCACCGAGATCCCGGTCGGCGGCACCGAGCCGGTCGACGTGCTGCTGGAGGCCGCGACCTGGGAGCCGGCGCTGATCGCCCGGATGGCGCGCCGGCACAAGCTGCCCAGCGAGGCGTCCAAGCGCTTCGAGCGCACGGTCGACCCGATGCTGCCGCCGGTCGCGGCGGAGCGGGCTGCGCAGCTGCTCGTCGAGTTCGGCGGCGGCACGATCGTCGACGGTCGCACCGACGTCGGAGCCGTGGTCGCGCCGGCCCCGGTGCAGATGGCGCTGGACCTGCCCGACCGCGTCGCGGGCGTCACCTACCCGCGCGGCGCCACGGTGCGCCGGCTCACCCAGATCGGCTGCTCCGTCGAGCTGATCACCGGTGACGACGGCCGCGGGCAGGTCGTGGCCACCCCGCCGACGTGGCGCGCCGACCTCAGCCGCCCCGCCGATCTGGTGGAGGAGGTCCTGCGGCTGGAGGGCCTCGACCTCATCCCGTCGATCCTGCCGGCCGCGGCGCCGGGGCGCGGGCTCACGCCCGCACAGCTGCGCAAGCGGGCCGTGGCCAGGGCGCTCGCCGAGAACGGATACGTGGAGGTGCTGCCCTTCCCGTTCATCGACCCGACGGTCTGGGCCGCGTTCGGGCTCGACCCCGGCGACCCGCGCCGGCGCACCGTGCACGTGGTGAACCCGCTCGACGCCGAGCGCGCCGAGCTGGCCACCACCCTGCTGCCGGGTCTGCTCGACACGTTGGGGCGCAACCGTTCCCGTGGGCTGATCGACCTGGCCCTCTACACGATCGGGCAGGTCACCCAGCCGCACCACGAGACCGTCCCGATGCCGGATCCGCCGGTCGACGCCCGCCCGGGCGACGACGTGTACGCGCAGATCAACGCCGCGCTGCCCCAGCAGCCCATCCATGTGGGTGTGGTGCTCGCCGGTGACCGCGACGCGCGGGGTTGGTGGGGCCCCGGTCGCGCGGCCGAATGGTCGGACGCGGTGGCGGCGGCGCTGCTCGTCGGCAAGGCCGCCGGGGTGGAGCTGCGGCCCGTCGCGGCCACGCTGGCCCCGTTCCACCCGGGACGATGCGCGGAGATCCGGCTGGGCGACTGGCCGATCGGGCACGCCGGCGAGCTGCACCCCAAGGTCGTCGAGGCATTGGAGCTGCCGCCGCGCACCTGCGCGATGGAGGTCGATCTCGATCTGATCCCGCTCGACGAGTCCCGTCCGGTGCCGGTGGTGTCGCCGTACCCGCCGATCACGGTCGACGTCGCGCTCGTCGTCGACGCCGCGGTGCCGGCGGCCGCGCTGGCCGAGGCGCTCGAGGACGGCGGCGGCGCACTCCTGGATCAGGTGCGGCTGTTCGACGTCTATGTGGGCGAGCAGGTCGGGGAGGGCAAGCGGTCGCTGGCCTACACGCTGCGCTTCCGCGCCCCTGACCGCACGCTGACCAGCGAGGAGGCCAACGCCGCGCGCGACGCCGCGGTCGCGGTCGCCGTCGAGCGGCACGGGGCTGCGCTGCGCGGCTGATCGCTGGCAGGGTGGTCGGGTGACGACCATCGAGGCGAAAACCATCTCCGGCGCCGTCCGCGGATCCGTCGAGGACGGCGTGGCCCGGTACCTCGGCATCCCGTACGCGGCGGCACCGTTCGGCGCGAACCGGTTCCGGCCCGCGCAGCCGCATCCCGGCTGGTCGGGGGTGCGCGACGCGCTGGAGTTCGGCGCGACATCGCCGGGGCCGCCCTACCCGCACGGTTTCCGGGATGTGCTGCCCGAGCCGAAGGTCGCGGGCGAGGAGATCCTCAACGTCAACGTGTGGGCGCCCGAGGGGGCGAGCGATGCCCCCGTCATGGTGTTCATCCACGGCGGCGCCTTCATCAACGGCTCCAACGCCGTGTCCGTCTACGACGGCACCGCGTTCGCCCGTGACGGCGTGGTGATGGTGGGCATCAACTACCGGCTGGGCGCCGAGGGATTCCTGAAGCTGCCCGACGGGCCGGCGAACCTCGGCATGCTCGACCAGGTGGCCGCGCTGACCTGGGTGCGCGACAACATCGCCGCCTTCGGTGGTGACCCGGGCCAGGTCACGGTGTTCGGGGAGTCGGCAGGCGCCATGAGCATCGGCACCCTGCTGGCGATGCCGGCTGCCGAGGGCCTGTTCCGGCGCGCGATCCTGCAGAGCGGCGCCGGGCACCACGCGCACACGGCAGCAACGGCCGACAAGCTCGCCGCCGTGGTGGCCGAGCAGGTCGGTGTGCCGGTCGCCGAGCTGGCGCAGATCGCACCGGAGCGACTGGTGGAGGCGCACCTCGCGCTGCTGAAGGAGCTGCGCACCGCGCCCGATCCCGAGCGGTTCGGCGAGGCGGCTGCGAACTCACTGATCTACCTGCCGGTGATCGACGGCGAGACCCTGCCGGGTCTGCCCATCGAGCGGATCGCCGCCGGCGCCGGCCACGGCGTCGACGTGCTGATCGGCACCACGCGCGAAGAGGTCCACCTGTTCACGGTCGCCGGCGGGATGACGGAGTTCGTGACCGATGAGGCCGTCGACGGGTTCGTGGCGATGCACGGCCTGCCGGGCGACGCGACCGACCGGTACCGGGCGGCCCGCCCGGACGGGGCGCCGTGGGAGGTCCTGTCCGACGTCATGACCGACCAGCTGTTCCGCATCCCCGCGGTCCGGCTCGCCGAGGCGCACGGACGAGCGTGGGTGTACGAGTTCGGTTGGCCGGTGGCCGGGTTGGGTGGGCAGATGCGGGCCTGCCACGCGGCCGAGCTCGGGTTCGTCTTCGACACGCTGGCCGCGTCGGAGGGGATGAACGGTCCCGATGCGCCACAGGAGCTGGCCGACGCCATGCACAGCGCGTGGGTCGCGTTCGGCACCACCGGGGACCCGGGTTGGGAGCGCTACGGCGCGGCCCGCAACGTCCGCTCGTTCGGTACGGCGGTGGAGACCGTCGCCGATCCGCGTGGCGACACCCGCGAGCTGTGGACGGGTCTGCGCTAATTAGACAAACACCCTTGTAGTCAACACAAGGGTGTTCTACCTTCTCTGGCATGGCCGAGCCGGCACGTACCTACCGCTCGCCGCGGCGTGCGCAGCAGGCCCACGAGACACGGGTCGCTGTCCTCGCCGCGGCGCGCGCGTCGTTCGCCGAGAAGGGCTGGGCGGGCACCAGCATCCGCGACGTCGCGGCCGCAGCAGGCGTCTCCGTCGAGACGGTCTACGGCTCGGTCGGCGCCAAGTCGGCCCTGTTCGCGGCGGCGTACGACGGGGCGATCGCCGGTGACGACGATCCCACCCCGATCGCGGAGCGGCCGGCATGGCGCGCGATGGAGGCGGGCGCGACGTTCGAGGAGCGCGCCGGCGCGGCTGCCGACCTGATCGCGGGGATCATGCAGCGCTCGCACCAGCTCGAACGAACGCTGCGCGAGGGCGCCGCGAGCCATCCGGCGATGGCGGCGCTGCTCGCGGAGGACGAGTCCAACAGGCGCTTCGACACCCGCCGCGGCCTGGCGATCGTCCTGCAGCGGCCCGTGTCGGACGAGGAATCCGACCTGTTCTGCGCCTACACGAGCCCGGAGGTGTACGACGCGCTGGTCGTGCGCTGGGGATGGAGTCCCGAGCGCTACCGCGTGCAGATCGTTCAGTGGTTCATCGGAATGGGAGCACCCTGATGCGGCACGACATGGACGGCCCTGCCGACACGGCGATCATGGGCATCGTGCACGAGGCGCTGCGGCGCGACCTGCGCCGCTCCCGGTCGGCGCTGGTCACAACCCCGTACCCGGACGGTGCGCGGTGCGCTGCCCTCGCCGCGCACCTCGGCTGGATGATGCAGTTCCTGCACAACCACCACGGTGGCGAGGACGACGGGCTCTACCCGATGGTGCGGGCCGCGAACCCGGCCGCCGGCGAGCTGCTCGACCGCATGGACGCCGACCACCACGCCATCCATCCGGCGATGGACGCGGTCGAGTTCGCCGCGGCTGCATGGGGCCGCTCCGGGAGCGAGGTCGAGCGGGTGGCGCTGGTTGCGGCGCTGGACGAGCTCACCGACGTGCTGCTGCCGCACCTGGACCGCGAGGAGACCGAGGCGATGCCGCTGGTCTCGGCGTCGATCACGCACCGGCAGTGGGACAAGTGGGACCAGGAGCACAACATCAGGACCAAGTCCCTTCCCGTGCTGGCCGAGGAGGGCAACTGGCTGATCGACGACCTCGACGAGGCGCGCCGCCAGGTCGTGTTGGAGCTGGTGCCGCTCATCCCGCGGTTGATCGTGTTGTACGGGTTCGGTCCGGGGTATCGGCGCCGGGCCGCCGCCCGCTGGTCGGCGCCCGTCGCGGCGGTGCGGTCGTGACCGGCCTGCCGCAGGTCGGCGGCGCCGAGGTCGTGGTGGCGGCCCGGCCCGAGCAGGTGTGGGCGGTGCTCTCCGACGTCACGCGGGTCGGGGAGTGGAGCGGGGAGTGCCGTGGCGCAGGATGGCTCGACGGCGCGACCGCCGTCGCACCGGGCGTCCGGTTCCGTGGGACCAATCGGGTCCGGTGGATCCGGTGGGCGCGGATCTCGTCCGTCGAGCACGTGGATCCCGGCCGGGAGCTGCGCTGGCTGACTCACGGGCCGGCCCCGATGTGGGACTCGACGGAGTGGACGGTGCGCCTCGACCCCGAGGGCGAGGGCACCCGCATCCGTCAGGACTTCCGCGTCGTCAGCCTGCCGGCGTTCTGGGAGCGCGTCTTCGCCTTGTTGATCCCGGAGCACCACGATCGGACGGCCGGGCTGGCGGCCGACCTGCGCCGGCTCGGTGACGTTGCCGCCAGGTCGCTCAGCCGACGTTGACGCGGCGGGCCGTCTCGGCCCGCACACGCGGTGCCACCTCGGTGCCGAGCAGCTCGATCGCACGCAGCACGTCGCGATGGGCGACGTCGCCGATGGCCATCTGGATGAGCATCCGGTCGTGGCCGAAGATCTCGTGCAGGTGCAGGATCTTCTCCGCGACGGCCTCGGGATCACCGACGAGATAGGCACCGTCGATCCCGGTGGCGGCGTCGAACGCGGCCCGGTTCGTCGGCCCCCAGCCGCGCTCGCGGCCGATCCGGTTCATCACGTCGGAGTGCGCGGGGTAGTAGGTGTGGGCCGCGGCTTCGCGGGTGTCGGCGACGAAGCCGTGCATGTTGAGGCTGGTGTGCTGCGTGCCGCCGGCCTGGCGGTACAGCTCGACGAGCGGCGCGAACTGCGCCGGCCGCCCACCGATGATCGCGACCGCCAGCGGGAGATCGAGCCGCCCGGCGCGCACCACCGACTGCGCGTTGCCGCCGACGGCCAGCCACACCGGCAGCGGCTTCTGCAGCGGCCGCGGGTACACCGGCTGGTCGACGAGCGCCGCGCGGTGGCGACCCGACCACGTCACCCGCTCCTGAGCGCGCAGGGCGAGCAGCAGTTCCAGCTTCTCGGCGAAGAGCTCGTCGTAGTCGGCGAGATCGTGGCCGAACAGCGGGAACGACTCCACGAACGAACCGCGCCCGGCCATGATCTCCGCCCGCCCGTCGGAGAGCAGGTCGAGTGTCGCGAACTGCTGGAAGACCCGCACCGGATCGTCCGAGGACAGCACGGTGACCGCGCTGGTCAGCCGGACGCGCTCGGTGCGTTCAGCGGCGGCGGCGAGGATCGTCCCGGGCGTGGACGAGGCGTAGTCGCGACGGTGGTGCTCGCCGAGGCCGGCGACGTCGAGGCCCACCTCGTCGGCCAGCGCGATCTGCTCGACCGCCTCCCGGATGCGCTGCGCGGGCGACGCCGCACCCGCCTCCAGCCCGACATCGACGAATCCGTAGACACCGATCTCCACAGCCGCAGTCAACCACGCGACGCGAGACGATCAGCCGGCCTCACCGACGACCCGCAGCGCCTCCCGCCGCGAGAGCGGGGACAGCTCCGGATGGGCGGAGACGAACGCGCGCACCCAGTCGGGATCGGTGCGGGCGTGTTGGCGCAGAGCCCAGCCGATGCCCTTGCGCAGGAAGAAGTCGGGATCGGCCGTGTTGTCCTCGATGGCCGTGGTCAGCAGGTCGAGATCGATGTCGGCGCGCGCCGAGAGCTGGCAGATGACGGACGTCCGGCGCAGCCAGCGGTCCGGGTCGGTGGCCCAGCCCCGCACCAGCGGCGTGACCTCGGTGGGATGAGCGCGCAGCAGCCGGCCGACGTGCCGGTTGGCCAGCTCGTCGGTGACGTCCCACCAACCGGCGTCGACGATCCACGCCCGCAGCCGCGGCAGCCAGTCCAGGCCCACCCACGGCAGGTGCCGGCGGTGCCCGGCCAGATCCATCGCGAGATAGCGCTCCTCGCGGTAGGCCGCCGCGCCCCACAGGTCGTCGACGGTGGTGGCCAGCGCGGCCCCGTCCGGGACAGGATGCGCCGCAAGCGCCGCCCGCAGCACCCGCCCGCGGACGGGCTTGGGCACCCCGCGGAACGGCATCGCCGACTTCATGTAGGCCTGCATGGTCGGCGCCGCATCAGGATCGGCCAGCTCGGCCAGACCGTTGCGCAGAGCCTGTGCCAGCCCGTTCACCCGGCCGCCCGCACGCGGTCGAGGCTGCGGGCCCAGCCGCGGATGTGTTCCACCAGCTCCGGCGGCGAGACGATCTCGGCGTCGACCCCCAGCACGGCCAATGCCATCGCCGGCCAGTCCAGCGACTCGCTGCGCCCGCGGAACCGGCACCCGTAGCCGTCGTCGACGATCTCGCCCCACCGCCCGAACGCAGCGCGCACCCGATCGCCGGGTACGGCGAACCGGATCTCGATCTCGTGGAACGTCGGTCGCTGGTCGACGGCGGCCCGCACGAACTCGGCGGCGTCGGCGGCCGGCAGCTCGCGCGGGCGAAACCGGACGTCGGTGCGGCGCGGGGCGGCGAGCCGGTCGAGCCGGAAGCTGCGCCACGCGTGCCGGTGGAGGTCGTACGCGACGAGGTACCAGCGCCGCCCGAGCGCGACCAGCCGCAGCGGTTCCACGAGCCGCTCGGTGCGGGCGCCGTCGGCGGCGGTGTAGGCGAACTCGACGCGCTCCTCGGCCCGGCACGACTCGGCGAGCGTGGTGAGCACGTCCGGATCGACCGTCGGCCCGCCGGAGGACCACGCCACCGGGGTCGTCATCGCGCGCAGCGCATCCACCCGCCGGCGCAGCTTCGGCGGCATCACCTGCACCACCTTCGCCAGTGCCCGCACCGACGACTCGGCGATGCCGGCGACCCCGCCCTGCGCAGCGGTCTGCAGGCCGACCGCGAGCGCTACCGCCTCCTCGTCGTCGAGGACGAGCGGAGGCAGGGCGGCGCCGGCGGCCAGCTGGTAGCCGCCGTCGATCCCGCGTGCCGCGTTGACGGGGTAGCCGAGTTCGCGCAATCGTTCGACGTCGCGGCGCAGGGTGCGCACCGATACCTCGAGCCGATCCGCCAGCTCGGCGCCCGGCCAGTAGCGGTGGGTCTGCAGCAGCGACAGCAGCCGCAGCGTGCGAGAGCTCGTGTTCGCCATAAGCTCCAGGATCCGTCGAATTGAGGTCAGGAACTGGCACTTGTCGGCCATAGAGTACGACTCATGACCACCGCGGAGAACACCACTGTGAACACCACCGTCACCGGCGAGCGGGCCGACATCCTGGCCAGTCTCGCCAAGGCCCGCCACTTCCTCCTGCACCCGAGCCAGGGGCTCACCGACGAGCAGGCCAACACCCGCAGCACGGTCAGCGCGCTGACCGTCGGTGGCCTCATCAAGCACGTCGCGGAGGTGGAGCAGGGCTGGGCCTTGTTCGCCGCCACCGGCCGGCACGGTGGCGAGGACGCCTGGGCCGACAGCCCCCAGGAGTACACCCCGGAGCTGATCGAGTCGTGGGAGGCGAACTTCCGGCTCGTCGACGGGGAGACGCTCGACGGCGTGCGGGCCAAGTACGCGGAGGTGGCCGCGGCTACCGACGAGCTGGTCCGCACCGTCGACCTCGACACCTCCTACGAGCTGCCCGAGGCGCCGTGGCAGCCGGCCGGTGAGTTCTGGACGGTGCGTCGGGTGTTCCTGCACATGGTCGCCGAGATCGCCC
>Ga0307513_10007460_pt1 | contig 14170 bp, 15 predicted proteins | sample 15_EM_MG_FD_202174 | JGI IMG/M metagenome (GOLD analysis project Ga0307513, IMG submission 202174) | Populus trichocarpa ectomycorrhiza microbial communities from riparian zone in the Pacific Northwest, United States - 15_EM | ecosystem: Host-associated > Plants > Roots > Unclassified | place... | reverse complement strand
CGACAATTACAAAATTGTTGTATTCGATATCGATATTTTCGGGTTAGATGGTAGAATTCTCGATCCCGTATGCCGGAACCAGGGTGATCCCCACCGTGTTTCCGACGAACTCCTAAGATGGCATTTCCGCCAATCAATCCTCGCGAATGTCCGAGGAGCAGGAGAACCGATCTTCGAGCATGACTTCCCACTAGGGCATGACATGGTGGGGGAGATCCTGGCCGGTCCATATGGGCAGGAAAGATTCCGATTGGAGATAGCACGCAGGTTGAGAGGTTTTCCGAAAGACAACCGTTTCCGTCCTAGCGAGACTCTTCAGCTCTAGGCTTAGAGACGAACCGTTAAATTATTTACTGGAGGCCTGGCAGTATTGCAACAGAGATCTTGCAAGCGAAAAAAGCGCCACATCGGGGAATGTTTGCAATGAGCTAATAATAAAAAATCTTGCAATGGGAGGTTTTTCTTGCTTCATTTTCTTTCTGAGTACTCATCTTTAGGCTAGCTATGTTCTGGTGGCTGGGGTAGTTGCAGTATAATGAATCTGAATGTTGCACCAACGGGAGTTCCCCTGCTTTCTTGTTCAAAAGTCTTTTATATAAGAGCACTAGGAGACGCCACAGAATTTCTATCGTCTGGTCAGGTGTCAGTGCAGGATATCAAGGGAGTGACTGTATTCCATCTCCTCTCAGATCCTGTATTTCTTACCAGCCTCACGGTCACCCAGCCACTATTTTTTCCAACAATCTCTAGTATTCTCCTATCCTGGTCTATTCCAATGCCGAATAACAATTTGCAACGACAACCATCTTATCCACCTTCGAGGGGTGAAAACAAGTAAAAAACAGTGAAATAAGAAAAAATCGGGTCGGCTGAGAATTGAACCCCCGTCGCTCACGCTGATAGTTAACTGACAGGCCGAAATACTAACCACTATAATAGAACATTCCTTTAGCAATTGGTCTCGATCCCAAAGCTCATGCCGGGGGCATATTATACCCTTCTCCTCCCCCTTCCCAATCCCCACAACCCCCATGGGTGACTGCCGGCTTTGGTGAATTCTCGCAGTCAAATAGTTGGTTTGCAGTGCGGGAGAGGAGCGCCAGCGTGAATGTTCGTTGTAGCGGCGCACCCCCGCGGTTCCGTAAATAGAGAGGGTACGTGAGTGTTACGGTTAGCAGGAGGGTTTTATACACACCGAGGTCGGTTTTGGATTGAGTTGATTTGTTGCTCGACGGCGGACACGTCGTCGGTTAGATCTCTAGAGTGGATGTGGGTGGCACTAAGGGCCGTGGGGTTTCCTGGATCGACTTTGATGAGGAGGCTTCTGTTTTCACCCGGGACGAGGTACGAGTAGGGGATTCGGTGTCCCCGATCACCTCGAGGATTCGCGAATCTCCTGCACGGTATAGAGGGATGACGGCGTTCTAGGCTTCACCAAGGTACACCCCCATTCTTAATATTGATACAATCCCTTCCATCCTAATGGGTATTTACTCGCTGCGACTATATTAATTTCTAATTCCGGATGGAGGTAGGGCATCGGCACTTGGTTAGGTCACTGAATAAACAAGCTACGATTGTGGCTCATCCGAAGAGCAGAGGAGTACTTCCGGCACCTTGTGGAATCGGCTGACCCTGCAAGTGATGAGGACCTGGGCGAATTGGCCACAGACAAGTTAGGAAGGACGGTGGCTGGGAGGCTGTTTTGTAAAACTCTATTCAACCTAGCGTGATGTGCGGATGGTGGATTCCCTTTTTGTAAGTTGGTTTTCTGTTGGAAAATCCTTATTTCTTGTCTATAGAATAGAAGTTAGCATTGACTTGACGAATGACTCACTCCGTCGAGCAGCTAAGAGTCCACAGAATCTTGAAAAGAAGATCGGCGGGATGAAGGCAAAGGACCCGGTGAAGCTACAAAAAAAGTATAAGAGGCTTGTTGAAGGTAGTGTTCCGAACTGTCCGGGGGCCCTAGGGGGGACGGCCGGGATAATGCCAAGAGGACGGGACGGGCACGACGGGACAGCTAGCCGGAGTCCGGTGTAAGGCAAATTAATCGGGGGAATGCCGGGCTAGGCTAGGACCGCGGGGCCCACATGCTAGGCCATTCTTAGTATAGTGAGACACACGTCATATCAGCTACTTATGCGGACGGCAGGGGAGATGGCAGGACGGCCAGAATTGCGCGGGGGACTATACGTGGTATCAGAAGACGGTAGGCTGTGGGTAAGGACGGCGGGGGGGGACCCAGACTGCAAGTATTTCCGGGGATGGCGGGGCACGTGTTGACAAAAGTGAGGGGGACTACAGGGGACAGGTGGGGATGGCTCATGACGGCCGGGGGTGGGTAATGACGGCCGGGGGTGAGAACCGCCGGGGCTGAGTAAGGACGGCCGGCACGGCGGACAAAGTATGAGTGATAAATGGTGATGCCTTGTAACCGAGATAATAAATAATATTCCCACAAGAAAAAGAAGAATGTTAAATAGATTATCGAGTGCTGTCAACTTCTCGGTAGAAAATTCTACTGTCATACTAGGATTATTACCCAATCATTATTCATTATGCTTTCTTGCTTATTATTTTACACATACGCTTCATGATTTGATCATAAACCATGAGCATGATGAAATTATTAACTTGAAGTTTCTAAAAATATAGGAGAAGTGATCTCAACAGGAAAATTCCACAGGGCCCGTCCCATCTCTATTTCCCATAGTCCGCCTCCATGGACTCGAAAAAAGACGGACTAGACGGTTCGGAACACTGGTTGAAGGCTTGCGGGCGTTGATGGGGGGGATCGAAGGAGATTCTTTCATGAATAATCGAGCTTAAATTATAGTATTCATGCCAGCAAGATCAGAGATTGACTTTTAGAAGCACTGCCCAAGAATTTGTTGAAGGGGGCGGTACCTGGGAATATGAGAAGAGCTGAGCACATCCCATTTTGGAAACGGTCTGTTGAGTATCTGAACGTATTTGCACCTTCCGCCTGGGCAGACATATGCGGGTTGAATGGAAAGACATGAATGAAGGTGTTACATCTCATTTTAGAAGCACACTTTTTTTCTTTTTTCCAGCACTTGAAGGACTGGACTTTTATCGAGAAACAAAAATTCCGGTTGCGAATAGCTTTTAGGAGAAGACCAGTTGGTCTGACAAGATTATCAGTTGTGTGGTGAACGTTTAACCTCGCTTGTACCAACCTTAGAGTTAGCTAACATCGAGGACTACGAGTCGCTACATGAGGTGCAGATATTTGCACCTTTAGTTGCGACATACGAGAAAAGGTTGTTCCTTATTCATGAGCCTTGCGAATCTGAGACAACTACTGTGCGGAATCCAATTCTCCACTTTGCTTGTTTAGATGCTTCTATTGCTATCAAGGCAGTTTTCAAGAGGTTCTCTTACGTTGTCATCACTTCGGGAACCATCTCTCCGCTAGAGATGTATCCCACGTTGTTAAAGTTTAACATTGTTGTACAAGAGTCGAATTCCATGACAATTGCACCAAGAGGTTTGTTGCAAAGGATCGCCACTAGGAGTAGTAACTAAGTAGCGGTTAGTACAACCTTCGAGATAAAAAATGGCCCAAGTGCTGTACGAAATTACGGAAGTCATTCAGTCGAATTCCCTAATATTACGTCCGATGGGATGGTTGGGTTCTTTACTGGTTATCTATACATGGAGAGCATTATGAGTATATGGCAAAGGATGGTAGGCTTTCCGGCTCGCAGCATAACACGGGTTTCGACTGATTACTTGCAGGGAATTGTGGATGAAGTCTGAAAATACAAGTTGATCCTTAACTATAGAAACCCTCGACAGTCAAGAAACAAGTCTGGAACTAGAAACCTACCGAACCGGTGACTGTAAAGCAAGAGGTGCAGTAAGGCATGGTGTCGCCGCCCGTGCAGAAGTCTCGGAAGGAACAGATTTCGACAACCATTACGGTTGAACCGAGCGATGTATAGGTAAGTCTTCCAACAAACTGGTGCTCACCACTAACAATTATGTACGGAGGAGTCCCATTCCGGTACACCCAATACCGGATCCTAAAAACCCACGGCGAATTCCGCCGCGAAAACTACCCCATTCAAAAAAATGACTTCCTCTCTTTCGAAGTGACGAGCCACGCAGCGCAATGCCGGGTCATGTCCGCCGTGGGAAGAATGATTACGGGATAAGGGTATTTGTTGACCACCGGTTAGGAAAGCAGGGAAGTGAACTGCCCAAGTGCACCAACTAAGCCCTCCTGGAGTCAAACGTCAACCTATCGATGGATGTGGCAGTCGCCACTGCAAAGAGTTTCTAAGGGCGGTTCGTGCTATAGGATCAGAAGGGCTTATCGATGTGGCACTTAGCGGATTTGAAGGAACACTAGAGGAAGGGGGCAAGTAGCAGCAGGTTAGGGAGGACGGGGGGAGAGAGGTGGCTATGCTGAATGCGGCAGTGTGATGTATTTTTATGGTACAGTGGGGGCTGATCTCTAGAGCTGTGATATGATATGACGATATGTTAAATTATCATAGGCGGCAGTGGTGGGTTGTTTTTGGGATGGAGAAGGATATGAGGGATTGGGTTGTGTTTTTTCCTCTCTACAACGGGGGATTCTTTGAGGTGGCTGATATTATTAATTATTATTTTTTGAAATCCACCGCTAGAGTGTGGTACACTGTTTATAAACTTAGCCATTAAAAATACAAACAGCTGGAATTTCAATTATGAAAGCCCCATCATATCCTTCATGCACCAAAGGAACGAGACCGGAAAAGAACTAAATTACAATCTCCCAATTGCCCCCTCTCTCCTTCGATCAACTCTATTGCCGAAAGAAAGACAATCTATTCATTATCGTGGTTTTCATCCTCATTCTCATGCATCCCCTCTGCAGAGTCGACTTCCAAATCCTCCTCAGGATCGACTCCGACATAACTATCGCTGAGCAAGAACAACTCGAGTTCATACCTGCCTGGTTTTAGCACTGTATAGTCAAACCTGACACCCAGCCTCCTGCCACCAATCACAACTCCCCCGGCCGCCAAAAACTTCTTACTACTCTCCTTATGAACAACAATCCACCAATTCACAATTTAATTTTCGAGGTAGCAGGGCCGGTGCACAGTTGTGTCAACCTCTGCTTTCTCATCTTCCTCGTCGAGCTTAAGGTCGATGTTAACACTGATTTAGGAAGGGGAACTAGTGACCACTGAGTGGGGCCTTTGGGCTCGTAGGCGAGGTCGATACCGGGGTATTTTCGTTTGTGAAGTGAGCGATTTTGCCGATCTGGGGTTCAGTGATGAAGGTTCGCTGGAAGAGGAGGTGGGTACAGGTGGAGTCTTCCCCCAAACCATCCATGAAATCGAAGATTGTTTTGACGCTGTGACATTTGTTAGCTTGGTTTTTATTATTATTTGGGTCGGGGAATGAAATGTGCCTGAGTTCGCGAGCAGCCCATACACGCTCTGGCGCGAAACCTGGAAGTTGCATGAGTGCGCTGTTGTGGTCCCACATTGCCTAGACTCATCTAGCTCATTTCCATCGGGCTCATAGCCTTCAAGTGACCTTTTGAGACAAAACTTCCATGCAAGCGCTTAAGAGGTTGAGGATCTTCCAACACTATAGCCTAATCAGTTGCCGGGTCCGCGGGGAGCTGCATTCTGAGGAAGTGGGCTTGGGGAAGAATGAATGCCTTGAGGTGCGAGGATTCATAACCTTTGTGCGAAATCTTTACTGGGACGTAGTCGTAGATGAATCAACGGTATCCTGAGTTCCTGATAGTCTTTGTACTTATTTCCGTGACGAAAGAACTGTATTGATACTCTGGAAACTGACTTTCAATGGGGAGAGCTTCGTCCAAAAACTCCAGCTAGTAGTCTCTCTTAACAGCAGTGGTCATCAGAGGAGCTTTACCAAATTTGTTCTCGCCTGGCTTCGAAGGCTTCCCAAGCATCTGAAGAACCCCACTGAGAGGGTAATTAATATAGCGATGTCCCTCTTCAAAGAATTGAGTGCCCATGACAATCACCATATGAGCGGTCATGCTTATTTCCCAAGCAACGCATCTGGAAGCCAAGAGGATCTTGAAAGCGCCACCCTCAAACTGCTGCTCTACAATACACGTGTAATTTTTGCCTAGCGCCTTATGGTAATACCCAATCCCATGCGATAGACTCTCTGCGAGCGGCCTCTCTTGGATAATGTACGGACGTGAGGAAATATCCTCTAAATTGGCATTCCAAAATTTGCCCTCATTGTCGTCGGCAACAGAGTAGGCTAGAATATCTAGTGCACTAGATCGACATTTCGTTCAACTTGAGACAAAAAGGATTACCTGTTTGTCTGGAGGCACTGAGGGTATGGCCAAGTCAGCAGGTTTTGCCATTTACATCATCATTGATGGGAAGTGCGGAATGTAGTAGCATCGGATGTGAATCTCCAATGGGGTAGGGGGCTGGGGCTGAAGTTGTAGATAGTGTGCTTGTCGGCTCCAATCCATTCGCCCATGTCTCAATCATTCGATAATGGGACCCTGAGGGCAACGATGCTCATTGGGGTTTCCGTCTGCGCAGCGATGTAGTTCATTTTGGATATATTAATCTCCTAAGCGAGCCCATTTTGTCCCCCCACCCCTGCATTTGAAGCTTATCGGCAATGAATAGCTCGACCGTTTGTACGTTCTTCTGTATCTGCCACTGGGTTGAAAGCACATCCCATTGTGTTCATGTAGCTAGAATCAGACCTCTGAAGAAGCTTCAAATCCGTGCTTGTTTCCCTGATTAACTTGAAGATTTCCTTGCGGCCATCGATCTCGCTCAGTCTCGACTCCAATCTTCGTACCCCTGGTGCACTAGCTCCTGGAAGGGGGAAATGTATAAGGCCCTTCCCAGCCCTCGTCCTTGGGCCAATGCTGGAGAAGCGCATACTCCCCGCAAACCGTCTTCCTGCTTCGAGTCGGAGCTCTAATAAACATATTATCGTCCCTGTCGAATAGAGACTTGAAAACCTGAGTCTGTATCTTGTTAAACTACCTCCATTCAGGGTAGAGATCAATAAATTCCGGCTTTTTCAATTCCTCGACGGGTAAAGGCACAAAATCCAGTAAGGGTGTGTGTGGTGGGAACCGCTCCGGAAGGATTAACCTCATAAACGATGAGGCAAGCTTGGTCCCCAAGCGCACCCATCCACCGGAAACAACAATGATAAAGTAATTAGGACCATTGGCTCTGTCGTTGGTGCCCTGAACTCAACCAGATGGTCGTTGTTCTCTCCTTTGCGCAGAATAATTTGGTCGTGGAGCAGTATCTCTTCGCCGTCGCAATTTTCAACCAATATCCAGAATGTCTCTGCTGTTCCGTTATATACGTCATCCAAAATGAAGTCTGGTGTGATAGTTTGAACATCCAATCTTGGAAATCGCTCTAATAGGCTGTGCGCTAGCCTTCCCATCCTTGCGCTATTGAAAATCACCCCTAGATGAGGGGGATCCATAGTAAAGTGCTTAGACCAAGTGAACTAGGTAGCATGCTCAGCCTTCGTTACAATCAGGAGGTGACAATTCTTCGTCCACCCAAGCCCCGTGTCGTTACCATTCTGTCGCGATTTTTCGCTGTCTTCAGGAGGAGGGGGAACTTGTATTGTATCGGGGACCCCAGGGCCATTCAATCAGGGAATGAGACCGCCCACGCCAGAGACCTGGTTGTCGATATCTGTTTGTTTAAACATGGTCGACCTAGTTGCAATTTTCCGCCAAAGAGGTCGTTTTTTAACATTTTGTCAGCCGACCAACCCTATTTCTTTTGCCAATGTTTCCATCATGAGAGATAGTTAAGCTCCTATAATTATTCCCCGCAAAAGTAAGCTTTGGCTATAGGGTAAGTAAAATGCCCAATGATGGGAAATTGTAGTTAGTTCCCTCACTAGGAAGACGAGAGGCATCAAGTCTGTATCTCCCCTCAGCTCACCTGAAGAGAACACATTTGGTGTGGGTAGCCATTAGTGAAGCCATAATAGTAGATTATGAACCCCCCACATGCCCTTATCCTACTGCCCAGAAACCGTGTGAGGTAGTAAACGCTCCATCGCGGGAATGGAACTCGATGTCATAGCATTAAACGTAGTGAGCCAATCCTCCCGTTCGTCTGTTTTTCCCCGTAAGCAATACATTTAAGCACAAAAGAAGTGCCTCGGCATAAATTTGCGCGCAAGTTCAATTTTTCCCAACGACGCTCCTCCCAAAGCCCCATCCAATCCTCACTCCCCCTCTTTTTTCGTCCTTCCTTTTCTTTACCGAAGGGTAAACCAAAGGCGACGACATACCCGAGTATATCCCTGCACAACATTTTTCATCTTTTCTCTTTCTGTCGGGGTGAGATTAGATGTTTGGAAGAGGCAACCGCCAACCGCCAACTCAACTCAACAGCGCAGAAAACAACTCAGAAGATACTTACAAGTTACAGGGGGTATGTTTTCGCACACACCAAAGTGGCTGACCAGCAAAAAACACTAGAAAATTGGTGGGTCACAAAGTGGTGTGTGCGAAAACATACCCCCTGTGCCTTGTATAAAAAAATACGGCCAGTTGCTAGTACAAGTAGTAAAGGGTCTAAACACACTTAGTAGGAAGTTCCCGGTGTCGGGCTGTTTTGCTAGACCCGTTTAGTTGGATGGTGTGTCGCGCGTGCCGAACTCACCCTCCCGTGCGTCTGTGCGCAATTGTGACCTCTTGGTAACCGGACAATAAATCGGTGGGAAGCTGACTGGACGATGAATTGCGAAAAGGCCTGGACAAGGATGAGAAAAAGACTGAAGCGCTTGAACGAATTGAGAAGGAAAGGAAAGGTTGTTGATTGGCTGGTTATTCTCACTGTGGTTGTTCGTTGCTGGCCAGGATATTGTACATATGAGGCAGCATATAAGGTAAAGTGTGCGCGCCAAGCTAACTAAAGCCACTTGAGAAAAAAACTCGACCCGATGGCCATTTTACACCAAAACCAAGCACGCTTTACCATTTAATCACACCCAATAGATCTGGAGGTTCCAATTTAGGCCAAATCAAACTGGGAAACAGGTAGAGAGTGTTTTTTAAGAAGAAAACATTTGCTGCCTGATAGGCCGGCCTATAACGTTATGGCCTCGGCCGACTCACACATAGCGAGCGGCCACTACAACAAAATTCACTGTAAATGATTCCCAATTACCCAACATGATTAAAAACCAAGGAACAATTTCACTTCATTAGCAAAGAAAACTTTCAAAGAGACTAGAGATAGTGAATTAATTAATTGAATTGTAGAAAAGAGCTGGTGTTATAGTGGATCAATTTGAACAGTAGGATGGTGACTATTCCAAGGTAGCAAGGCAGGGGGTTGACCGTATCATAAATAGTTTACAAAATAACATTGAAAATACACCAGTTTTGCTTTATTCGCTTGGGGATTAAAAGTAGTTCCTGCTGAAGAGCGACGATAGGGGGAATGATGGTGGGATAGGGCAGTGCTGGTGGCCCTGAGGGTAAGTTAGGGGGTTGGAACTTCAACTTTAATCTGTGGGTCTATATGCGCCTATCAGGGCTGATCAGCTTTCATAGTTGATCGAATTTGGCCTGTATTGGTCTATGCTACTTTCAGGAGTGGCCTGCCTTAGACTGGCCCATTGGGAACACCGTTTCTGATCAAGATTGAAAGATTCAGTTAAGGTCCTTGGAGTCCACTGCGTAAAGTGCCATTCTGAACACTGACACCCAACTGCCGCTGTGCACTGGTAGAACCTACCAGAGGGGACCTGCCTTATTGACCAGGAATATTTTCATTCCTGGAAACAAATTTCAGGACAATCTAGCCAGATGTAGCTGGAGTCCAGCCTATCGCACCGTGGTTGAAATTATAAAAGCAAGAGAGCTTGCCAGGCTGGACATTTCTGCGAAGGAGAAAGAAAAAGAATCTCCATGGTTGCTATGTGAAGAGGGTCGAACTTAGAATGACCGTGGAGAAGGCAGTTTCTATTGGTTGCCTTGGGGGATTCACTTTGTATACTACTGAAGCCTGCATTCTTGCCACTCACATTCCTCCAGTTGTAGAAGACAGGTTCTCTATCTACAACCAAACTGAGTACAGGAATGATAGAATCGAAATGTTTTCCTACCTTGTAATGACCCCACAGACAGGCAGCCACAGCGGACTAGCCTCATGCCCATATGGTACACCAAGAGGTAACCAGACTGAGGCTCGACCAATATACTTAGTATACTACTGATAGACATGAGTTGAAACAGGTGTCTACAAAGTGACTTGGTGACGTAGGGTTAGACAGGGTAACCCAGGTATGCCAAAGTTACCCCACTAGGCAGGGTAACCTTGGGAGAGCACGCTTGCGTAAAGTTAAGAACACATAGTAAACATTGCACAGATCTCTGGGGGAACATTATATATAGTCTTGCGGACTCCCGATAGGAATAATGGCATGAAAGGGTAAAGTTACCCTACCTTGGAAACATGATTACCCTACCATGGGGACCCTGTTGTTCAACTGAGGTACGCCAGTTACCCTACCTTGACCGACAAAGTCATCTGCATACTTAGGGGAAAGTAATCCAACTATAGATGGGCTCTTAGATATGTACACAGCGAGTTGGCATGGCACGAAAAGGGCTACTGACGGAGCAGGAGTAGTCCAAACCTCCTGTAATTTTCAGGGGATGTTTCTAACACCCCCTTGCGGCCCCATCAGTGGTACTGCGCGACAGCAGGGTATGGCTGTATAGTTGGGTGCTTTCTCGTAAAGTAAGATCCATAGGAACGCTCCCACAACACAGTATGAGTTGTGGCCGTCCAACCGACCAGAAGCTGTTCGCAGGATATATAAGGTGTGTGAGTGTAACGGCCTCCTGGGGCGCCACCTTGATAACACCCGGGAACCACCTACGGGGATACTTTGACCTCCAGGTAGTGGTATGGTTAACTGTAGAGGGCGTGGGGCTGACAAGGGAACTAGCTGCAAGGCTACAAGGACACCCAGACCAAAGCCAGTCACAGGCAACCCCGTGAACTGTAGCATTACTATGGGTTATTAGTGGACTCTAGAGGTGTGAGTCTTGTCATGATTGAAGAGAGTCCCACACAGTTGGCTGTGGGTAGTGACCATGCAGTCAAGCCGCAGGAGATTTCTTATTGGAGGAGCATCCAGGCAAGTTTAGAAGGTTAGTATAACCAAGTAGATTTGCTGATGGGCTCTGTAGCTTGTATAGATGAAACCACCACTATTATTATGGGCATGTTGGGCGGCCACGGTCATGCTACCGATAGGAAAGAGTTTTTCCTCATGCAGATGAGGCTGGAGAGGCATCACCGGGAGCACTTCCTATTTGTGGCGATAGTTAATATCCGAGTGGTCAGACTCCCTCCGAGTCCTAGCTCTCTTTTGGCAGGTGAGTTGGACAGCCCTGAGCTGAGCAGGATGCTCACAAAAGGTCAGCATGGTTGATGGGTGTCCTCTGGCTTTAGATTATTCTGCGTAACTAAAGCGAGGGACACTCAATTCTGATACCCAACGATCTTCGAGAGAACTTATTCAGTGGAGCTTTCGGGCTTAATGATATTAAATTTTACCGCTTCATTCTACTCTGAATTATGTTTATTTTTATTTGATTCACACTTCTACTTTGAGTCTTTGGTGCGGTCGCAATCTTAGGATCCATCTTCCTACAGAGTGCCTCTGTTATATACCCCCTCTGGCTTGGTGATGTGCAAGTTGTGCTTGCACTGCCGTAACATATCCTTCTGACTGCTGGGATGGAGAGGGTACATAACAGTCAATTCCAGATTCAGTTCGCACAGTTGCGATTAATAGCTAGGCGTTAGTCAAGGTACTTGGGAATCTGTTTGACAGCCTAATATATTTCTTGGTTGTGGTTGAGTGGAAAGAAATCATGAAAGCACTGTTCCCACTCGCATTCAGCAATCTTCTCAAGCTGAATCACCTCTGCAAAAGCTGCCCTAGACATTCTGCCAGAAAGCCTTTAACGCACGATGTAGTCAAAACTGATGCCTTGATTAATGCTTTTCTCAAGCAACTCTCCTAGCAGTGTCTTGATGTTTGCGGAAGTATCTTGAGAAACGGTGGGCGGCTATGAGGATTATTTGAATATGATTGTAAAGGACCATTCGGAGCTAGCAGAAACCCAGTTATCATATGTACATCTCTAGAAGGATTTCCTAGAGCAACAAGTGCCAAGATGGTTTTGTATTATCTATAAAAACGATCTGTTCTGTTATAGATAGAACCAGTAGGCAAGATACAACTCCAAAAATCTATATAGCATTTTTCCTCATTGATTTCACTTTCCTTCCCTCTCTCATTCTCAATACTCACAATCACCATCCTATAAGAACAACCCGTGCTACCTTCTCTCTCAGCATATCTTGTCTTCTTCTTTGGGCTATTTTCATCAACTTTTTCCTTCTTCCACAAATCAGCGCTACCACACTATTTACCATTCTACTCCAGTAATACTTCCAAACTCACAAGCCCCTCACATTCGTTCGCAGAATTTGAGAAATAACGTAAACCACCTTAGTGCTTGCGTCGAGCATGATCTTTGAGAAGACTCGGATACATTAGTCGAAGGTTCCAAAGTTTTCCACTATTCTTGCTTGGTTGGGCTCAGGGGCCCTGATGCTGAGTTATCAAACAATACAAAGCTTTTATTCATATGAACAACAGTTATAGGCAAAAAGATATCAGAGAAGAGGAAAATAGTAATGCAATATTGTACAATAATGAATGACTTTGACAAGACAAGAGATGACCAAAGAACTGAGAGCAGAATGTGACAATAGCCTGATGAAAAATGCACAACCGCAAGAACAGGCTGCATTATATCCTCATTTACTGAAAACATTCTTTCTGGTATGCTTCCTGTGCATACCAGATTCCTCTCCCATTTTTATTCCTCTGTCATCCGTCCCCTTGACTTTTCCAGTGCATTTCCGAGGTATAAGAATCATGGCCGAGCGTAGTGTAATGCCACCAGCCTCTGATACGGTTTGTCACCGAGTGTGGGGTGCACGTTCAGCTATTGATCGTGTTTGCATTTCGTTGTAGAAGGATTAGTGCATGTTAATGTCATATCGAGAAAACTGGGTCAACGTGTTGGGTGGTAAGCAGCTAACAGTGCTGTAACACTCTTGAAACAGCAGTCTCTCTAAGCTTCTTGTAGTTGCATTTCCTATCCACTACGAACACAGAATATATGGTGAGCAGTCTAAAGTGGTTAATCTCCAATAGGCAGCCCATTTGGGTTTTACCAATTTCAATATCTTCCAAGATATTCATAGTAGAGAAACTGTTACCTTCTTTCAACTTCCACAAGCTGATTGTGACTTCGCTCAAGGCAGGCTTATAGCCGGAATTGAATAATTTGAGGCTACATTTCAGCAGGCGGTTGTCAACTCAGCTGAGTGGTTTGGGTATTTTGTGTGGTTGGTCCCTACCACACAAACAATTGTTCTATGCTAGGTTAAACCTTGGGAGAGGTATACTGAGGGGAATACCTCGCGCTATGTAGTGTTCGTTACGGGGCCCCGTTTCTGACAAACGGGGCGCCAAGGGCAGGTTATTAACTGCATATTGAAAAAAGAATCGTCCAAATCGGACCAAAACTGAGTAATATAGTGCTCTGTGAAGATGTCTAACTTCAAAAAGCTCTATCTCAGTCAGTTCTTGTCCGATTTGGATGATTTTTTCGACCAGTTAATCAGAATAACCTATGTTATTTTGTCCCCGCTCCTCGGAAACGGGGCCCTGTAACGAAGCTTAGCACTATTATAGACTATTATATTAGTTGACAGAGGCATGATGATAAACAGTGAGACAGTTTTGATGCCATGTAGACATTAAGGTAAAGAGGGAGGGGCGGTGAATGGGAGGTGGAGGGGAGGCGGGCATTTTGGTATAGTTGGGATTGAGATAGACAACGATAACTCACACCAATAGCAATTTTAAGCCATTCGTATTATCAGGATCTGTTACTATATCAAGTGCTAGTGATCTCACGGTCCCCTGATGAGATACGTGTTGGGATAACTTGGTGTTCTTTCCTTTGTTACACGGTTGCTATGAGGGATTTCCTTTGTAAGGTTTACGACAAATTGTATTGTTTCCTTGGTTACGCGGA
>Ga0307513_10007459_pt1 | contig 14172 bp, 11 predicted proteins | sample 15_EM_MG_FD_202174 | JGI IMG/M metagenome (GOLD analysis project Ga0307513, IMG submission 202174) | Populus trichocarpa ectomycorrhiza microbial communities from riparian zone in the Pacific Northwest, United States - 15_EM | ecosystem: Host-associated > Plants > Roots > Unclassified | place... | reverse complement strand
CTTTCCAAAGCGAGCGACATCCGCCATTGCTCGACGTTCGTCGGGCCGAAGTTCATCTGAGCGAAGCCGCCGTCGTGGGGATCAGGCCCGAGTCGGTCGGCCACCTGCTGCGCCTCGTCCAGGTGCGAACGCACGGCGTCCATGTTGCCGGCCAACGCTTCCGTCCAGGCCGCCGTAAGGTGAATCATCCCGTAGGCCTGAAGAACCTCTGGCGACGTCAACTCGCGCGACAGATCGTCCGCAGTCGCCGACGCGAGCTGGCGGCCGACCGCCCGAGACTCCGGCGGCAGCGTGTGCAGCCGGGAGTATTCGGCTAGACCAACCCACTCGGCGGCGTCCAACTCCCGGGCCGCGTCATGGCACCGCTCGGCGGCCGCCAGCGACAAATCGACGAAGCCGAGGTACTTCAGCACGAAGGCGGAGTTGTGCGTTGTCAACGCCAGTAGGCGCAGCCCCTCGTCGCGATCCTCGGCCCCGGGACCATAAGCGGCGGCGCCGAGATCACGCAGGAGCGGCGCGATCAGATGGGCCGCATCGGCATATTCGCACAGGCGGCGGCTTTTCATGAGATCTCGCACCCCGGCGCCCAACTCGGCCAGCGAACGGCCAGGCGCAGGCGGAAAGTCAAGGTAGGCGAGGCCAACGAGCGCCGCGCGGATGTCCGGGACGGCAGTCAACGCGCGAGCGTGCTGCGGGTCGCCTGGGGTGAACGGCTGGCCGACGATCTCGGCCACAGACACCTGAAGCGCGTTTGCGAACTGGACGAGAGTGGACCGCCTGTCGATCTCCTTCAGGCCCGCCTCGACCTGAGAGACGTAACCCTGAGAAACCCCGGCCAGCCCGGCCAAGGTGCGCTGAGTGATGCCACGCTTCAGCCGCCAAAAACGGATGCGGGCGCCTGCGAAGTCGTCGGACATACCTCGACGGTACCGAGATCGAACGGTAGTGGCGAGCGGTCACGCGCGTCGCCGTCCTGCCGGCTGGGTGCGCCGGCGGCGGACGGCCAGCCTAGGCGGGACGGCTGGTCAGGTAGCCGCCCATGGTCGTGAAGTAGTCCTGCGCCGGCAGTTCGCGGCCGTCGTCTGTGCGTACGGTGATGATCAGAAGGGCTTTGCTCTTGCCTCGCCGGGCCTCCGCGCCCGCGACCACCGCGACGCCGGCGCCCTCGCGATAGAAGATCCGGCCGGGCGTGCCGCCATAGACGGCGGTCGAGACCTCGGCGGTGACGATCTCCAGGCGCCCGCCGCGGTGGAAGCAGAACGCCTGCGGATACGGCGCGGACTGGGCGCGGATCAGCCGGTCCAGTTCCTCGGCCGACCAGCTCCAGTCGATCCGGATGTCCTCCTCGGCGCGCTTGTGGAAGAAGCTCGCCCGGGACCGGTCCTGCGGGGTGAAGTCGGTGCGGCCGCTCGCGATCTCGGCCAGCGCGTCGACCGTGATCGGTCCGAAGAGTTCGAGGGTCTTGTGGAAGAGGTCGGTGGCCGTGTCCCGCGAGCCGACCGGCACCGCGCGTTGCAACACGATCGGTCCCGCGTCAAGGGTGGCGTCCATCATGTGCGCGGTCACGCCGACTTCCCGTTCGTCGTTGAGCAGAGCCCAGATCAAGGGCGAGAAGCCGGCGTACGCCGGAAGCAGCGCGTCGTGCACGTTGAGCGTGCCGAGCGGCGGCAGGGTGAACACCTCCGGCGGGATCCAGGTGCGCCAGTTGGTGGCGACGATCACGTCGGGCGCGGCCTGCTTGAGCGCCTGCAGCAACTCCTCGTCGTCTGGGCGCTCGCGCAGCAGCACCGGCACGTCGTGCTCGGCCGCGAGATCGGCCACCGAATCGGACCAGACCTTCTCGTACGCCCCGTCGCCGGTCGGGTGGGTGACCACCAGGACGATGTCGTGCTCGGACGCCAACAGCGCCTGCAGCGTGCGGTGGCCCCAGGTCTGGAAACCGAACATGACCACTCGCATGAATTTCTCCCTCACTCGACGCCGCTTCTTCACCACCGCTGGCTTAGGTTAGGCTAACCGAAACCCCGGGGCCCGCTGAACCTGCCCCGCGGCGGAAAACAGAATGCGACCCCGGGAGTAGAGCCCCGGCTTGGCGAGGGGACGGACATGTCTGAACCTGAACTCGATGTCGTGGGGATCGGCTTCGGCCCCTCGAATCTGGCGATGGCGATCGCCGTGACGGAGCACAACGACGCGGGCCACCCCAAGGCGACCGTGTCCGCGCGCTTCCTGGAGCGGCAGGCCGGATTCGGCTGGCACCGGGGGATGCTGCTGGACGACGCGACCATGCAGGTGTCGTTCCTCAAGGATCTCGTCACGCTGCGCAACCCGACCAGCGAGTTCAGCTTCCTGAAGTACCTGCACAGCCGGAACCGGTTGATCGACTTCATCAACCACAAGAACCTGTTCCCGCTGCGGGTGGAGTTCCACGACTACTTCACCTGGGCGGCGGCCCAGGTGGCCGGCCAGGTCAGCTACGACACCGAGGTCATCTCCGTGACACCGGTGACCGACCGGCGCGGCGAGATCAACGCCCTGGACGTGGTCTCCCGCAGCGCCGGCGAGCTGACCACGCACCGGGCCCGCAACCTGGTGATCGGCACCGGCCTGCGGCCCCGGCTGCCCGAGGGGGTGACCCCGTCGGAGCGGATCTGGCACACCAGCGACCTGCTGCACAACCTCGAGAAGGTGCGCGGCTCCACGCCGCGGCGGGTGGTCGTGGTGGGCGCCGGGCAGAGCGCGGCCGAGGCGGTGGCGTGCCTGCACAGCGCGTTCCCGACGGCCGAGGTGTGCGCGGTCCTGTCCCGGTACGGCTACTCCCCCGCCGACGACTCCCCGTTCGCCAACCGGATCTTCGACCCGGCCGCGGTCGACGACTTCTACACCGCCCCCGAGGACGTCAAGCAGCGGCTGATGGACTACCACGGGAACACGAACTACTCCGTCGTGGACATCGACCTGATCGACGACCTGTACCGGCGTGCGTACCGGGAGAAGGTGCTGGGCCGCGAACGGCTGCGGATGATGAACGTGTCCCGGGTGACCCGGGTGAGCGACGGCGGCACGACGGCCACGGCGTACGTGCAGTCGCAGGTGAACGGCGAGGTCACGGCGCTGGAGGCGGACATCGTGGTGTTCGCGACGGGCTACCACAACGCGGACCCGTACGCGGTCCTCGGCGACGTGGCGCAGCTCTGCCACACCGACGAGCAGGGCCGGCCCCGGGTGGAACGCGACTACCGGGCGGCCACCGACCCGCGGCTGCGCTGCGGCATCTACCTGCAGGGCGGCACGGAACACACGCACGGCATCACCTCGGCGCTGCTGTCCAACACCGCGATCCGGGTCGGCGAGATTCTCGACTCGGTGCTCCAGCGGCGCGCGGCTCCGGCCCTGGTCGCCGCCTGACCACCTACATTGGGCGGGTGTTGTTCCGCGAGGACGCGCTCGAGCAGATCCGCTCGGGACGGGTGTCGGTGGTCTTCCGCCGGTGGCGGCAGGCCCGGGTCAAGGCCGGCACCCGGCTGCGCACGATGATCGGGCTGGTCGAGGTGCGCTCGGTGGCGCGGGTCTCGGACGTGTTCGCCGCGGACGCGGAGCCGGCCGGGTACGACAGTGTCGAGGCGTTGCGGGCCGACATCCCCGGCGACCCTGCGAGGCCGTTGTACCGGGTGGAGGTCGGGTTCGCCGGCGCGGACCCGCGGGTGGCCCTGCGCGACGACCTGGTGGGGTTGGCGGAGGTGCTCGCGCGGCTGGACCGGATGGACAGCGGCGCCCGGCGGGGGCCGTGGACGCGCACGGTCCTGGGATTGATCGCGGCGCGGCCCGCGACACGCGCCGGGGATTTGTTCGCGGACGCGGGGTACGCGGATCTCGCGTCCTTCAAGCGCGACGTGCGGCGGCTGAAGGAGCTGGGGCTGACCGAAAGCCTCGAAGTGGGATACCGGCTGTCGGCACGCGGCGTAGCGGTTCTTCAGGCGTAGTCGGCTGGGTTGAATACGCGTTCGCTGAGGATCGGCGGGAGTGGGCTGAGGCCCGGGCCGCCCGCGTCGAGCCAGGCGGCGACCGCCTCGACCAGTTCGTCGTCGAGGACGTCGCCGAGATGGACGAGGCGGGCCCCGCCCCGGCGGGCGGCCGGCGTGGGGTGCACGACGACCACGTTGGACCGTTCGCAGACCTTGAGGCACTCGCTGACCCGGATCCGGTGCCGGTCGCTCAGCGCGGCCCGGATCGCGTCGAGCTGAGCGTCGTGGTCGACGCCGGGATGCTTCTCGGCGTTACCGCAGCAGCAGTCCCGGCATACGGTCAGCGCGGCGCCCAGGCTCGGTTCGCGGGTTCGCATCGGTGTTCCGCCGCGGGTGGGATCAGTCGCGGGTTGCATCGGTATCCGCCGCGGGTGGGATCAATGCACCAGGGCGCCGGAAAGCTGGTCCGGCATGTCCGGGACCGGGGCGGACGGGTCGGTGCCGAGGTCCACGATCTCGTTGCGGGCGTTGACGTGCACGACATGCGAGACGTGGTCGGCGCGTTCCCGCTCGTCCACCTGGTGGAACGACATGATGATGATCAGATCGCCGACCGCGACCAGCCGCGCGGCCGCACCGTTGATGCCGATCACGCCCGAGCCGGCCGGACCCTCGATGACATAGGTCACCAGGCGCGCGCCGTTGTCGATGTCGACCACCTGGACCTGCTCGCCCTCCACCAGGTCGGCCGCGTCCATCAAGGTCTTGTCGATCGTGATCGAACCCACGTAGTGCAGATCCGCCTGGGTCACGGTCGCCCGGTGAATCTTGCCGCCAAGCAGGGTGCGCCGCATGTGTCGATTCCTCCATGAGATCGAGGGCGGCTTCCCGGGCCGCCAGAAGCAAAGGTAGCCTAACCTAACCTCACCCCCGGACGCAGCTCAGGGAGCCCATATGAATCGCCGCCTAGCCGTGCTCGCCGCCGGCCTCTTGCTGGCCACGGTCGCCGCCTGCGGCTCGACCGACGACAACACCGCGGCACCCGCCGCGTCCGGATCCGCCGCCGCGGCCTTCCCGGTCTCGATCGAGCACAAGTTCGGCTCCACGACCATCGAGAAGAAACCCGAGCGGATCGTCACGGTCGGCTGGAACGATCAGGACTTCGTGCTGGCCCTCGGCGAGGTGCCGGTGAGCACGCGCGAGTGGTTCACCGAATACCCGACCTACCCGTGGGTGGCGGCGAAGCTGGGCGGCAAGACGCTGCCCACGTTCTCGGCCGAGATCAACTACGAGGCGATCATCAAGCAGAAGCCCGACCTGATCCTGGCGATCTACGAGACGATCAACAAGGAAACGTACGAGAAGCTGTCCCAGATCGCGCCGACGGTGATCCAGAGCAAGTCGTACGCCGACGAAATGACCCCCTGGGACGTGCAGACGCTGACCACCGGCAAGGCGATCGGCAAGCCGGCCGAGGCGCAGGCGCTGGTGGACAAGGTGAACGCGAAGATCGACGCGGCGAAGAAGGCCAACCCGCAGTTCGCCGGCAAGGTGCTGGTCGAGGACTACGGCCCCGAGAAGGGCCAGCACTGGCTGGTGCCGGCCAACGACCCGCGCCGCGCACTGTTCGACGCGCTGGGCTTCGCCGCCCAGACCGAGTCGGCGGACGTCAGCGAGGAACGCCTGGACCTGCTCGACCGCGACGTGCTGTTCATCAACGGCGCAACAAAAACGGACATGCTGAAGTCGGCGGTATTCAGCCGGCTGAAGGTGGTCAAGGAGGACCGCACGCTGTATACGTCGTTCTCAACGCCACTGGCCGGCGCCCTGTCCTACAGTGGCCCGGACGCCCTGCTGTACGCATTGGACATCCTGGTCCCCCAACTCAAGAACGCCACCGACGGCGACCCGGCGACCGCGGTCGCGGACCCAATGCCGTTCAGTTAAGACGTCTGGCGAGGTCAGCGTGGTGAGCTGACGTCGATTGTGGAGGCCGGTACGGTGGCTGGCCGTGACGTCATCGGTGGTAGAGGCAGGACCAAGGCCGTGGGGGCGGTTGACCGACCACATCGAGTTGGGTGTGGTGTCCGCCCGGTTCAGCCGTGACCTGCTTGAGGAGGTCCTCAACCGCACCGAGCGGCGGGAGAAACGCGTTCGGCGGCTACCCGCGCACGTGATGGTCCGCTATGTCATCGCGATGGGGTTGTTCGCCGACGAGTCGTATGACGAGGTTATGCGCCGGCTGGTTGGTAACCTGCGCAAACTCGGCTCCTGGAACGACGATTGGCAGGTTCCGACCAAGTCGGCGATCACTCAGGCCCGGCAGCGACTCGGTGCGGAGCCGATGAAAGCGTTGTTCGAGCGGGCCGCGGTGCCTCTGGCCAGGCCGGGCACGAAGGGTGCGTGGCTGGCCCGGCGTCGGTTGATGGCGATCGACGCGACCAGCTTCGACGTAGCCGACACGGCGGCGAACGTGGAGCGGTTCGCCCGGATGGGTTCGGGGCCGAAAGCGTCGGCGTATCCGAAGCTGCACGTCGCCGCGCTGGCCGAGTGTGGCAGTCACGCGGTGGTCGGCGCGGTGCTGGGCGGTTGCCGGACCGGGGAACGGACCCTGGCCGCTGACCTGACCACGGTCGTGGGTCCGGGCATGCTGGTGATGGCCGATGCCGGCCTGTTCTCTTACGAGTTGTTCAACGCTTTCGCGGCGACCGGGGCTGATCTGGCCTGGCGGATCGGGGCGTCGGTGTCGGTCGGGCACCTGCGCTGGCTGGCCGACGGCTCCTACCAGGCGTTGATCTACGCCCCCGGGTTGAGTGCGGCCCGCCGGGCCCGGCTGGCCGAGCAGGCCAAGGCCGGTCAGGATGTCCCCGCCGAGGTGGCCCGGCTGGTGCGGGTGGTCGAGTACACCGTCCCGGACCGTAACCCCGATGGTGAGCTGATCGTGGTGGTCACCACCGTGACCGACCCGCACGAAGTGACGGCCGTCGACCTGGCCGGGGCGTATCAGCAGCGCTGGGAAGAAGAGTCCGCGCTGGACGAACTGAAGACCGACCTGCGCGGCCGCGGTGAAGTCCTGCGCTCGCAATCGCCGGACCTGGTCGAACAGCAGATGTGGGGACTACTACTGGCCCACTACGCCATCCGCGCATTGCTGCTGGACGCTGCTGACCCCGCCGGCTACGACCCGGACCGGATGTCGTTCGTCAAAGGCCTGCGGGTCGTGCGCCGCCAGGTCACCGACCAGGCGGCCATCACCCCCTGAAGACCTTTCCGAGGCCCTGAGCGACGCGTTGACCGAAATCCGTAGCCAGCCCAACCCTGTCCGCCGCGACCGCAGCTGCCCCCGCGTGATCAAACGTGCCCGACACAACTCCTACCGCGTCAAACGCCCCAGCGACCGGATCACCCGCCATTCCGGCCCACCGACACCGCTACTGGCCTGCCCCAACAGCCTTATCTGAACGGCATTGGTCGCGGACCTGTCCAACGCCGCCTGACCCAATTCGACCCGCCCACCGCCCGCTCTCCACAAGGGAGCGGGCGGTGCCTTGTTCGCGGGGTAGTCATTTGCCGCCGCCGGCCGCACGATGAATTATCCGCCGAAGGCCGGGAGTTTTGCGTCATGACCCAAGAGACATCGACCATGCGCCGAGGGCTGGCGGCGAACAAACTCGCCGCGTGGCTGGTGGGATTGAGCTTCCTGACCGCGATCACGCTTCTAGCGGGCGTGGGCAACGCCGTTTCCTCGTCAGCAACAACTCGGAACTGCAACGCACGGCGGAAGCAAATCAACGAACGCTGCACCTCGAGATTCTCAAGATGAGCATCCAAGATCCAAAATTGGCGGAAGTGTGGCCGCAATACGCGCCGGACCTGCCCGCGGATCTCAATCGGCAATACCTGTACGCCAACATCATCTACCAATTTCATTGGACGTCGCTGCAGCTGGGAAACTACAGCGACAACGAAGTGACATCCACTCTTCGGTATCTGTTTACGAGCCCACTCATGCGCGGCTATTGGCATGCCGCGGCGCAGGCACGAAGGTCGTTATCGCCGGGCAGCGCCGAATACATGTTCACACAAAGAGTGGATGCGATCTGCCGTGAATACGACACGGATACCACAGCGCCGAAGCATGCAACTGGCGAGGGAACTTCACTTTCCGAGTGACCGCGTTGTTCGGGTCGACGACCGCCAGATCCTGCCGCCAGTCAAGCCGCGCGGCGCCGCCGCTGTCGCGGGATGTCCGCTCTTGCGCTGACCAGAGTCTCCCGGGTGATGACGACGATGCGCTCGTAGTCGGCACATCCAGCATCCGGCGGGAGCTTGCCTTTCAGGTCGTTGGTGCGGTCGGTTCCGATAACCGCGAAGTTGCCGTCGCTGAGCTCGAAGATGTCTGGGCAAGTGCCGTTGTTCAGGCTCCCACGCTCTCGCGGAGTGCTCCCTAACCGCCGGACGATTTCCACGCGCCCACCTTTCGAGGCCATACGGCCCAACCTTAACCAGTAGTAGCTACTCGATTACTACTAGCATGTTCCAAGATCGCGCATCCGGAGTTATGGGGCTGCCATGACTCCGAGAACACGCTCGATATTCCTATCGATCGACGTCGCGCGCGAGATACGGGCTGAACGTCACGGAATAACGACTTTTGTCACCCAGGACGCGGGAGTGTAGCCCAGCTACTCCTCGATGGCGCCGCCGATGCGGCGGAGGTGCTTGCGGAACGTGTATGTCGGGTCGGCCGTGCGTGCTGCCAGGTAGTCGTCGAACGCTGTCTGCTTGCGCAGTGTTTCGCCGGCTTGGATTTGCTCGGCCTGTTTGCGTTCCACCTGCCAGATCTGGTGGGCCGTGGCCAGGACTCGCTCGGCCTCCAGCACCGGCACGAACAGCACGCCGTCGTCGTCGCCGAAGACGATGTCTGCCGCGCTTACCTCGTGGGGGCCGAAGCGGGCCGACGTGAGCGCGTCCGGTTCCTGCGGGTCGAGGCGGACCGGGCCGGCCGGATTGCGGCCGTAGCTGAACACCGGCAGGGCGATCTCCACCAGTTCCGGGTGGTCTCGGTGCAGGCCCCAGATCACCACGCCGGCCACGCCCGCCGACTGCGCCTCCAGCACCGCCAGGTCGCCCACGCAGGCCTCGTCGGTGCGGCCGGCGTTGTCGATCACCAGGATGTCGCCGGGGGCGGCGTGGGTGAAGGCTTCCAGGAAGACGTCGACGCTGCCGTAGTGCCGGGCGGGCCGGACCCGCCCGGCGATCCGCTGTCCCGGCGTCACCGGGGCGATGCCGGGTGGGGCGACCCGCAGCGGGACGCCGAGGCGCACGCAGGCGTCGGCCAGCAGGGGCGTGGAGAGATCGTCGAACATGAGCGTCAGTCTCGCAGAGCCTCCGCCAGCAGTGGGCCCAGCTTTTCGAGTGTGGCCGGGTCGAGAATCTCGGAGTGCGCCACCGGCAGGGCGTGCGTCTCGAGGCGGGGCAGATCGGTCCACGCCGCCGAGGCCGTGCCGTCGCGGGTGGCGTCGACAAAGAAGACCTTTCCCGCGTACGCCGGATAGGTTGCCGTTGCCATCAGCCGATCGCTGGTCAGGTAGTTTTCCACGACCAGGGCGATCTGCGGGTCCGTGAGGGCCGCGACCGGGTCGTCGGAGGCCCGGATCAGCGCGACCGCGTCCGCGACCGTCAGCTTGCCCGGCGGGATCTCGAAGCCCAGCTCGGTGAGCAGCGACGCTACGGCCCCGCGGGGGCCTGGGTTCTCCGCGCCGTCCGAAGGACCAGGCGCCGGCAGTGGCACAGCCCGGCGGGTGTCCAGCATGCCGACGAAGGTCACCTTCCGGCCGCGGGCATTCAGTTCGGCCGCCAGGCAGAGGGCGAGGGCGCCGCCGAAGGACCAGCCCAGCAGCCGGATCGGACCGGTCGGGGCGAGCGCGGCGACCCGGTCGGCGTGGCTCGCGGCGAGGGCCGCCATCGAGTCGGGCACCGGCAGCCCCGACAGCGACGGCGATTGCAGGCCGATCAGCGGAACGTCGAGATAGCGCTTGAGCGCCGCGAACTGCCAGGTCAAGCCGCTAGCCGGCGGCAGGCAGAAAACCGGCGCCGCCGAGCCCTCGGGGTGTAGCGGGAGGATCGGGGCGAGAGCGGCCTCGCCCGCCGGCACGTCCGACGACAGCAGCCGGGCCACACCCGCGACCGTCGGCGCCGTGAACAGCGCCGCCACCGGCAACGCGGCGCCGAGCGACCGCCTCAGCTCCGCCGCCAGCCGCACCAGCAACAGCGAATGACCCCCAAGAGCAAAGAAGTCATCGTGTACGCCGACCGCCGGCACGCCGAGCACGTCCGCCACGATCGCGGCCACGGCGGCCTCGGTTCGCGAACGTGGCGCCGTTCCGCCGGCCGGGGCGGTCACGTCCGGCAACGCGGCTCGGTCGACCTTGCCGTTCGGGGTGAGCGGGAGTTCGTCGAGCACGTGCACGCTCCCGGGCACCAGGTAGGACGGGAGGGAGTCGAACAGCCCCGGCGGCACCGGGACACCCGTGGTCGTCAGGTAGGCCACCAGCCGGTCCTCGCGGGCCACCACGACCGCTCCGGTCACCGCCGGGTGGGCCAGGGCTACGGCCTCGATCTCACCCGGCTCGATCCGGAAGCCGCGCACCTTCACCTGGTGGTCGACCCGGCCGAGGAATTCCAGCCGGCCGTCCGGGCGCCAGCGGGCCAGGTCGCCGGTGCGGTACAGCCGACCACCGGGCACGGCGACGAAGCGGGACGCGGTGAGGCCCGGGCGGCCCAGGTAGCCGCGGGTGATCTGGGCGCCGCCGAGGTAGAGCTCCCCGGCCACGCCCGGCGGGACCGGGTTGAGGCGGTCGTCCAGCAGGTGTGCGGTGTTGCCGGGCAGCGGGCGGCCGATCGTGCCCGACCAGCCGGCGTCGACCCGGTCGGCCGTGGCCCAGACGGTGGCCTCGGTCGGGCCGTAGAGGTTGGTGACGCTCGCGGCCCGGCCGGCCAGGGCGCGCGCCACTGGCCCGGGCAGCGCCTCGCCGCCGACCAGGGCGTGCACCGCGGACAGGTCCACGTCGGACGAATCCAGCAGCGCCGCCCACAACGACGGCGTCGCCTGGACCGCGGTGATCCGTTCGTCGCGGATCAGCCGGGCGAGCAGCGCCGGGTCCCGCACCTCGTCGGGCGTGGCCAGCACGATCGTCCCGCCGGAGCGCAGCGGGCCGAGCAGTTCGAGCACGGAGATGTCGAACGACAGTGTGGTGACCGCCAGCAGCCGCTCCCGCTCGGCCAGCGGCACCGCGGCCAGGAACGCCGCCAGGTCCCGGTTGGTGACGACGACGCCCTTGGGCTGGCCGGTCGAGCCGGAGGTGTAGATGACGTAGGCGGCGGCGTCCGGCGGCGACGCGACCACCGGCGGCGTGCCGGGCTCGATGCCGTCCAGCGAACGCAGCACCAGCGCCGGCCGGGCGTCGGAGATCATGAAGTCCAGCCGGGCCGCCGGGAACGCCGGGTCCAGCGGCAGGTAGGCGGCGCCGGCCTTGGCCACGCCGAGGACGGCGACGACCAGGTCGGCGGTGCGTGGCATGGCGATCCCGACGATGTCGTCGACGCCGACGCCCCGGGCCGCCAGCATCGCGGCGACCGCGTCGGACGCCCGGTCCAGTTCCGCGTAGCTCATCCGGGTCGCGCCGCAGACCAGGGCCTCGCCGTCAACCGCCGAAAGCGCGCCACTCCACGCCCAGCGGTGCAAAGCCGATCGCTCGCCGGCCGGCAAAGAACCCAGGTCCCGCAAAGGTCCGCCGGAGACCCACGCGTCCAACGCCCGCCGATCCGCTGCCGTCAGCAGCTCCGCGGCGAAGACCGACGCGTTCGGATCAGTGCCGAACGCCCCCAGCAGCATGCCCAGCCGCTCCAGCAGCGCGCGCACGGTCGCCTCGTCGAACCGGCCCGCGTCGTATTCGCAGGTCAGCTCGACCCCGTCGGCGTACCCGTCAACGAAGGTGAGGTTCAGGTCGACCTTCGGGTCCGCGGCCACCGGCGGGGCGGGCAGGGCCGGCAGCCCGAGCACCGTGCCGTCCTCCTCGGGCCGGGGGAAGTAACCGATCATCACCTGGAACAGCGGATTGCGGCCCGGCCCGCGCGGCGGATTCACGATCTCCACGACCTGCTGGAACGGCAGCCCCGCATGCTCGAACGCGGCCAGGTCGCCGGCCCGCACGGTACGCAGCAACTCGGCGAAGCTCGGATCGCCGGACAGGTCCGCCCGCAGCACCACCGTGTTGACGAAGAACCCGACCAGGTCGTCCAGGGCGGCGTCACCGCGCCCCGAAGTCGGACTGCCGATCGGCACGTCGGTGCCCGCGCCGTGCCGCGACAGCAGCACCGCGAGCGCCGCGTGCAGGGCCATGAAGACGCTCGCCGATTCGGCCCGGGCCAGTTCACGCAGCGGATCGATCAGGCCGGCACTCAGCCGGGTGGACACCACCCCAGCACGCCGTCGCTCGAGCGATCGCGGCCGGTCCGCGGGCAGGCTGATCTCCTCGGGCAGCCCGCTCAGCGCGGACCGCCAGAAGTCCACATCGGCCGGGGACTCGCTCAGCGTCAGCGCGTAGTCGGCGTACTGGACGGGCAGCGGCTCCCACTCGGGCGCTCGGCCGGCGAGGCGGGCCTGGTAGGCGGTGGTCAGGTCGCGCAGCAGCGGCCGGTCCGACCATTCGTCCATCGCGATGTGGTGCAGCACGAGGGCGAACACGGTGGTCTCGCCCTCGTCGACGACCACGGCCCGGATCGGCAGGTCGGCCGACAGGTCGAAGGGCCGGGCGAGCACCGCGTCGAGATCTCCCACGGTCACCGGCAGCGTGCCCGGCTCGGGCAGGATCCGCTGGTAGGGCGCGTCGATGACGGTCCGGAGCACCTCGTGCCGGGCCACCACATCGGCCAGCGCCGACCCGAGCGCGACCACGTCAAGCCGCCCGCGCACCCGGACCAGCAGCGGATAGTGATAGGCGGTCGAGTCGGGTTCGAGCTGGTCGAGCAGCCAGAGCCGGCGCTGGGCGGGAGACATCGGCAGCCGCTGCGGCCGGGGACCTGCCACCAGCGCGGGCCGCGCCGGGCCACCGACGGCCAGGGCCAACCTTTCCGGCGTACGCGCGTCGAAAAGCGCCCGGAGCGTAAGGTCGCCGCCCAGCGTGGCGCGCACCCGGCCGAGCAACCGCATCGCGGTCAGCGAATGCCCGCCGGCGTCGAAGAAGTCGTCCTCGACGCCGAACTCGTCGACGCCGAGCGTCTCGGCGAACAGCGCGCACAACTCCCGCTCGTGATCGTCGCGTGGCTCCCGTGAGCGCCCGGCACCGGCGATCGGGCTCGGCGCGGGCAGCGCCGCCGCGTCCAGCTTGCCGTTGACGGTCAGCGGCAAGGACTCCACCACCGCGTACAGCGACGGGACCATGTAGGACGGCAGCGTCCGGGCGATCGTGGCGCGGATCTCCGCCGGGGTGGCCGTGCCGACCAGGTAGGCGGCCAGCGCGCCGTCGCGGGCGAGCACGACCGATCGCCGGACCCCCGGCACCGCCGACACCGCCGATTCCACCTCGCCGAGTTCGACCCGGTAGCCGCGGATCTTCACCTGGTCATCGGTACGGCCCAGGAAGTCCAGGTTGCCGTCCGGACGTTCCCGGACGAGATCCCCGGTGCGATACATCCGCCCGAACGGCGACGCCACGAAACGCGACGCCGTCAGACCCGGACTGCCGAGATACCCACGCGCCAGACCCGCACCCGCGATGTACAACTCCCCCGCCACCCCCGGCGGGACCGGACGCAGCCAGCTGTCCAGCACATAGCCGGTGGTGTTCCAGATCGGCTTGCCGACCGTCGCCGTGGCGCTGTCGGCCGTACCGCCGCCCAGGGTGTTGATCGTGTATTCGGTCGGGCCGTAGAGGTTGTAACCGGCCACGCCGTCGGTGTCGCGCAGCACACTCCAGAGCCGTTCGGAGACCGCCTCGCCACCGAGTAGCACCAGGCGCGGGCGGTGCTCGCTTTCGAGCAGGCCCTCATCGAGCAAGGCCTGGGCGTACGACGGGGTGAGGTTGACGACGTCGACCCGGTGCCGCGCGCAGTACGCGACCAGCGCCCGGCCGTCGCGGCGCAACTCCTCGTCGGCGATGTGCACGTGGTGGCCCTCGACGAGCCAGAGCAGCTCCTCCCAGGA